>JGI24707J26582_10001465_pt1 | contig 18537 bp, 32 predicted proteins | sample BioPla1DNA1_FD_26582 | JGI IMG/M metagenome (IMG submission 26582)
AAATTTCTCACAATTCTCTTCCCCAAGTAAATAACCTGCTGCGTTAAGTTCCTTAAGTAGTTTCGAAGCTGTTTGCATATTATAATCTTTTTTTCTGGTTATTTTTCTACCTCTCTTGAAGCTTACATCAAAGTATACTGCTCCATCCTCTGAACCCTCTTTAAAGTAGAAGTCAAATTTTAAACTTCCATTTTTAATGTCTTCAGGTGTTTGATTAATATTCCCTGTCTCTCCGTTTCCAGTATTACTGCTCTCTGTTATATATCCATTGCTCTCCATTACCTCCGTTAATGCTTTTTCTGTAAAATCCTTTAAATTCATTTCCATTATAGTAGTCCTTTCTTAGGTCTACCAAGATCTTAGTAGTTTATCCTTTTCATTATTTCAGGATTGGCCTGTCCTGTTGAATACATGATATAACATACCAGCTACACAGGTTTTGAAGTCCAACTAAATTGATATCTACATATTTCAGAATGAACATAAAAAAGCATACTACGTCTATTGAAGAAATCATAGTATGCTTATGAATACACCTTGGGAAATGTATAATTTAATTTTTATTTTTTATTTTACTTATGTTTATATACTACCTATAAACATTCAATCATTAAGAGTATAATATGACTTTTGTGACTTTCATTTTTATAAATAGTATCATCAAATAATCGTGCGTAAATTACCTTATTATTACATTCTCTTTACCCGTTTCCTACCTAAATTTACGCACGATTATTTTACGCAATGCGTAAAAGTGCGACAATCTTTACACACAAGCAGCTATTTTTAGCAACAAATAGCAACATTATATTTTTGAAGTCACTTTGTTTGTTTTTTATGTTCTTTTCCTAAAACACTATATATAGTTGCTTTTATTACGTTTTATACTATATATAGTGTGTTCTAAGCAAAATAAAAGAGCCACATAAATGTGACTCTTTCAATTGAAATTTTATCCAAATTATCTCTTTGAAAATTGTGGAGCTCGTCGTGCACCTTTTAAACCATATTTCTTTCTTTCTTTCATTCGAGGATCTCGAGTTAAGAAACCTGCTTTTTTAAGTACAGGTCTAAATTCTGGATCTGCTTCTAATAAAGCTCTTGCAATTCCATGACGGATGGCTCCTGCTTGACCTGTAAAACCTCCTCCGTAAACATTGACTTTTACATCAAATTTACCTGCTGTTTCTGTAACAACTAAAGGTTGTTTTACGATCACTTTTAATGTTTCTAAACCTAAATATTCATCAATATCTCTACCATTAATGGTGATTTTTCCTGTACCAGGTACTAAATATACTCTTGCAACACTTGTTTTTCTTCTACCGGTTCCATGATATTGTAACTGTGCCATAATTTATTTTCCTCCCTTCTTCGTTTTCATCCTTAAAACTTAAGTTCCAATACTTCTGGTTGTTGTGCTTCATGGGGATGTTCTGCACCACGATATACACGAAGTTTGGTGAGCATTTGTCTTCCTAAAGAACTTTTAGGAAGCATTCCTTTTACGGCCAGCATTACTGCTTTTTCTGGTTTTTTTGCCATTAGATCACGATATTGAATGGAACGAAGTCCTCCTGGATATCCAGTATGATAATGATAGTATTTTTGATCTAATTTTTTACCTGTTAATTTTACATCTTTTGCATTAATAATAATTACGTGATCTCCTGTATCCACATGAGGTGTATAAGTTGGTTTATGTTTTCCACGTAAAATCTTTGCTACTTCGGATGCAAGTCTACCTAAAGTCATGTCTGTAGCATCTATAATGTACCATTTTCTTTCTACGGTCTGTGCATTGGCCATGTAGGTTTTCATGGGATTCCCTCCTTAATCTTTAACGATTTATCTTCCTTGTAATCTTGTTATAATCATTTTTATTAACACTTTTGATACCACTGTCTGTCTATATTAAAATCCGGGGCTATTGGATTTTAAAAAACATACTCATACCTAAAATATTATAGTACAATGCTCCTAGTGTGTCAAGGATTTTTAATACTCTATTTTCACTAATGTTAATCCTTGCGGTGGTGCAGTAGGTCCCGCCTGTTTACGATCTTTTGATTGAATGATTTCTGGCATCTGTAATGGATGTATTTTTCCCTTGCCCACCTCAATTAAGGTTCCTGCCATAATTCGAACCATATTGTATAAAAATCCATTCCCTACCACTTCCATGGTAATGACACTCTCTTTCTTCGTCACAGAACAAGCCATAATGGTACGAGTTGTTGATACAACAGAACTTCCTGTAGAACAAAATCCTACAAAATCATGAGTTCCACAAAAATACTTTCCTGCCTCCTGCATATCCTCTATGTTTAAAGTCTGTGAAATAAAGTTAGTATAATGTCGCATTTGTGGAATAGAGAATGATTCATTCAAAATCTGATAACGATACGTCTTTTTTTTAGCATCATACCGTGGGTGGAAATGCAAAGGTTTTTCTTCTGCCTTGTGAATCACAATGTCTTCCGGTAAATACGTGTTTAAAGCATAAGGAATACGTTCAGTAGGTATGGATGTAGCTACTTGTAAAGTTGCCACTTGTCCAAGGGCATGAACCTTGGCATCTGTTCGCCCTGCTCCTGTAATGGATAGAGTAGAACCAAATAATTTTTCACAGGCTTCTTCAATAACCTGTTGAATTCCTAAGGCATTTTCTTGCCGTTGCCATCCGTGATAATGGGTTCCATCATATGCAATGGTTAACATGATGTTTTTTAGCACTTTTTTCACCCCTTACCTAGATAACTCTTAGAAACATCAGTGCTAAAATAAAAAGAATCATGACTCCAATGGCAACATAATCCTGTTTTTCAATTGTTAATTGCTTTAATTTTGTTCGATTGTCTCCACCCCGATAGCACCTAGCTTCCATTGCTAAGGCTAAATCATCAGCCCGACGAAAAGCAGAAATAAATAAAGGAATCAAAATGGGGATTAAACTTTTAGCCCGTTTAATGAATCCTCCACTCTCAAAATCAGCCCCTCTTGCAATTTGTGCTTTCATGATTTTATCCGTTTCTTCTAATAAAATAGGAATAAAGCGAAGAGCAATGGTCATCATCATGGCAATTTCATGAGCAGGAAGCCCAATTTTTTTAAAAGGATTTAATAAGTTTTCAATTCCATCTGTCAATTGAATAGGGGAGGTTGTCAATGTTAATAGGGATGATCCCATGATCAATAAAATTAAACGTGTTCCCATAAAAAGAGCTGTATAAAGTCCTTCTCCTGTGATATGAATAAAACTCCATTCATAAATGACATGTTCTCCCGGTGTTAAAAATACATTTAATCCTACTGTGAAAAGTAAGATAACAATAATGGACTTTAACCCTCTGACAATAAAGGAAAAAGGAACTTTGGATTGGTGAATCAGCACCCATAAAAACAAAAGAACAACACCATACCCTATAAAATTAGAAACTAAAAAAAGACTAATAATATACACAAAGGTCCCTATAATTTTAACCCTTGGATCTAATTCATGAATATATGATTTAGCAGGATAATATTGACCAATGGTAATATTTCTTATCATATCTCCACCTACTTCTGCATTCCCAATTGGGAACGAATCACTTTTACTGCTTCATCTAACGTTAGTACATCTAAAGGAACATCAAATCCCCTTGCTTTTAATTGGTGCATTACATACGTAATTTGAGGAACCGCTAGTCCCATGCTTTCTAATTCCTCCACATGAAGAAATACTTCCTTAGGTACATCATCAAAAGCTACCGTACCTCGATGCATGACAATGAGACGATGGACAAATCGAGCTATATCTTCCATACTATGAGAAACAAGAATAATCGTAATGCCTAATGTCTGGTGTAAGTTTTGTATCTCTGCTAAAATTTCATCTCGCCCACGAGGATCTAAACCTGCTGTTGGCTCATCTAATATTAAAACCTCGGGCTGCATAGCCAAGACTCCAGCAATGGCCACCCGACGTTTTTGTCCTCCTGATAACTCAAAAGGAGATTTTTCATACATGTCCGGCCCTATTCCTACAATTCTTAATGATTCTTCTACTCTTTTTTTGACTTCTTCTTCTGATAATCCCATGTTCTTAGGACCAAAGGCAACATCCTTAAAAATAGTCATTTCAAATAATTGATGTTCTGGATATTGAAAAACCAAGCCCACCTTTTGACGAATGGATCTTTTATTTGCTTTTTCACTGTGGATATCTTGTCCATTGACTAAAACTGTACCCGATGTAGGTTTTAATAGTCCATTAAAATGTTGAATTAATGTTGACTTTCCTGAACCCGTATGACCAATGATCCCTATAAATTCGCCTTTGGATACAGATATATTCACATTTTTAAGGGCTTCCTTTTCAAAAGGTGTCCCAGAACTATAAAGATGGTATACTTCTTTTAATTCGATTGCTTTTGTTTCAGTTGACATAGGCCTTCCACCATTTCTTCTATTGTTAAAATTTCTTCCGAAATTGGTATTCCTTCTTTTCTTAAGAGATATGCCAATTCTGTTACTTGAGGGACGTCTAACCCTAGTTCTTTTAAAAACTCAACCCGCTTAAAAATTTCTTGGGGTGTGCCGTCAAGTACAATCTGCCCTTGTTCCATAACAATAACTCGATGAGCATGAATGACCTCTTCCATATAATGAGTAATTAAAATGGTTGTAATTTGTTCTTCTTGATTTAGACGATAGACCGTATCTAATACTTCTTTACGACCTGCTGGATCTAACATGGCCGTTGGCTCATCTAATATAATGCATTCCGGTTTCATTGCGAGCACTCCTGCAATGGCTACTCTTTGTTTTTGCCCCCCTGATAGTAAATGAGGTGCATGATCCTTGTATTCTGTCATTTGTACTGCTTGTAAAGAAGTGTCAACACGCTTTCTAATTTCTTCTGAGGGAATGCCTAAATTTTCAGGTCCAAAAGCCACATCTTCCTCTACTATGGTAGCTATAATTTGATTGTCTGGATTCTGAAAAACCATTCCCGCTGTTTGTCGAATATGCCAAAGTTTATTTTCATCTTTTGTGTCCATCCCTTTGATCCAAAGGGTTCCTCCTGTAGGAAATAAGAGGGCATTCATATGCTTTGCTAGGGTCGATTTGCCTGATCCATTGTGTCCTAAAATAGCTACAAACTGACCTTTTTCAATGGATAGATTAACAGACTTTAAAGCTTCTTGGGTCTCTTCAATGTTGCCTTGTTCATTTCGTACATGATATTCATAAGTTAATCCTTGTGCTACAACCATTTGTTTCAATATTCTCACCAACTTCTTCAATTCAATATGCCACATTATACACGATTTATTTTTATCCTGCAACCCTAAATAGAATAGGAGCATATGCAAAAAACGGGATCTAGCCCCTTGTGCCAAAATCCCGTTCGTTCATGCATTACACCAATTCAATAATAACTTCTTCTGCTCCATCACCTTTACGGGGACCAATTTTAATAATTCGAGTATAACCCCCATTACGATCTGCATATTTAGGTGCAATTTCATCAAATAGTTTATCTACCATATTTACTTTTTTGGTATTGGCTCTTTTTTGTTTTGTGCCAGCTTTCGGTGCTTCTGTAACAGGATACAATACCCGTAACATTTTTCTTCTAGCATGAAGACGGGAAGGTTGATCTTTTTTGATCGTTTTTTCTACTTCATCGTATACTGTTACTTTCTTTCCATTTACTTCTTCTTTTACTCGGTTACCTTTTGCATCTTTGCGAGGTACACGACTCATTATTTTTACTTCTGTATAATTGTCTTTTTCTTTCACTGCCATTGCTACAATAGATTCTGCCATTTTACGAATTTCTTTCGCTTTGGCTTCTGTTGTTTTGATTTTACCATGATACAACAAATTTGTTACTTGATTACGCAGCAATGCTTGACGCTGGGAAGATTCCCGGCCAAGTTTTCTATATCCAACCATCACTAAACCTCCTTTTCCAACTGCATCTTTTGGTCTTATTCATCGCTTGGTTTTAATGAAAGTCCTAGTTCAGCCATTTTGTTTAATACTTCCTCTAAGGATTTTTTCCCTAGATTTCGAACTTTCATCATTTCTTCTTCCGTACGATTGGTAAGATCCTCCACTGTATTAATTCCTGCACGTTTTAAGCAGTTATATGAACGTACTGATAAGTCTAATTCTTCAATACTCATTTCTAAGACTTTCTCTTTTTTGCTTTCTTCTTTTTCTACCATGATTTCTGCGTTTTTCGCATCATCCGAAAGATCAATAAAGAGATTCAAATGCTCGTTAAGAACCTTTGCTCCTAAACTCACTGATTCATCTGGTGAAAGGGTTCCATTTGTCCAGATTTCCAATGTTAATTTATCATAATCTGTGATTTGTCCTACCCGAGTATTTTCTACTGCAAAATTTACACGTTGTACAGGTGTGTAGATTGCATCTACAGGAATCATGCCAATAGGTTGATCCTTTTCTTTATGTTTATCAGCACCTACATATCCTCTTCCTTTGGTGATTGTAAGTTCCATAAATAACTTGCTATCTGGCCCACCACTTAAAGTAGCAATATGAAGATCAGGATTCATAATTTCAAGGTCTGCATCAACTTTAATATCACCTGCTGTAACAACGCCTTCTCCTTCAAATTCAATATAGGCTACTTTGGGTTCTAAACTTTCACTATTATTACGGATAGCTACGTTTTTAAGGTTCAGAATAATTTCTGTTACGTCTTCCTTCACACCAGGAATTGTACTAAATTCATGGAGAACTCCTTCAATTTTGATACTACTAATAGCAGCTCCTGGTAAAGAAGAAAGTAAAATTCTTCTTAAGGAGTTACCAAGGGTTGTACCGTATCCTCTTTCTAACGGTTCGACAACAAAACATCCATAAGTTTTATCTTCGCTCATCTCTGTAATCTCAATACGAGGCTTTTCAAATTCAAACACTCAATAAACCCTCCTTTAATTATTTCATCATCTGTTGAGGGTAGTACAATTGTAGTCAAATTACAGTTATTTATTCGTTATTATTTAGAGTACAACTCAACAATTAATGTTTCTTGTACAGGAATATCGATTTGTTCTCTTGTAGGCATTGTTACTACTTTACCTTCAAATTGATCATGATTTACATCTAACCATTCTGGGATAATACGTGAAGCTGTGGTTTCAATGATGTTTTTCATTCCTTCTGCACTTCTAGAGCTTTCTTTGATTGCAATTACATCTCCAGGTTTTACTTCATAAGAAGGAATATTCACCTTTTTACCGTTTACAGTCACATGATTATGACGTACCACTTGTCTTGCTTCTGTTCTAGAACGTCCAAATCCCATACGATATACTACATTATCTAATCTCATTTCTAACATTACAAGTAAGTTTTCCCCTGTAATACCAGAACGACGATCTGCTTCTGCAAAATAAGTTCTAAATTGAGTTTCTAACACTCCGTAAATTCTTTTTGCTTTTTGTTTTTCACGAAGTTGTAATCCATATTCGGAAAGTTTTCTTCTTCCTTGACCATGTTGTCCAGGAGCATAAGGTCTGCGATCAACTGCGCATTTTCCTGTATAACATCGTTCTCCTTTTAAGAAAAGTTTTTGTCCTTCTCTACGACAAAGTCTACAAACGGGACCAATATATCGAGCCATCTTTTTTCACACCTCCTGATTCAATCTATTATACTCTTCTGCGTTTTGGTGGACGACATCCATTATGAGGCACGGGTGTAACGTCTTTAATCATAGTTACATCCAAACCTGCAGCTTGTAGTGCACGAATGGCTGCTTCTCTACCAGAACCAGGTCCTTTAACTAACACTTCTACAGATTTTAAGCCGTAGCCCATTGCAGCTTTCGCTGCTGTATCTGCTGCCATTTGAGCGGCATAAGGTGTGGATTTTCGAGATCCTCTAAATCCCAATTGTCCAGCACTCGCCCATGACAAAGCATTCCCAGCTGTATCTGTCAAAGTAACAATTGTATTATTAAATGTTGATTGGATATGTGCCTGACCACGTTCAACATATTTTCTATCACGACGTCTTCTTGTTGTTCTTTTGGCCACTTTCTTTGCCATTTACCTCTTACCTCCTTTATTGATTATTTTTTCTTGTTTGCAATTGTTCGCTTGGGGCCTTTTCTTGTTCGTGCATTGGTTTTTGTTTGTTGTCCTCTTACTGGCAAACCTCTTCTATGACGAATTCCCCGGTAGCATCCAATTTCCATTAATCGTTTAATATTAAGAGCAGTTTCTCTTCGTAAGTCCCCTTCTACGATTTGGGTTTTATCAATAATGGATCGAAGAGTTGCTACCTCATCATCCGTTAAATCCCGAACTCGTGTATCTGGATTAATGCCTGCTTCTTTTAAAATTCGGTTGGAGCTTGAACGACCAATTCCATAAATATACGTAAGACCAATTTCTACACGTTTTTCTCTTGGTAAGTCAACACCTGCAATACGTGCCATGGATGATTTACACCTCCTGCATTTTCTTTTCTCATTTACCTGTTTCATTTTTACTTTTTATTTCTATTTTAATCTTTGCAGCCGCTTTTTTACTCATTTAAGTTATTCACAAATATTGATTATATAACATTTTAAAAGATTATTCAATCTTTTTTTATTATTATCCTTGTTTTTGTTTGTGTTTAGGATTTTCGCAAATAACTCGAACACGACCTTTTCTTCGAATGATTTTACATTTTTCACAGATCGGTTTGACAGATGCTCTAACTTTCATTTTAGCAGCTCCTTTCCTCTACGTCCCAAAAAGCCTTCTTAGGCTTACTTGGATCTCCAAACAATTCGTCCCTTCGTTAAATCATAGGGAGAAAGTTCAACTGTTACTTTGTCTCCAGGCAAAATACGAATAAAATTCATTCGTAATTTACCACTAATATGGGCCAATATTTTATGACCATTCTCTAATTCAACTTGGAACATAGCATTCGGTAATTTCTCCAGTACGGTACCTTCAACTTCTATCACATCATCTTTAGACAAGACTCAAACCTCCTCCTTAATTTAACTCTTGGTTTTCTTTCATTACTTCAAAAGGTTTTAAACTTTTTCTTATATCTGCATTGGACACTTTCATGCCCTTTGTGATTTTTTCTCGGAGATTGCCTAGTATGTTATTTGTGATTTGAATATGCTTTATCTTCTTTTTCTTGGGATTTTCTATTTTTCGCAACTTCCCATCTGCTAAATAAACATATTCTTCATCTATCTCCACTACTACAAAAACCTTCCCTTGATCCCGTCCCATTTTTGAATAAACAACTTGACCTATACTACAATTTTGCATTTTATCACCTCAGTTGCTCATTGGGGAGTATGGTCAAAAGCTCATATCCCTCATCGGTAATGGCTAAGGTATTTTCATAATGAGCAGACCATTGTCCATCTCGTGTTACTACAGTCCAATCATTACTTAATATCCTTACCTCATAAGCTCCTAGATTGACCATGGGTTCAATGGCTAAGACCATGCCTGTTTCAAGGCGAGGGCCTCGACCTTTCGGCTTATAATTAGGAATTTGAGGATCTTCATGCATCTTTTGTCCAATTCCATGACCAACAAAATCTCTCACAACAGAAAATCCATGAAGCTCCACATACTTTTGAATAGCAGAAGAGATCTCATAAAGATGGTTGCCTTTCTTAGCCCATTTCATACCCTCATAAAAGCTTTCTCGAGTTACACGAATAAGCCTCTGTACCTCTTCTGAAATCTGTCCCACTCCATGAGTTCTAGCTGCATCTCCGTGATAACCACCAATACAAGCACCAATGTCAAGACTAATAATATCTCCTTCTTGTAGTACACGATCACTGGGGATACCATGTACTACTTCCTCATTGATAGACGTACAGATGGAGGCAGGATAACCATAGTACCCTTTAAAAGAAGGGGTTGCTCCTTTACTAAGGATAAACTGTTCTGCTATCTGATCCAATTCTTTTGTTGTAATGCCTGGACGAATTGCTTCTTCTAGCAATGCATGGGTTTCTGCTACAATCCTACCCGCTATACGCATTTGTTCAATTTCTTCTTGGGACTTAATTGTAATGGCCATTAAGCTCTCTCTCCTAATGCTTTGATAATATTCTCTGTAACCCTGTCTACAGACTCTGTACCATCTACGGTTAACAGAATTTTTTTATCTTCGTAGTACTCTATCAACGGTTGGGTTTGATCATGGTAGACTTGAAGACGTTTTTTCACTGTTTCTTCTTCATCATCTTTTCGCTGTATCAAAGACCTTTGACAATGGTCGCAAATGCCGTCTTCTTGGGGAGGATTATACTTTGTGTGGTACGTACCCCCACAATGAGAGCAAACGCGTCTGCCTGCCATACGAGTAATAATCTTGTCATCAGGCACATCTACATTGATCACTGCATGTAAGGATAATCCTAACTCTTTTAAAGCTACATCCAGTGTTTGTGCTTGCATGATTGTTCTTGGGAAACCATCCAAAATAAATCCAGTTTTACAATCTTCTTGAGCCAAACGATCTTTTACTAAATCAACTACCAGCTCATCAGGTACGAGTAATCCTTGATCAATATATTCTTTGGCTTTTTTCCCTAATTCTGTTTGTTGCTTTATATGCGTTCTAAAAATATCCCCTGTAGAAATATGGGGCATTTGAAATTGTTTTGATAGTGCAATTGCTTGTGTTCCTTTTCCTGCTCCTGGAGCTCCCAACATAATATAACCCACGAACCATCCTCCTAGCCTTTCTTTACCATTAAGAATTTAAGAAACCTTTATAATGTCTCATCAACATTTGTGCTTCCATTTGTTTAACTGTTTCTAACGCAACCCCAACAACAATCAAAAGAGAAGTTCCTCCAAAAGAAATATTCATCTTAAAAATTGCTGTAAAGATAACAGGGGCCAATGCAATAATGGCAAGGAAAATTGCTCCTGCTAAGGTAATGTAATTTAAACTTTTAGTTAAATATTCTACCGTAGGTTTTCCAGGTCGAATACCTGGGATAAATCCACCACTTTTTTTCATGTTATCCGCTACTTCAATGGGATTAAAAGTAATGGAAGTATAGAAATAACTAAAGAAAATAATAAGAAATACATAGAATAGGGCTCCAAACCAGTGATTTAAGCCTAACCATTTAAGTATGGTTCCCCACCATCCTGTTGGATTGGCTGTAAAAAATCGTGTTATTGTCATAGGAAATTGAAGTAAGGACATAGCAAAAATAATTGGAATTACTCCAGCCATATTTACTTTTAATGGAATATGAGTGGATTGTCCTCCATATACTTTTCGTCCAGAAGTTCTTTTTGCGTATTGTACCGCAATTCTTCTCTCCCCTTCTTGAATTAATACAACAAAACTAATCATAACAAGGAAGAGTACTAACAATATAACGGTTGCTACAGGCTTTTCATATTGAAGCAGCACACGGATTCCTTGAGGAGCTCTCGATAGAATATTGATGAAAATAATCAAAGAAATACCGTTTCCGATTCCTTTTTCTGTGATTTGTTCTCCAATCCACATTAAAAAGGCAGTACCTGCTGTTAAAGATACAAGAGCTACAATATAAGACCATAGCCCTGGTTTAATAAATAAACCTGCGTTTCTAAATCCATAAGTAATCCCAAAAGATTGAATAGCTGCAAGAACAATGGTCACATAGCGAGTGTATTTGGCGATTTTCTTTCTACCTTCTTCACCTTCTTTTTGAATCTCTTCCAATTTAGGAATAGCAATCGTCAGAAGGCTCATGATAATCGATGCATTAATATAAGGTCCAATTCCCATAGCAAAAATCGTCATATTTTCAAAAGCCCCGCCAGAAATAGCATCCAATAGTCCAAACATTCCACCTTGGTTCTTTAAAAATTCTTTTATAACAGAAGAATCCACACCGGGTACAGGGATATGTGCACCCAGTCGGATTACTAAGAACATCAATAATGTATATCCTATTTTTCTTCTAAGATCTGGTATCTTAAACGCATTTTTAAGGGTTTTAAACACCTTAGATCACCTCAGCTTTTCCGCCAACGGCTTCAATTTTTTCAATTGCTGTTTTGCTAAAGCTGTTCACTTTCACTGTTAGTTTTTTAGTAAGTTCTCCATTTCCTAAAATCTTTACACCATCTTTAGGATTGTTTATAATTCTAGCTTGTTGTAATTCTTCAATGGTTACTATAGTACCATCTTCAAAAATATTTAAACGATCCACGTTAATTGCAATAATTTCTTTTGTATTTCGGTTCGTAAATCCTCTTTTAGGAATTCTTCGGTATAAAGGCATTTGGCCCCCTTCAAAACCGGGTCGTACTCCACCACCTGAACGAGCTTTTTGTCCTTTATGACCTCTTCCTGCGGTTTTTCCATTACCAGAACCATGGCCTCTTCCTTTACGAAAAGCTTTTTCCTTAGAACCTTCTGCTGGTTTTAAGTTGCTTAAATTCATGCCTACACCTCCTTACCTTATGCTTCTTCTACTTTTACCAGATGATTCACTCGATCAATCATTCCGCGTATTGCCGCGTTATCTTGGTGTTCTACCGTTTGATGCATTTTTCGTAATCCTAATGCTTTGATTGTTAATCGTTGTTTGGGTTTTGCACCGATCGTCGATTTTACCAAAGTAATTTTTAATTTACCAGCCATCGACTTTCCCTCCTTATCCTAGTAGCTCTTCTACCGTTTTTCCACGTAGTTGCGCAACTTGTTCTGGGGTTTTTAAGTTTCGTAATCCTTCAATCGTTGCAGAAACAACGTTTTGTTTATTGTTGGAGCCTAAGGATTTTGTACGAACATTACGAATACCTGCCAATTCTAATACCGCACGTGCAGGTCCACCAGCAATAACTCCTGTTCCTTCAGGGGCTGTTTTTAATAACACTTCCGCACTTCCGAATTTACCTACCCAATCATGAGGAATACTGTCATTTTCATCCCTAGGTACAGCAATCATTTGTTTAATGGCGTTTTCTTTTCCTTTTCGAATGGCTTCAGGAATTTCTGTTGCCTTGCCAAGACCTGCTCCAACATGGCCATTTTCATCTCCTACAACTACTAATGCAGAAAAACGGAAATTTCGTCCACCTTTTACTACTTTTGTAACCCTTTTAATTGCTACAACACGCTCTTTTAATTCTACTTGATTCGGGTCAAATTTATTATTTCGCATTCATTTCCCTCCTTCTCTTAAAAATCTAAACCAGCTTCTCTAGCCGCATCTGCTAAAGCTTTGATTTTTCCATGATAGATAAATCCACCACGATCAAATATAACTTGTTCAATTCCTTTTTCTTTTGCTCTTTGTCCGATAACTTCACCTACAACAGTCGCTGCTTCTACATTCGATGTATTGCTTACTCTTGATTTGATATCTGCTTCTACAGTAGATGCTGCTACTAAGGTATGTCCTTTTGTATCGTCAATCACTTGAGCATAAATGTGTTTTCCACTTTTAAACACACACAATCTGGGTTTTTCAGATGTCCCAGTAATATAATGACGCATTCTTTGATGCTTTTTCACTCGAACAGAATTTCTAGATTGTTTCTTAATCATATGGTTCTCACCCCTTTATTATTACTTACCAGTTTTTCCTTCTTTACGTCGAATCACTTCATCAATGTATTTGATTCCTTTTCCTTTATAAGGTTCCGGTAGTCGTTTGAAACGAATTTCTGCTGCAAATTGTCCTACTTTTTCTTTATCAATTCCTGACACTGTGATCTTATTTCCTTCTACTGACGTTTCAATGCCTTCCGGATCTTCCATTTCAACTGGATGAGAGTATCCTAATGAAAGAACCAATTTCTTTCCTTGTTTTTGTGCTCTGTATCCAACACCATTGATTTCTAATTGTTTGGTATATCCTTTATTTACACCTTCTACCATGTTAGCAATCAATGTTCTCGTTAACCCATGTAAGGATCTCGATTTTTTTAAATCATTAGGTCGTGTAACAACAACTGTATTTTCTTCTAAGGCAATATTCATACCTGTAGGTACTGCTTTTTGCAATGTACCTTTAGGACCTTTAACCGTAATCATATGATTTTCTCCGATTTTCACTTCAACACCGGATGGAATCTCAATCGGCTGTTTTCCAATACGTGACATGACTGCACCTCCTTATAGCTTTCTATCTTTCTACCAAATAAATGCGATAACTTCGCCACCGACAGCCAATTTTCTGGCTTCTTTATCCGTAATCACTCCGTTACTTGTAGAAATAATAGCTGTACCTAAACCACCTAATACTTTAGGTAATTCGTCTTTTCCTGCAAATACACGAAGTCCTGGCTTGGAAATTCTTCTTAAACCTGTAATTACTTTTTCGTTTTTATCTTTTCCATATTTTAATGTTAAACGAAGAGTTCTCTTGTGCCCATCTTCGATAATTTCATAACCTTTTATATACCCTTCTTGGGTCAATATATCTGCAATGCCCTGCTTCATTTTAGAAGCTGGCACATCTACCGTATCATGTTTTGCTGTATTGGCATTTCTAATTCTTGTCAACATATCTGCAATTGGATCACTCATTGTCATGGTAAGTACCTCCTTCCCTTATTACCAACTGGCTTTTTTTACACCTGGAATTTGACCTTTATAGGCTAATTCTCTAAAACAAATCCGGCATACTCCGTACTTTCTCAAATAACCATGGGGTCTGCCACAAATACGGCAACGATTATAGGCTCTGCTGGAGTATTTGGGTGTTCTTTGTTGTTTGATTCTTAATGATGTTTTAGCCATCATATCCCTCCTTTTACTTTCTAAACGGCATTCCAAACAATCGTAATAACTCTCTTGCCTCTTCATCCGTTTTGGCAGTTGTTACAAAAATAACGTCCATTCCACGTACTTTATCAATTTTATCGTATTCAATTTCAGGGAAAATCAATTGTTCTTTAATTCCTAATGAATAATTACCACGTCCATCAAAAGCATTAGGATTAACACCACGAAAATCTCGAACTCGAGGTAATGCCAAGTTAATCAATCGATCTGCAAAATCATACATTTTTGTTCCTCGCAAAGTAACTTTACAACCAATGGGCATTCCTTCACGAAGTTTAAAGTTAGCAATGGATTTTTTTGCTTTTGTTACAATGGGTTTTTGTCCTGCAATTAGTTCTAAATCTGCCATAGCCGAGTCTAAAACCTTTACATTTTCTTTTGCTTCTCCTACGCCCATGTTCACTACAATTTTTTCTAATTTAGGAACTTCCATTCTGTTTTTATATTGAAATTTTTGCATCATTGCATCTATAATTTCATTTTCATATATTTCTTTTAGTCTAACCAATGTAAGCTACCTCCTTTCAGAATTAATCAATTACTTCTCCTGTTGATTTGGCTATACGATAGCGAACTGCTTTTTGTCGTCCATCTTGTTCTTCCATAACTACTTTGACTCCCAAACGAGTGGGTTTTCCATTGTGTACATACATTACATTGGATACATGAATAGGTCCTTCTTTTTGAATGATGCCACCTTGTTGCATAGGAGAGGGTTTAGCATGCTTTTTAATCATATTAACCCCTTCTACGATAACACGGCTATGTTTTCGATCTACAACAAGAACCTTACCTTCTTTTCCTTTATCTTTTCCTGCGATCACTCGAACCGTATCGCCTTTTTTTATTCTGATTTTTGCCACGATCTGCACCTCCTTATAATACTTCTGGAGCCAAGGATAGAATCTTTGTATATTGTTTTTCTCTTAACTCTCTTGCCACAGGTCCAAAAATACGNGTTCCTCTAGGATTTTTATCTTCTCGAATGATTACTGCAGCATTTTCATCAAATTTTATATAAGAACCATCAGGTCTTCGCACACCTTTTTTAGTTCGAACAATAACTGCTTTTACAATTTCACCTTTTTTGACAACACCGCCAGGCGTTGCTTGTTTGACAGAAGCAACAACAACATCTCCTACATTCGCATAACGTCTTCCTGTTCCACCTAAAACACGAATGCATAAAAGTTCTTTGGCTCCTGTGTTATCAGCCACTTTCATTCTACTTTCTTGTTGAAGCATGAATATACCTCCTTTCGATCAAAACAATTATTTCGCCTTTTCAATAATGGATACTAATCTCCATCTTTTTTGTTTGGACAATGGACGTGTTTCCATCACTCGAACTCGATCGCCAATTCCGCATTCATTATTTTCATCATGGGCTTTTAATTTATACGTTCTTTTTACGATTTTACCGTACAAGGGATGTTTTACATTGTTTTCAACAGCTACTACAATGGTTTTATCCATTTTATCGCTAACTACTCTTCCTACCCTTGTCTTTCTTAAGTTTCGTTCTGACATGCAGACAGCCTCCTTTCAGATTTTCTATTTCGCAGCTATTTTTTTCTCCGTCATGATTGTTTGAATACGAGCAATATTTTTTCGTACTTCTTTAATTCGAGCTGTATTATCTAATTGATTGGTCGCATTTTGAAATCGTAAGTTAAAAAGTTCTTTTTTAGCAGAAACCAAATCTGCCTGCAATTCATCTGCTGTCTTATCTCTTAATTCATCTAAAAATTTATTAACTTTCACTACCATCACCGCCCATTTCTTGTTCTGCTCGTGATACGATCTTACATTTGATGGGTAGCTTATGCATAGCAAGACGCAATGCTTCCTTTGCTGTCTCTTCATCTACCCCTGCCAATTCAAACATAACCCGTCCTGGCTTAACAACGGCAACCCAATACTCTGGTGATCCTTTTCCAGATCCCATACGAGTTTCTGCAGGTTTTTGAGTAATAGGTTTATCAGGGAAAATTTTAATCCAAACTTTTCCCCCTCTTTTAATGTATCGTGTCATCGCAATACGTGCTGCTTCTATTTGATTAGAAGTAATCCAACTAGGTTCCATGGCTACTAATCCGTATTCTCCATAGGTGATTCGGTTTCCTCTAGTTGCTTGCCCCTTCATACGTCCACGGAATTGCTTACGACGTTTTACTCTTTTTGGCATTAACATTATTTATCGCTCCCTTCCTTTTTTGCTTTCTTAGGAAGTACTTCACCTTTGTAAATCCATACTTTTACACCTATTTTTCCATAGGTTGTATTTGCTTCTGCAAATCCATAATCAATATCTGCTCTTAATGTTTGCAAAGGAATGGTTCCTTCGTTATAGTGTTCGGTACGAGCCATTTCCGCTCCACCTAAACGTCCAGAACAAGTTACTTTTATTCCTAATGCTCCTGTTTTCATGGTTCGACCCATCGCTTGTTTCATAGCTCTACGGAAAGATACACGATTTTCCAATTGTAAAGCAACGTTTTCAGCTACTAATTGAGCATCTAACTCAGGTTTTTTTACTTCAATAATATTAATCATAACCTTATTATCTGTCATCTTTTGTANTTGTGTTCGTAATGCTTCTATATTAGAACCACCCTTACCGATAACAATACCAGGTTTAGCTGTATNAACATGGATTTTAATTCTTTCAGCAGCTCGTTCAATTTCAATTTTTGAAACACCAGCTGTATATAATTGTTCTTTAATATAGGTTCTTAATTTATTATCTTCTACTAGTAGATCCGCAAAATCTTTTTCTGCGTACCATTTTGCATCCCAGTCTTTAATAACTCCCACTCTTAAACCATGGGGATTTACTTTTTGTCCCATACCTAACCTCCTTATCTCTCATTTAAAATAATGGAAATGTGACTTGTAGGCTTGTGAATTCGATATGCTCTTCCTTGTGCTCTTGCACGAATTCTTTTCAATGTAGGTCCTTGATTTGCATAAGCCTCTTCAATATATAACTTATTAGGATCCATTCCTAAATTATTTTCTGCATTTGCCATGGCAGACTTTAATACTTTTTCAATGATTCTAGCACCGTTTCTAGGAGTATATGCAAGTATAGCCACTGCCTCATTAGCATTTTTCCCTTTAATTGTATCTAATACAATTTTGGCCTTTGTTGCAGATACTCTTGCATAAGACACGCTTGCTTTTGGACGAGTATCTTTTTGTTGATTTCTTTCTCTTTTAATCTGGCTTCTATGTCCTTTTGCCATGAAATAAACCTCCTTTCACAAACTAGCGTACTGTAGATTTCTTTTCAGCATCTTTACCGTGCCCACGGTAAGTTCTTGTTAAAACAAATTCTCCTAATTTATGTCCAACCATGTCTTCTGTAATGTAAACAGGCACATGTTTTCTTCCATCATGGACAGCAATTGTATGTCCAACCATCTCCGGGAAAATTGTTGAACGGCGAGACCAAGATTTGATTACTTTCTTTTCCCCAGCTTCATTCATTTGACGAATTTTTTTCAATAAGCTTTCATCAGCAAAGGGTCCCTTTTTAAGTGATCTTGCCATGAAAACCCTCCTTCCATCTATACTAATTTATTGACTAACAACATACCTTTTTCCTAATTCTTTTAAAATCTATTGCAACAAAATCTTACATTTGTGCTGTTTCATTATACGCAGCCCAAATGTAAAAGATTTTCTGCAACCATCGATTATTTTTTGCGTCGACGAACAATA
>JGI24707J26582_10001471_pt1 | contig 18497 bp, 16 predicted proteins | sample BioPla1DNA1_FD_26582 | JGI IMG/M metagenome (IMG submission 26582)
GCTGGAATCTCTGCTGCGAAACCATAAATATAAACTGTAATCCCTGCTGCCTTACCCTAAATAAATATAAAAAAGAAATCTAAGATGATAAAATGGAACTCATTAAATGGAACTTAATTAATAGAACTNTTCATTNAGAACCTATTCATTTAAAACTTTTTAATATGGAACTTATTATATAGAACTGTTCATTGAGAACCTTTTTTTAGTTTTTTATATATAACTTTTTTAACAGAACTTAGATTAATGATCTGTAAATAATAGATAAGGAAAGATTAAGATGCTAAGAATTACTCAAATAAAACTTCCAATCAAACATACGGAGCAAGAACTTAGAAAAGCCATAGGGAAAGCATTGAAGATTTCTCCTGACCGGATTGAGGAATATCGAATAATTAAAAAATCCATCGATGCTAGAAAGAAAGAAGATATCAAATTTATATATACCATCGATCTTAAGGTTTCGGGGAAGAATAATATAAAAGAAAATGAGGAAGAGATTCGTAAACACAGTAAAAATCCCAATGTGTCTATCATTGAGCCAAGCCATTATTCTTTTATCCCCTCTGGAACCAGTAAGTTAGATGAACGGCCAATCATAGTGGGAATGGGTCCAGCGGGCTTGTTCTGTGCCCTACTTTTAGCAAGGCATGGATATCAGCCTATCCTAATGGAACGGGGGGCAAGTATTCCAGAACGAGTAGAATCTGTGGAGCATTTTTGGAAGAGTAACGAATTAAATCCGGAAAACAATGTTCCATTTGGTGAGGGTGGTGCCGGAACATTTTCCGATGGGAAACTCAATAGTATGGTAAAGGATGTATCAAATCGTTTTCGTTTGGTCTTAGAAACCTTTGTGGAATACGGAGCTCCTTCGGAAATTTTATATCTCAATAAACCTCATATTGGTACGGATCAACTCCGTTCTGTTGTCGTCAATATGCGAAAAGAAATTATCCGCTTGGGTGGAGAAATAAGATTTCATACAAAACTAACGGATTTAATGATTGAAAATGGTGGCTTACAGGCCATTGAAGTAAATCATAATGAAATTATTCCCTGTAAAATATTAATAGCAGCCATCGGTCATAGTGCTAGAGATACCTTTGCCATGTTCTTAAACAGAGGCTTATCCTTATCACCAAAGCCTTTTGCTATCGGCCTAAGAATACAGCATCGACAAGATCAGATTAGCAAAACCCAATATGGCGATCAATATATCCACCTACCTCCAGCTGATTATAAGCTCACCCATCAGACGAAAACCGGCCGAGGTGTTTATTCCTTCTGTATGTGTCCCGGTGGCTTTGTAGTAAATGCTTCTTCAGAAAAAGGACACTTGGTAGTGAATGGGATGAGTAATCACGCTAGAGATGAAGAGAATGCCAATAGTGCCATCGTTGTAACTGTAAAACCTGAGGATTTTGGCAGTAGTGATCCCTTAGGGGGAATCGCTTTTCAGAGAAAATGGGAAAAACTCGCTTATGAAACTGGAAAAGGTTCTATCCCAATCCAGCTCTATGGTGACTTGTTAAGAAATAAAGAAAGTGTTACACTGGGTAGTATTAAGCCAATCATTAAAGGTCAATATCGCTTGGCAAATCTTCATCACTGTCTTCCCAAGCCAGTGCTTGAAGCAGTGATCGAAGGAATTGAAGCTTTTGATAAAAAAATAAATGGCTTTGCAGATGAAGAGGCTATACTGGCAGGGGTGGAAAGCAGAACCTCATCTCCAGTGCGAATTCATAGAAACGAACAATATGAAAGTAATATCCGAGGAATCTATCCCTGTGGAGAAGGAGCTGGCTATGCCGGGGGTATTACATCTGCTGCCATAGATGGAATTAGAATTTTTGAAGCCATCGCAAACCGCTTTCAAGCAAAGAACAAAGAATAAAGAAATTAATAAGATGATATATAACATAAGATGATATAAAACCAAAGAAAAAGATATGATAACTTAGGTGGAGGATAGAAACACAATGAATTATAGAGAACTTTTAAAAGATAAGAAAAGAATTGTTGTAAAAATTGGATCTGCATCCCTGACCAATCCCAATACCAATTGTTTAAATCTAGGGAAAATGGAGATTCTGGTAAGAATTCTAACGGATCTTAGGGGTCAAGGCAAAGATGTAGTACTGGTAACTTCCGGAGCTATTGCTGTAGGAAGAAAAGCTTTGGGATTAAAAGAAAGACCAACAGAGCGCTCAGTGAAGCAAGCCTGTGCCGCAGTTGGCCAAGCAAGACTAATGATGTTATATCAAAAACTATTTGCAGAATATAGTCAGATTGCTGCACAAATACTTATGACCAAATACACCATGATTAATGAAATCAGTCGTATGAATGCTCAGAATACTTTTCATGAATTATTCCAAATGGGTGTAATTCCAATTGTTAATGAAAATGATACGGTTTCTACCGATGAATTGGAGTTTGGCGATAATGATACCCTCAGTGCCATCGTTACAGCCTTGGTGGGCGGAGACCTTCTGATTTTATTATCCGATATAGATGGTTTGTATACCGATGATCCTCACCAAAATAAGGACGCAAAGTTAATTACCTTTGTTCCAGAGATCAATGATAAATTAAATGCTATGGCTAAGTCCTCTACCAATCATCTAGGTACTGGTGGTATGGTTACAAAAATATCTGCAGCAAAAATTGCCACAGCTTCTGGTGCCGATATGGTAATTGCCAATGGAAACGATGTTCATCACATTGATGATATCATAAAGGGTAAGGAAGTTGGAACCTTATTTACAGCAAATAAGAATACGGATTTTAATATCTTAGATTATATCAAAACAAAACAATATCCTAGTTAAAGAAAGATAAGGAAGAGGTCAATCATAATAAGACCTATGGTTTCAATTTGCTTGCAAGGCAATATTGGAATTTATCGAATCTTGGTATAACTGAAAAGGATTCATGGTTCTATGGTTATATTAATGATATGACACCTCACGGAGCACATGAAGCTGCTGCATAGGAAATTAAACTTTTGTATCTACGCTATTGCCACAAGTCCATTACAAGTTTTTCATTCAAAAGTTTAAATATTACAAATTTTTCATTATAAATTTAAAATTTCAAGTTTTTCATTTACAAGTTTAAATATTACAACTTTTTCATTTTCAAGTTTTAACATTCAAGTTTATCATTACAAGTAAAATTTAATAAGTTTTGAAATTACAAATTTAAAATCTATAAGTATAATAGAAAGGGATCACATGAACGAATTACAAATTGCAAGAATTAATGAATTATATCATAAATCAAAAAAGGAAGGTCTTACAGAGGAAGAGAAGCAGGAACAGCAAAAGCTACGAAACGATTATATTGCTGCAATCCGAAGAAATCTAAGAGGAACCCTAGATCAGGTATCCTTTGTGAATCCAGACGGCTCTATAACAGAAGCAAAAGATTTAAAGAGGAAGAAATAAGATGAACAAGGATGATATCCGAAAAAGTATATTAAAAGAGAGAAGTTTACTGTCCGAATCTCAGAGAAGGGAATTTAATCAAGCCATTTACCAAAGATTAATCAATTCAGATCTATATCAAAAAAGTAAGATAATATTTGCTTTTGCATCCTTTGGTAGTGAAGTAGATACTTGGACTATCCTAGATCATTCCATAAATGAGGGAAAAAGAGTTTATCTGCCTAGAGTAGAGGGTAAAATTATGAATTTCTATGAGTTTAAGGATATCCAATCCCTGGAACCTAGCAAATTTGGTATCTTAGAGCCTAGGATGGAAGAAGCCAATCGGTATTTAGTAGAAACCGATCCAAATCAAATTAAAGTAATGATTATGCCTGGGCTGGCTTTTGATACTAAGGGTAACCGCATAGGTTACGGGGCAGGTTACTACGATAAGTATTTAAATTCCTTTCCCAAAGATCATTTCATCAAAGCAGCAATTGCATATGACTTTCAAATATTTGATCACTTAGTTTCTGATCCATACGATATTCCCGTAGATATCATCATCACACCAAGCAAATACCTTCCGATAAAATAAATCCGTAAGAAATTACAAAAATTTAATCATTTTTTAATAAAATTTCAGTTTGTTTCTAAGGAAAATCATGTATGATATATGAAAGGAGAGGTTAGATGAATTATTTGGAGCAAAGGGGAGTTAGAGCCAAAAAGGCTGCAACCGAATTAAATCGATACCTTGAGGGTAAAAAGAATGATGCCCTTCGTGCTTGTGCCAAAGCACTTCTTGATCATGAAACTCAGATACTCTCAGCCAACGAAAAAGATGTCGCTGCTGCTAAGGAACGTGGTGTAAAAAGTTCCTTAATTGACCGACTAAGTTTAAATCATCAAAGACTCCAAAGTATGGCAGATGGATTGTTAGAAATCTGTACCTTAGCTGATCCCATCGGGGAAGTTATTTCTATGAAGGTACGTCCCAATGGACTGAATATCGGACAGAAAGTGGTTCCCTTGGGTGTCATCGGAATCATTTACGAATCCAGACCAAATGTAACTGCAGATGCTTTTGGTTTATGCTTTAAGACAGGCAATGCCGTTATCTTAAGGGGTGGCTCCGATGCCATTCATTCCAACAAAGCAATTGTTGCAGCCTTGCGGATGGGTCTAGCAAGTGCTGGATGTATAGAAGATGCTGTACAATTAATAGAAGACACTTCTAGGGAAACGGCTAGGGAACTCATGCAAATGAATAAATACATAGATGTATTAATTCCCCGGGGTGGAGCAGGTCTAATACAGACAGTTATTGAAAATAGTACCATCCCAGTGATTGAAACAGGTACGGGTAATTGTCATATTTATGTAGATGAGTACGCAGATTTTACTATGGCCTTGGATATCATTGATAATGCCAAAACACAGCGCCTTGGGGTTTGCAACACCTGTGAATCCTTAGTCATCCATGAACAGATTAGTCATGAGTTTCTTCCTTTGTTGTATGAAAGATTAGGGGCAAAGGAAATCGAAATTAGAGCGGATGAGAAAGCATGTAGCATCTGTAGTGGATTTATCCCAGCCAAAGAAGAGGATTATGCTACCGAATATCTTGATAAGATTGTTTCGTTAAAAATTGTAAATAACATTGATGAAGCCATTGATCATATTAACTATTACAATAGCAAACACTCCGAAGCGATTATCACTAAGGATTATACGAACGCTTTAAAGTTCTTAAATGAAGTTGATGCGGCGGCTGTCTATGTAAATGCATCCACAAGATTTACCGATGGAAATGAATTTGGTTTTGGTGCAGAAATTGGCATCAGTACTCAGAAACTCCATGCCAGAGGACCTATGGGACTAAAGGCATTGACTACGACCAAATATATTATTTTTGGAGATGGTCAAATAAGAAATTAAAAAAGAAAGAAGGTAAGTGAATGGCAAACAAGGAAATATATGATTTCCCTTCCGGAAATGATATAAAAATGTTTTTCAAAAAATTTGGAAAAATTTTTATTGTTCTTGTTATATTGGCTCTTGTTGGTATTGTTTCCTTAGGATCCTTTTATACCATTAAAGAACAGGAACAAGCCGTAGTTACTACATTCGGAAAGGCGAAGGCAGTTACTAACGCAGGACTACATTTTAAAATACCTATTATTCAAAGGGTTCAAAAGGTAGACACCACAAATAAAGGTTTTTCCATTGGCTATGATATGGAAACTGGTTATTCCATAGAAAGTGAATCCATGATGATTACATCGGATTTTAATTTTGTTAATGTCGATTTCTATGTTGAGTATAAGGTAGCGGATCCAGTAAAGGCTTTATACGCTTCCGACGACCCGGTTACCATTCTAAAAAATATTGCCTTGAGTAGTATCCGTTCTACTGTAGGTAGTTATAAAGTGGACGATGTCATTACAACTGGAAAATATGAAATTCAGTCTAGCATTAAGGAATCCATTTTAGAAAAATTAGAAATCAACGATATTGGATTACAATTGGTAAATATCACCATACAAGATGCAGAACCACCAACCGAGGAAGTTATGGAAGCCTTCAAATCTGTTGAGACGGCAAAGCAAGCCAGTGAAACTGCAATAAATAATGCAAGAAAATATCAAAACGAACAACTTCCTCAAGCAGAAGCTCAGGTGGATAAGATTTTACAAGAAGCAGAATCTAAGAAAAATCAAAGAGTAAATGAAGCTTATTCTGAAGTAGCTAGATTTAACGAGATGTATCTGGAATATTCCAAATATCCTTTGATTACAAAACAAAGAATGTTCTATGAAGCAATGGAGGACATATTACCATCTCTAAAGGTTATTATTGATAGTGGAGATTCCGAAATCCAAAAACTCTTACCCATTGAACCACTACTGGAAGGAGGGAATCAGTAATGTCTAAGAAAGCAAAAAGTATATCCGGTATTATAATCCTTATTTTATTATTTGCAGGTATCATTGTACTGATGAATTCTCTGGTTGTGACTAAGGAAAATCAATTCACTATCATCAAACGATTTGGTAAAATTGAAAAAGTAGTAGATGAAGCTGGTCTTTCCATAAAAACCCCTTTCATCGATGAAATCGATACCTTGCCAAAAAGCATACAATTTTATGATTTGCCAGAATCCGATGTTATAACTGAGGATAAGAAAACCATGGTAGCAGACAGCTACGTTCTATGGAGGATTATAGACCCAATCACCTTCGCCCAGAGCTTAAACTCCTCTGTAACACAAGCAGAACATAGAATTGATACCTTGGTATACAATTCATTAAAAAATGTCATCAGTAGTAATACGCAAAATGAAGTGATTAGTGGTCGTGATGGAGAACTTAGTACTGCAATTATGGAAAGCATCGGTAATACCATAGACCAATATGGGTTTGAATTAATTTCTGTAGAAACCAAACATCTAGATCTACCTAGCGATAATAAAACGGCAGTCTTTGAACGTATGATTTCAGAAAGAGCTCAAATGGCTGCTACTTATACAGCAGAAGGGGAATCCGAAGCACAAAAAATCCGTAACTCTACCGATAAAGAAGTGGCTATCAGTATCTCCAATGCAGAAACTCAAGCTGCCAAAATCATTGCAGAAGGAGAAGCAGAGTATATGAGAATTCTGTCGGAAGCATTTGACCATCCTGAAAAGGCAGATTTCTATACCTTTATCCGATCTTTGGATGCTGCAAGATCCTCCTTAAAAGGTAAGGATAAAACTTTAATCCTTTCCTCAGATTCACCAATTGCAGAGATTTTCTATCAGATTGATTAACTGTTCATAAATCAAGGGAAAGCAATCATATAATAATACGATTACAGTTTTAGGAGTATTCGTATGTTGGTAAACTTTGATGAAGCAGATTATTCTTACGATAAATTAAAATCCGATGCAAGTGAACTATCCAAACAATACGATAGTATCTTACAATGTGTCACGATTGGCCGTTCCCATGACAATCGTGACATCATTTTGCTTAAACTTGGATTGGGAAAGAAGTACATGATTTGCTGCAGTGGGGTACATGGAAGGGAAACCATTAATCCAATTGTATTAATGCGAATTGTTGAATATTACGCTGACCTCTATGTAAACCATAAGGAAACAAAACAAAACTTAAAACATATGCTCCTGAATTCTAGCCAACATCTAGGAGCAGAATATGAAAAGATGCTGTTAGGGGCCTGTATTTATGAATTATTACAAACCTTTACCATCCTTTTTATCCCTCTTTTAAACCCAGATGGTTATATGATATCATTAAATGGCTTTGATTCTATCAATAATCCGGAATTAAAAAGCAAATGTTTAGCTATGAAGCTTCCTCATCAGGATTGGAAAGCCAATGCCAGGGGAGTAGATATCAATCGTAATTTCCCCAGTCGATTATGGAAACCAAAAAATCCAGAGGATTATGCAGCCAGTGAAAATGAAACCCAAGCATTAATCTCTGTTTTTCATCATTATCGGTCAAAAGGTTTTCTTGACTTTCATTCTAGAGGAAAACAAATTTACTATTATCGCAAAGAAATGATTAATCGCTATAATGAAAGGCAATTATTAATAGCAAACCGCTTGATAAAACATACCAATTATGAGCTAGTTCCGCCGGATTTAGAAATTGATCCCGGGGATTCTGGGGGGAATACGGTACACTATTTTTCAGAACATTTTAATAAACCAGCCTTAACCATTGAAACCGTTGATGAAGAGGCTAGTTTTCCCTTAGATATCGCCTATCGTGAGCCCACCTTCCATGAACTTAGAATGGTTATTCTTGAATTTGGAAGCTTAATTATTTAAGCCTAGCTGCATTAATCTTACATAGGCTACAAGGATGGATCTAGTAATAAATATTCTAAATCAATAAGTTCGTGTATGGAAATTAATTGATTGATATTTCCATACAGAAAAACGTGAACATTATATTATAATAGCAAAATCTATCAAGAGAAGGAGTTACGATGGAACATACAAATGTGAATGCCATAGAAGCAGCAAAGCAATTGGATATTATTAATGAATTAAAAGTACGTTTTGAACAAGAAAAAAGCAAAACAGGTAAAAACAAAACCTATCATATTGAAACCTTCGGTTGCCAAATGAATAGCCGCGATTCTGAAAAAATCGCCGGCATATTAAAGCAAATTGGATATGAGGAAACCGACAGNGAAGAGGCGGATTTTGTTATATTTAACACCTGTACCGTTAGAGAAAATGCAAACAATAAGGTGTGGGGAAGATTGGGATATCTGGGTAATCTAAAGAAAAAAAATCCAGATATGTTAATTGCTATTTGCGGTTGTATGATGCAAGAGCCTACAGCTGTAGAAAAAATAAAATCCAGCTATCGTTTTGTGGATATTATCTTCGGAACCCATAATATATTTAAACTAGCAGAGCTCTTGCAACTNCGCTTAAATTCCGACCGAATGATTATTGACTTATGGAAGGATACCGATTTAATTGTAGAAAACCTTCCCAATGAAAGAAAATATAGCTTTAAAGCTGGGGTTAATATTATGTTTGGCTGCAATAATTTCTGTAGCTATTGTATAGTGCCCTATGTTCGTGGTAGAGAACGAAGCAGAAATCCTAAGGATATCATTGATGAAATTACTGCATTAGCCAAGGATGGAGTCCTTGAAGTAATGCTCCTAGGGCAAAATGTAAACTCTTATGGTAAAACCTTGGAAGAGCCCATTACATTTGCCCAGCTCTTACAGGAAATCGAAAAGATTGATGGAATTGAGCGAATTCGATTTATGACATCCCATCCTAAGGATTTATCCCAAGAATTAATCGATGTTATGAAATCCAGCAAAAAAATCTGCAACCATCTGCATTTACCAATGCAATCTGGCTCTACAAGACTTTTAAAAATTATGAATCGAAAATATACCAAAGAAGGTTATCTGGAATTGGTTGATAAGATTCGGAAAGCTGTCCCAAACATCTCCTTAACCACAGACATTATTGTAGGCTTCCCAGGAGAAACCGAGGAAGATTTCGAGGAAACCTTAGATGTAGTAAGGAAAGTTGGCTTTGATAGTGCCTTTACCTTCCTCTATTCCAAGCGTACCGGTACCCCAGCAGCAACCATGGAGAATCAAGTAGAAGAAGCAGTGGCTATGGAGCGTTTTAATCGCCTTCTAAAAGAGATTCAGACTTGTTCNGCAAATCGAACCCTTAGGGATGAGCATACCGTTCAGAAAGTATTGGTAGAGGAANTTAATTCACAGGATCCGAATTTGCTCACCGGAAGACTTGGTAATAATCTTTTGGTACATTTCCCAGGGGATCCATCTTACATTGGTAAAATCATAGATGTCTATTTAGAGGAAAGCAAAGGTTTCTATTATATCGGAAGACTACAGGAGTAGAACTTTTCTTCTGGGATCGGATGCGACTAATCTTACAGAATAATGTATATATATTCACTTGGAATAAAAAGCATTATTTTTGAAAATGGCGAATCCCCTTAGGAAACTCTAATTTTTTATAATAGAGCAATTCTTTTGAAATTGTACAAATAATTACTTAAAATTATTGGAATACTTGACATATTAGTAAAAACAGTATAAAATTTATATGTTGTATTATAAAAAGTAGGTGGGTTGAAATTACAGCTCCCTTCTTATTTGTACAATGAAAATTGAATAAGGGAGGTGCTCCTGTGTCTGAGGTATGGAAAATAGTGCTTGCTATTGTGATAACCTTGGTAATTGTAGCTACTCTTACTTGGAAATTTGCAATTACCTACCGAATTAAAGTATATGAAGCGAAGATCGGTAGTGCAGAGGAAAAAGCAAGAGAAATCATAGATGAAGCTTTAAAAACAGCTGAAACTAAGAAGCGCGAAGCCCTACTTGAAGCAAAAGAAGAAGCCTTAAGGGCAAAGAATGAATTCGAGAGGGAGACTAAGGAAAGAAGATCAGAGATTCAACGCTATGAAAAAAGGGTTCTTACTAAAGAAGAGACTTTAGATAGGAAAACCGAGGCACTGGAAAAGAAGGAAGCCCGACTTTCTGCAAAGGAAAATGAGCTTGATAAGCTTAGACATGAAGTGGAAGAATTCCACGCAAAACAATTGCAGGAGTTGGAGAAGATTTCCGGATTAACCTCCGAACAAGCTAAGGAATATCTTTTAAAGACTGTTGAAGATGAAGTAAAACATGAAACTGCTATACTAATCAAAGAATTAGAAAGCAAAGCAAAAGAAGAAGCGGATAAGAAAGCAAAGGATTTGGTAGTTACTGCAATTCAGAGATGCGCAGCAGATCACGTTGCTGAGACTACAATTTCTGTTGTTCAGCTTCCTAATGATGAAATGAAAGGTAGAATCATTGGTAGGGAAGGACGTAATATCAGAACATTAGAAACAATGACTGGTGTGGATCTGATTATCGATGATACACCGGAAGCTGTCATTTTATCGGCCTTTGATCCAATCAGAAGAGAAGTGGCTAGAATTGCCCTTGAAAAATTGATTGTCGATGGTCGAATTCATCCTGCAAGAATTGAAGAAATGGTTGAAAAAGCTCAGAAAGAAGTTGAAGTAATGATCCGAGAAGCAGGAGAAGCTGCTACCTTGGAAGTTGGGGTACATGGTATTCATCCTGAGCTAGTAAAACTTCTAGGCAAGATGAANTTTAGGACAAGTTATGGTCAGAATGCATTAAAGCATTCCATTGAAGTTGCTATTTTATCCGGCCTTCTAGCCGGAGAAATCGGAGTTGATGTAAGAATTGCGAAACGTGCAGGTCTATTGCATGATATCGGTAAATCAATCGATCATGAAGTAGAAGGAACCCATGTACAAATTGGTGTAGACTTATGTAGGAAATACAAAGAATCTCCAATTGTTATTAATGCGGTAGAAGCACATCATGGTGATGTTGAATTCCAATCATTAATCGCATGTATCGTACAGGCAGCTGATACAATTTCAGCAGCAAGACCCGGTGCTAGGCGTGAAACTTTAGAAACATATACCAACAGACTAAAACAACTTGAAGATATTACCAATGGCTTTAAGGGGGTAGATAAGTCATTTGCAATTCAAGCTGGTCGAGAAGTTCGCGTTATGGTAGTACCCGAACAAATCAGCGATGCGGATATGGTTTTACTCGCTCGTGACTTATCAAAGAGAATCGAAGATGAATTAGAATATCCAGGTCAGATTAAAGTTAATGTAATTAGAGAATCAAGAGTAACAGATTACGCTAAATAATTTTTTAAACAGGAAAACAAGATGTATCTTCAATGATGCATTACTAAAAACTTGTAAGCATTTGCTTACAAGTTTTTTTAATTCAAAAATATTTTCAACGGAACCAATGAAAACCTTCTTGAAAAAACTTCTAGGCTAATTTATAAATTCAAAATATGAATCAATAATCAATTATAAATCGAACAATATGTAGTGATTTCTATTGATAAATTATATAATTTGCACAATTTGCACAAAAATTCTTTGCCACACAAACAAATGCCAGTGGTGGAAAATACTTTTTTGGAGTTTTCGCAAATTTTCGTTGCAATATTACCAATTTTATATTACAATGGAAAAGAAATTTTAACGAGGAAAATTAAGGCGGTGTAAAACATGTCATTAACTTTATCAAGAAAAGCACAGGCTGTAAAGCCTTCTTCAACTTTAGCCATAACGGCAAAAGCAAAAGAATTGAAAGAAAAAGGGATCGATGTCGTTGGTTTTGGTGCTGGTGAGCCAGATTTTAATACTCCTGAGAATATCTGTGATGCAGCAATTAAAGCAATCCATGATGGGTTCACAAAGTATACTCCTGCACAAGGTACCTTAGAACTCAGGAAAGCAATTTGCGAAAAATTCTTACAGTTCAATGGTTTAAAATATGAACCTGACCAGGTTGTTGTAAGTAATGGTGGAAAACATTCTTTAACAAATATATTTACAGCAATTTTGAATCCAGGAGATGAGGTGATTATTCCAGCACCTTATTGGTTAAGCTATCCTGAGATTGTTAAATTAGCAGATGGTATTCCCATTTTTATAAAAACAGATCGGAAGCAAAATTACAAGGTTACAGCGGAGCAAATCGAAGCTGTGTGCACAGATAAAACAAAAGCATTGATTTTAAATTCACCGAACAATCCTTCTGGTATGATTTATACCCGAGAAGAATTGGAAGCGATTGCTGAAGTGGCCATAAAAAAAGATTTCTATGTGGTATCTGATGAAATGTATGAGAACCTAATTTATGGGGACGATCAAGCAGTTAGTATTGCTTCCTTAAACGATGAGATTTATAAAAGAACCATTACCTGCAGTGGTGTAGCCAAGAGCTATTCCATGACTGGTTGGAGAATTGGATATACTGGTTCAACTAAGGAAATTGCCAAGCTAATGGCCAGTGTTCAAAGTCATCAAACATCGAATCCCAATTCCATAGCGCAAAAAGCAGCCTATGAAGCCCTAGTAGGACCACAAGATTCCGTTAATCGTATGAAAGAAGAATTTAATAAAAGAAGAGATTATATGTATGAACGAATCAGTGGAATCAAACATATTTCTGCATTAAAGCCCCAGGGTGCTTTCTATCTCTTTGTTGATATCGGTGAAACCCTAAATCTAAGCTACAAAGGAGAAATCGTAGGAACCGTAGGAAATCTTGCTAAGATNTTAATTGAAGATTTTAATGTAGCGGTTATTCCATGTGATGATTTCGGCTTCCCGGATCACATTCGTTTATCCTATGCGATATCCTTGGAGCAAATTAAAAAAGGCTTGGATCGTATTGAGTCTTTTGCAAATCAATTAGTATAAGATATGTATTTTAAACGGTAGTATTTTATTAGACAAGAAACAAATTTAAGTTTCTTGAGACCTTAGGAAGGTAAATAAAATACTACCTTTTTTTTATGCAATATGTTAATATAGTAGAAACATTAAAATAATAGAAAACACTGGATTATCCTAGGATACTTGATTTAAAATCCTAAGGTTTTATACATAAAGATAGCTTTTGTAGATGAAAACAGATGGAAAGAAGGTTTGATTATGGCTTTATTTGGTTTTATCGGAGCTGGAAATATGGGTTTCCCTTTATTAAAGGCTGCCGTAAATACCTTTGGTAAGGAAGAAGTTGTTTTTACGGAAGTTTCAAAAGAACGTCGTGAATATGTATACAAGGAAACAGGGGCAAGTAACTTAGAGAATAATAAGGAATTGGTTCAAAATTGTAAGTACTTGCTATTGGCCGTGAAACCGCAGTTTATTCATGAAGTGATGGCCGANATTAAGGAGGAAGTTCGTCAAGAACAGGTTATTATCTCCATAGCAGCCGGAATCTCCATAGATGNAATTAAGCANGGNCTTTCTAATAAATGCAGAATTGTAAGAGCCATGCCCAATACTCCAGCCATGGTGAAGCAAGGAATGACCGGTATTTGCTTTTCCCAAGATGAGTTCTCTGAAGAAGAAAAATCTATCATTGATCAGTTTTTTAGCTCTTTTGGAAAATANGAGGTATTTGATGAAAGGCTTATGAATGCAGTGATNTGTGCCAATGGTAGTTCCCCAGCTTATGTCTATCTATTTATAGAGGCATTGGCGGACAGCGTTGTTAGCTACGGTATCCCTAGGGACAAGGCATATCAGTTGGTTTCACAAACAGTTTTAGGAGCTGCCACCATGGTTTTGGAAACAGGTGAGCATCCAGGAAAATTAAAAGATCAAGTATGTTCTCCTGGGGGAACCACCATAGCTGCTGTGAAAGCCTTGGAGGAATTTGGTTTTCGTAATGCAATTATGAAAGCTAGCGATGCTTGTTATGATAAGGCTTCTAATTTAAGCAATTCATAATATGGGTAATTCTTTATCATAGATTTAAGAATTACAAACAATACAATACATGAGGTGCAAAATGAATCAGTACAAGAGATTAGATCGAAAATTAATTAAAAAGGGTTCTATTATCGATTATTACAATGATATTATCGAGGTGAATCATGAAAAACAAGTAATCTTTGATTATATCGATCATAAAGGTGCTGCTGCCATGATACCGATTAGCTCCGATGGAAAAATCATTATGGTACGTCAGTATCGCAATGCCATTGACCAGTATTCCCTTGAAATACCCGCAGGCGGGCTAAATCCCGGAGAAGATCCTATGGCTTGCGCCATTAGGGAATGTGAGGAGGAGACCGGCTATCAGGCAAAAAATGCCCATCATCTTATCGATGTTTTTACCACCGTTGCTTTTAGTAACGAAAAAATCTGTATTTATTATACGGATGATTTATCTCCATCAAAGCAAAATCTAGACGAAGATGAATTTGTAACGGTAGAAAAGTATTCCCTGGAAGACTTAGTAAAGATGATTTTAAATGGTGAAATCCAAGATGCAAAAACCATTGCTGGGATCCTAGCATATAAAAATAAGATAAGCTGATAGAAAAAATGGCTTGTTCTAATTTGATATTCTTGACATAATATTCTATAAAGAATATTTTACGGAGCGATTCATGAAGAATATCAAAATGAAAATCCGCCATCTAAGTGAAATACAGATTGCTTTTATCTTAATATTTGTTGGCTTATTCTTTGGTATTTTATTTGCCAATATATTTCGAAATAATTATAGTGAACAGATTTCACAATATCAAAATTCCATATTTTATAATATCGCAACCAGTGATATTAATTATGGGGGATTATTCCGATATATATTAATAAAGAATTATAAAGAGTTTATTATATTTTGGCTCTTATGCATTACTATCCTTGGGATTCCCTACATGGGTTACAAAATAATTTCCTATGGATTTACCATTGGTTTTCTTGTGTCAACCATCACTATGCAATATGGTTTTAAAGGTATTACTAATCCTAGTGTATGGATTTCCCCATGGATTACTTTATATACCCATTATTCTTATAAGTCTTTACAAGGGTTATCTCTTATGTTTAACCATATATCATGATAAAAAAAGTTTTAGCAACGGCTTGGCTAACTTAATAAAATCCCATCTGATGTTACTTTTCATCCTTGCCTTAGCAATATTCCTTGCAAGTTTTATTGAGACATTTGTGGGATCCTTTTTACTCAAAAAAACTCTTGGCTTATTTACATAAATTCTCTTATAGAAATGTTGAAACAATGGTCTGATTTAAGCAAATGAGGAGGTAGTAAATGGAACAATACATTCAGGATTTTATTACATATCTTCGCAATATCAAGGGGGCATCCCTAAACACATTACAAGCTTATCACCATGACTTAAAAAAATTACAAGGATTTCTAGAGACACAAGAGCTTGATAAGATTACCAATTTAAATGAAACGGGATTAAACTCTTTTATTCTTTTTTTGGAGAAAGAAGGGCTTTCCCCATCCTCAGTTTCCAGAAACATTGCATCCATCAAAGCATTTACATTATACCTACTGAAAAAAGGAATCCTTAAGGAGGATCCAGCTGAGAGAATTAAAGCCCCAAAAATCCAAAAAAAGACCCCCCAGATTATTAAAACTTCCTTAGTTGAAAAGCTTTTAAATCAGCCTGATACCAAAACCAAAAAAGGAATCCGAGATAAGGCAATGCTGGAGTTATTGTATGCCACTGGTATGAAGGCATCTGAAATTATTTCTCTGAGAATCTCAGATATTAATCTAAAAGCTCGAATTATTATCTGTAATGAGAAAAAAGAAAGGGTGATTCCTTTTGGAAAATCAGCATATCAAGCCCTGCAAACTTATCTAGACATACGATGCAAAGAACCTGCTAGCCAGACAGAAGAAGATTCTGATATCTTATTCTTAAATTCATCGGGTCAAAAGTTAAGTAGGCAAGGTTTTTGGAAAATCATAAAATCCTATGCAGATATGGCTGGAATTGAAAATATTAATCCCAGCTCCATCCGACATTCCTTTGCTGCCCATCTGATTGATAATGGGGCAGACTTAGAAAGTGTAAAAGAATTTTTGGGTCACTCTGACATTGCAACAACCCAGATGTATCTAACCCAAAGAAATAAAAACGCAAGAGAAGTCTATTTAAACACCCATCCTAGGGCTTAGAATAGATTTGCTTGGATTAGGCCTTAGAACAGTTTTGTTGGAAAAAAGCTTTGAATAGTTCACTTGCAATAAGCTTTGAATAGTTTTATTTGGAATATGTTTTGAATATTTTATACTTGCAATAAGCTTTGAATCGTTGTGCTTAGAATATGCTATGAATAGTTCACTTGCAATAAGCTTTGAATCGTTTTACTTGAAATATGTTTTGAATATTTTATACTTGCAATAAGCTTTGAATCGTTGTGCTTGGAATATGCTATGAATAGTTCACTTGCAATAAGCTTTGAATAGTTGTACTTGGAATATGCTTTGAATAGTTTTATTTGGAAGAGTTTTAGAATAGTTTTACTTAGTTTTAACTAGAAAAAGTGCAACTGGATTGTTAAAAGATTTGATGAAGCACTAACTCTTAAGTTAATTACATAACAAATGGGCTATCATAAGGATTTCTTCTATAAAGAAGAAGGTTAGAATAGCCCATTGTTTTTTGTGAGTCCAAAATTCGATTTAATATAATTACTAATTTACTTCGATTTTAAATTCATTCTCTTTCATTTACTTCGATTATAAATTCAATCTTCGATTTACTTCCATTTTAATTTCAATCTTCAATTTACTTCCATTTTAATTTCAATCTTCGATTTACTTCCATTTTAATTTCAATCTTCAATTTACTTCGATTTAAATTCTATCTTTAATTTACTCGATTTAATTCAATTTATTCAAAAGTTGTATTATTTAATTTGATCCGCGATGGTATAAATCAATTTTTCGGAATCTTCCCAGCCAAGACATGGATCGGTAATGGATTTTCCATAGATGCGTTCATGCACTTTCTGGCAACCTCCTTCAATGTAACTCTCAATCATAACCCCTTTTACTAATTGGGCTATTTCTGAACAAAGCTTTCTGCTATGAAGCACTTCCTTGACGATACGAATTTGCTCCTTATATTGCTTGTTGGAATTTGCATGGTTTGCATCAATAATAGTGGCAGGATTCTGTAAATCTCTTTCCTGATACATTTGAACCAGTCGAATCAAATCCTCATAATGATAGTTGGGTATGGATTGTCCATGTTTATTCACAGCTCCTCGCAGAATAGTATGAGCCAGTGGATTTCCAGAAGTTTCAACTTCCCAACTACGATATAAGAAGGTGTGACTTTTTTGTGCTGCTACCACAGAATTTAACATAACAGATAAATCACCACTGGTGGGATTTTTCATTCCAGCAGGAACATCCATTCCACTGATGGTTAAGCGGTGTTGTTGATCTTCAACCGAACGGGCTCCAACAGCTACATAGGAAAGAATATCTTCTACATAGGGCCAGTTTTCCGGATAGAGCATTTCATCTGCTGCCGTTAATCCTGTTTCCATAATGGCTCTTAAATGCATTTTTCTCATGGTAATTAAACCTTCATGAAGATCCGGTTCTTTTTCTGGGTCTGGTTGATGTACAATTCCTTTATAACCTTCTCCGGTAGTTCTAGGCTTATTGGTATATATTCTAGGTATTAGAATTAATTTATCTTCCACCTTTTCCTGTACCTTGGCAAGTCTACATATATAATCACAAACTGCATCTTCATTATCCGCGGAACAAGGTCCGATAATAACAAGGAATTTGTTTGATTTACCAGTAATCACATCTTTAATTTCTTGGTCACGTTCCTTCTTTTTTAAAGCCTCTTTTGCAGGCATAGGATAAGCCTTCACCAAATCTTCCGGAGAAATTACTTCTTTTACAAATTTAAAACTCATATTGTCAGCCTCCTATTAGTATCATTTTTAGATTAATTGCTTTATTTTATCCTATCTTTCCATATTCGTCAATCCTTTCCCATGTATAAAATTACATTTTATTTTATTTAAATTCATAATTGCTATCCTCATGCTATCATCAGATACATTTAAAGTGTTTTTCCTAATTTTATTTAACCAAATCTGTTATTTT
>JGI24707J26582_10001474_pt1 | contig 18476 bp, 18 predicted proteins | sample BioPla1DNA1_FD_26582 | JGI IMG/M metagenome (IMG submission 26582)
AGTAGGTGCTATTTTTTATGCTAGTTTATATTACAAGTAAATTGTTATTAAGAAAGCAATAGAAATTCTTGGGAGGGAACAGGATGAATAAAAGTATAACAATAGAGAATAGAAGTGCAAGACATGAATATTTTATAGAAGATACTTTAGAGTGTGGTATTGAACTAAGGGGTAATGAAGTAAAAAGCATTAGAGAAGGTAAGGCTTCGATTAAAGAGGCATGGGTAGCTGTTGAAAATGGGGAATTATTCATTAAGCAAATGCACATTACACAATGGAAAACAGCTAATCAATATGATGTAGACGAAAAGAGGGATAAAAAGCTATTAGCACATAAGAATGAAATAAACAAATTAGGAATTAGAGTTAAGCAAGATGGATATACACTTATTCCTTTGAAGATTTATTTTAATAACAGAGGGAAATGTAAGGTATTGATTGGTGTATGTAAAGGTAAGCATCTATATGATAAAAGACAATCAAGCAAAGAGAAAACAGCTAAGAGAGAAATTGAGCGAGCTATTAAGGATTACAAATAGTACAGACACGTTTATAGGACAATCCTTCAACATATCCTTATTGAAAAGTAGAAATATATTATTTTAATTAATAACTGCTGAGATAAGGAGGGAAGAAACAATATGGCTGATAAAATCAAGGTAGACATTGACGAATTAATTGATAGACTTGAGCAGTTAAGATGTGATGGTTATGTAACAGCTGAATTTCAGATATACGACACAGAATTTTTTGAGGGTGCTGGGGAATTAATTATTTCGGCAGTAGATTTAGCAGAGGAAGAAACTATAACGTATAGTACATTGGCAGGCGTAAATTATTATGATTGTGACTAGTGATATAATTTAATAGGCATTATAGATAGTACATAGTAGTTAATATTATATAAACAATGTGACAATTGTATAAAACAGTTATAGCTAATCAACATTTTACATATTAAAATAATCTCCTTGAGGTTAAGATGTAAAATGTTGTTTTTATCACACTACTAAGAAATAATTTAGTACACTTTATGAATTATAGGTGTAAAGCTAGTTGTTAAAAATGCACACATTAGTGGGTACATTGCATGATGAACGTGTAAAATAGAATTTAATTAAAATTGAAANTTAGGTGAGATTTAGGGATTATTAAAACAAACATTGAATATAGAGATAGCTGTTAAATGAAATATACTTTAAGTAATACTGTTTAGTATTTATTGTATATTTCATTTTAATTTGGAGGTGGCTATATGAAGTTTTTAGGAATCAACGGATTTGATAGTTATACTAACGTAGCATTTAATAATGCAGCAAAATTAGCTGACGACACTGAGTGTGAAAACCTGTACGCTGTTCATTTTTTAGTGGCTCTGTTAGATAACGACCAAATACGAAAGGATTTTGAGTACAAGACGGGCATTAATAAAGAAGAACTTATAGGTAAGATAGAAGATCTAACTAACTCGGGAGAGTACGGATATAAGGAAATACCTGATGAATTTAATATAAATAACATCAGTGAAGAAGTAAGACATGCAATTAATAAAATGATACAATCTAGGTATCAAACTGGAACTGTGGTAAATCCTATGGATGCTTATATATCATTAATGTCTGAGGAAAATACTACCATTACTTCAGTAATAGCAGATATAAATCCACAGTTAGACTTGATAGAATTATATAGGACTGATGAGGATAGCATGCCAACTTTAATGAGTGTAGCAGTTAACCTTAATAGACTAGCACAACAGAAAAAGATAGACCCAGTAGACGCAAGAGATGATGTAATCAATCAAGTCATAGAAGTACTAGGTCGTAGACAGAAAGGAAATCCATGTTTAATAGGNGATGCTGGGGTTGGTAAGACGGCTATAGTGGAGGGGTTAGCTCAAAGGATAAACGAGGGAAAAGTGCCCAACTATCTTAAAAAACATAAGATAATTAGTGTGGACATCTCTAGTATTGTAGGAGGAACAAAATTTAGGGGAGACTTTGAAGATAAATTAAACAACATTTTATATGAGGCAGTTGACCAAGGTAATGTAATTCTATTCTTCGATGAAATACATATGCTAATGGGAGCAGGAAGTAATAATGAGGGAGGAACTACTGCTGTTAACATTTTGAAACCTGCTATCGCAAGAGGGGATATCAGAATTATTGGTGCAACTACAACCAAGGAATGGAAGAGNTTTATCGAGGTAGACTCTGCGTTTGAAAGAAGATTGCAGGATATAGTTGTAAATGAACCTACGGTACCTCAGGCTATCAGGATGCTTAAAAAAGTAGTGCCCCTATATACTGAGTATCATAACGCAATAATTGATGATAAAGTCATTGAATATGCGGTTAAACTGTCAGATAGATATATAACTAACAGAAGGTTACCAGATAAAGCTATTACTGTCATTGATGAAACTGGTGCAAGAATTAAAGCCAAACTTGGAGATGATAGTATATTCTCCATGGACATTAATGATATACGTAAAACTGTTTCTAGAATAACTGGGATAGATGTTAATGAACTAGATAATGATTCTACGAATAAGTTATTAAATCTTGGGGATAACTTAAGAAAACGAGTAATCGGGCAAGATAATGCTGTGGATGCTGTCACTAAAGCAATTAAGCGCTCTAGGGCAGGAATTAAAAACCCAAATAAACCTATTGGGACATTCTTATTTGTAGGACCAACTGGTGTGGGCAAAACAGAGTTATCTAAAGCACTGGCAACGGAGTTTAGCGGGAGTATCAAAAACCTAATTAGGTTTGACATGAGTGAATTCCTGGAAAAACATAGTGTAAGTAAGTTAATCGGGTCACCTCCAGGATACGTTGGATTCGGTGATGGAGGGCAATTGACTGAAGCAGTTAAACGTAATCCATATAGTGTAGTGCTATTTGATGAGATTGAGAAAGCGCATCCAGATATATTTAACATATTTCTACAGATAATGGACGATGGGTTCTTAAACGATAGTCAAGGGGTTAGGGTAGACTTTAAGAATACCATAATAATCATGACATCTAATGCTGGATACGGAATAGAAAATAGGTCAATCAGTATTGGATTTAATAGCAATAGTGAAGATAAGCTACCTAAGCAATCTGAGGATAAAGCTATAAAAGCATTGGAAAATACATTCAGACCTGAGTTCTTAAATAGGTTAGACAAAGTAGTAGTATTTAATTCATTAGGTAAAGAGGAATGCAAGGAAATAGTAGAGTTAATGCTTGAAGAAATCAACGAAAGACTAGTGGATAAGTCAATTAAAATTAAGTGGACAGATGGAGCAGTAAATAAACTAATNAAAGATGGATTTGANGATAAGTANGGAGCTAGAAACCTTAGAAGGAAAATACAAAACACCATTGAAGATAAANTTGCTGATATGATAATCGAATCTTCTATTGGGTCTGGGGATATTGTACTGATAGATGGAAATGACAGCATGGGTATAAACTTTAAAGTAGAAAATGTAGTTACAATTGTTAAGCAGGAATATACCTGTTAAATATTGAAAGGAGAGGTGTAATGACTAAAATATTCTTATTTGGAAGTAGAGACGTATACTCGATACCTAAGAGTATTGAGGACCAACTATATGAATTATTGCAAACAAATCCAAATTTACAGTTTATCGTGGGGGACGCTGCGGGAGTAGATTCAGCGTTCCATAAGACATTATCAGCTATAGGGGCAAGAAGTAAGGCAACTATTTATTGTATGGACACAATTCGTAATAATCAGTTTGATTTACCTGTGCGTGTATTCAAGTCTGAACTAGATGTTGAAAACAAGAAGGCAATTGTGAAAAATGAGATTACTGGAGATGAAATTGTATTTGACGAAGTAGAGAAACCAGAGGACTATATTTATACTAGACAATACTATGCTTTTAAAGACAAGCAAATGATTAGCGAGTGCGACATGGCAATTGCAGTCTGGGATACTAAAAGCAGAGGAACATTTACTAATATAAACATACTAAAGGCTCAAAACAAACCAGTCTATGTGTTCACAGTAGTTAGGTAACCAAGCTGATAGGAGGAGATTGTTCAATGTTAGATTATAGCAATACAAGAAAAAGACGTCATAATAACATTAAACATGAAAACAGTATGTGTGCTATGGTATGGAAAGATGGGTGTGGTACGTGGCATTTGAGCTTAGCTACATCTAAAGAAAAGTTAGTACAGGCAATAATGCCTAACAATAAAGCACTTGATTTAAATTATAGACTGTTTGATAGTGGGGAATACAATAGAGCACTAGATTATAAACATCAGATGGAAAAAGAGGATAGATTTTCAAATGAATATGGAAAATGTAATTGATGAGTAGTAGTCATTAGATACTTGGGGATATTCGTTCTAGTTCGTATATCTTAAACGAAGGATACGGAAGTGAGTATTCGAGAGTGCTTTGAGCGCCAGTGAAACAGACACTTGACGCCGAACCCAAGTAGATAATAAATTACGGGGATACAAGGTTTCGACTAGGTGTTGGAATTTTAGCAAGCGTGTACTGGATGGGTTGAGCCAGTATAAAATGGACCCAAACAATAAAGTTCAATAGAACACCAGCTTTAGCTGTAGCTTAACAGCTCTTGCGTCGATAGACGCAAGTCAAACTCATTGGAAATGCTAAGCTGAGTACGCTAAGCCAGTGGGTCAAAAGAAGTACAGCACGAAGTAACCGAGATTACCTCATGTAGGTTACAGGTTTACTTGAGGTATCTACTAGTATGGAGGAGCTGTCACCACCAAGCTAGGGATTAAGTAAAACGGGCTACACACGTAGAAAGCTTTAAGGAAGGCATTTAGGACATGGGTTCGACTCCCATTATCTCCAAGAGTACATATATTATAAATTATGTGTACTGTTGTGGGTAATGTGAGTCTGTAAAGGAACAATAGAGTAATTCAGAGAACCGCCTAACTCATATATTAGTTAGGCGGTTTAATTGTATATACATATATTAGAAGTAAGACAGTCAAGATTGCGGTGATTAATACATACATATAATTTAGTTATATAAATAATTGAAATTAAAGCAGTAACTTTATATTAAAGGCAGGTGTACAAATGAATAACAATAGAAAATTAACTATATTGGCGTTTATATTAGTAATATCAACTATATTAACAATTAGTATGATTGTGGGTAGGGATACAAATACATCCGAAATGGAGTTATACATCGTGGACAATAATATAGGTGACAGTCCAGAAGAAGTAATATCTACGGCAGAAAAGTTATTTACGATTGATAATATCAATAGTGCTTTAGAAAAGAATGAGTCTATTAAAAAGTACGAACTGCAGGAGTATAATGTAGACAGTTATAAATTAGATGATAGCACAGGTAAATACAACTTTATGAGGCAGAAAATATTAAAAGGGAACAAAGACAATACAGATATAATAATAGAGATAGACTCAATAAATAATAAAGCTAACTATCTAGAAGTAAAAATAACAACTGACCACGACGAGGAGGCTATAGATAGATTTGAGGACAATATACAAAATATAATACAGGACATAATAGGAGATAGAATAGCAAATGAGATATTAAACCAAGCTGTAGGTGAAATATTTGAGTATGAAACAGCATCTGGGAAAAGTACGGTAACTACGTTAAAGAATATAAAAGAATTAGATGATGGCAAGGCAGAGATTGTATATTATATAGAACTAAAGAGAGAATTAGATAATCAATTAAATATAGCTGATATAACTATAGAAAACGANAGACACAAAGTGTTTAATTGGATACCAGTATTTAATAATGATATAACATCNAAGAACTTTGCAATTGAGTTTGCAAGACTATATGATAAAGACGCAGATTTTAAGGTTAATTCTATAGAATTAAATGANACTTCTTTTGATGTAAACAGTAAAATAGAGATACAAACAATAATAGGGGAGGCGGTTTACAAATCAAATATACATTTCATGGGAATAAATGTAACAGACACTATCAGAGATAGTGAGGAAGAAAGTATAAAACTACAGAAAACAATAGCAATTAACGTAAATTTACCTGCGTATGATACTGAGGAGTTAGCACTTGAAAAGGCTAAGGAGTTCTTAGGAAAATTACTTCAAATGGATGTAAATATAAACATAGTTGAATACGATGATGGTACAGAATTTATAGAAGTATACGGGGATAATTCACCTCTCATAGAGGTCAGCAGTTTAACTGGCAATATAAAGAAAAGCGTAACAGCCAACGGTAAGTATTCTATAAATATAAACGCTACTCTAGAGGATAATACATTAATGCAAGAATATAACACTATATTGAACAGAATGAATAATGGAGAAGACATTGATAAAATATTAAATGATACTGAATAAATTAAAATAAAACAGGTAAAAAATACTCTACATCTATGTGTGTAGAGTATTTTTACATTAATAACTACATTAACAGCATTATTGGATAATAAATATAAATTAGGATATAATAATATGGGAGGAGGATTCGTCGTGGAAGTTTATATGATTAACGTATATACAGATGAGATAGACATAGTAACTAAATTTGATATAATGGATGTGAATACTGGTGAGACTAAGTTAGTTACTAAAGAGGCATTATATTCAGCAATAGAGCTTGGGAGAATTAAAGTAAATAATATAAATGCTAGGGGAAACAGGATATCAGGCAAGGGTGGAGAAATAAAAGATTATAGAACTATAGTGGAANATCAATATACGCATATTAAATATATAAACGACAATGCTGTTATAATTATAGGATATAATGTGGAGAATAATTTATACAGGATAATAGTAGCTAGAAGTCAAGAGGTAAAGATTGTACATGGGGATGAACTAGCTGAACAATTAGTGCAACAATCATATAAGCTATCCAATGGANTATTTAAGTATCAATACAACAGGTCAAGGAAAAATAATTATGACTGGGAAATAATAGGTAAATATCCTAGGTTTGAGTCTGTTGATAGCAAAGATATAGCTAGATATAAACAAAAAGCTAAAATGCTTAACAGTGATGTTTTAAGAATAGTAACATTTAATAACGAAGTGGAGGCTAGTCTAGACGAGGATAAATATTACGATAACTGCGATATAATAATACCTAACGGAGTAACTAGGATAATAGGGAAAGGATTTAACAGTAAGAGGTTTAATCGATTCATTATACCAGATACAGTTAAGCGTATAGACAATGGGGCATTGTACAGAGCTAAGATAGATGAACTATTAATTAGCGTTAATAACGAGTTAACTGTAGGAGAAAATGTATTTACGGCATGCAGAGTTAATACACTTAACATAGATACTGAAGAAGATACACTTCCAGATAAAATACTAACAAGCATGAAAGTAAAAAAGCTAGTGATTCCAGATAATATAAGAAACTTAGGTAAAGGGCAGTCGATACAATTATATGACAATGACCTGTCTAAATATAACTTAGATATAATTAAAGAAAGTACATTTGATTTAATTGGGGACAATGAGTTTAAGCTTCCTAATAACATAAAGAGAATTGAGGAAAACGGAATATACGGATATANCGTAATGATAGACAGTTTAGAGTTACCTCCTAGCTTAGAGTACGTTGGGTCATATGGTATAAAATTAAACATTAAGAAATTATTAATAAGCAATAAGATTGAGTTAGCAAACGCAGCATTTGCTGATTGCAGTATAGAGGAATTAATAATAGACACTCCAATGGACGTAATAGAGGAAAATACATTCAATTATAATAAATTCAAGCATGTGGAGATAAGAAAGTACGTAAGGGAAATAAAAAGATATGCGTTCTCAAATAAGCGTGACTGTGGAAAATATAATATTAAGATAGCTAAATTACCTAGTAAAATAGGGAGGTATGCATTCTGTGATGCTATATTTGACACTTTAATTATAGATAAACAGATGGATTTAGGTAGAGGAGCATTCTATAGATGTGCAATTAACAGGATATATGTAGATTTGACGATACAGAAATCACATATAAGCATCTTAGAGAAATGTTTAATTGGAGCACTAGTGATAAATTCAGACAAAACAATGTGGAGTGACATAATAACAGACTGTAAAGTAACATCATTAAAATTAATGGGAAACCTTAAATCAATAGAGTATGAGGCATTTAAAAAGATTGGGTTAAGAAAAGTTATATTAAACGAGTCAATCAAGAGTATCGGGGATAGGGCATTCTTTGATAATGAAATAAAGGAGATAATAATACCAGCTAACGTGGAGCATATAGGCGTGAGTGCATTTGGTTTTAATAAAGCTAAGAAAATAGTATTTAATGGGAATAAATCATTGGTAATTGAAAACGGAGCTTTCCTAGGAAATAATGTGGACTATATTAAAATACCAGATAGAACAGTATCTGAAGATAATACATTTGATAGTTGGGTGAGTATAACAAGTAAATAGATTAGCAGTGTAGTATAAATATATTCCGTGTTACCGACAATATACTTATTATAGTATAATATAATGTGTCATTGGAGGTAACGCGGAATGTTTTCATTATTCGTATTATATAGATATATAGCATTAAGAATAAAAATAAAATTACTGAGAAAGGCTAGCAATAATATAGAGTCTAACAATCCATTAGTCAACAACGTTAAAGAAAAGAGACTTAGAAAGTTACTAATAAAGCTAAAGAAATTTAAGGTATACTTCCTAATATCTATTGNAGCTGATTTAGCTGTAGTATTCTTANTAGTAATGATGTTATCATACTACATGGGAGGTTTATCTGCTATAACTACTATGTCTAATATGTGGGATGATGTNGCAGTAGATAACTCAGACAGTGTGGAGATGGGATGGCAATGGGGAACANACCAGAACGGTAACGGAATACACTCATCTGGTGGAATATATCCAAAGGACCCCGTGCTAAAGCAATTAGCTATGTTTATAGAGGCTGCTGAGATATCTGCGGCTGAGGTCAATTCTCAGTTTGGGGGAAATCAAGTTAACCCTGCATTAATACTATCAATAAATTTTAGGGAGACTGGTGGAGCAATAATAAACAAACTAGTGGAGGATACGTCCTTAAATATTTATAGCGAGCTAATATATGAGAATCCTGCATGTGGAAAAGGAAGTAGGTGCCAGTATATAAAGAAAGGATACAGTCATTTCGAAAACGGAACTGTATCTGGTGGTGTAGATTCTATAGATCCTGTTAATAATCCAGCTAACAGAGATTTAACTCAATATCAAAACTCTGCGCCACCTGGGGGTAAACCAGACCATGCTATTGGATACTTCCAATTTGAAAATAATAGTATAGACGGATTGTTAGTTAACGTGTTCCCAATTGGGGATTATGCAGATAAAGAATATACAGCAGACGATAGGTATAAAATGGATAACACACTGGGTTTCATAAGACCAAATATAGTTTATGTGCCAGACGGAATAATGAATGTAGCGCAGCATAATGGGGATTTGAACAGATATGGAGATGGATTAAAACAGGCTTGGAGTACAATACAAGCCAAGAGTTGGTATAAAAATCTAAGTTTAAAAGACCAGCAATTCTGTTGGGCAGCACTAAAAGACCTGTCATATCAAGGAGGCTCATATATAAGTTACAATGGAGCTAAAGCAATGATAGCAGCCTTGGAACTAGTAGCTACAATGGTATATGATGAGTATTTACAATCTATGTATGATATAGTACCATTCTTGGAGGAGTATCACAGTGATGCTTTTGGATCAGTTGCATCATTGTATAATACTAACACGCACAAAATCAGTAGACCAGGGGATGATAGATGGACGTATTCATTTAACAAACTATTAACGGACCAAACATTGAAACAGAGTACGAGAACTGCAGCGGCAAAACTTAAAAGTACATTAAGTCCGGGTAAATTTAGAACTTATGCAGAGGCAGGAAATGTATCATATTATGCTGATATACCTCCCAAATCTATAGCTTGGATATCTATGGGTCAACAGGTATACGATATAATGAAAGCAGAGATAGACGCTGCTGAAAAAGAAGAAGGCTCCTTCATAATAGGTAGACCAGAAGGAGTATCTAAGGATAACTTTAAACTAACTCCTGGGGTTGGGCAAGGAATTTGGAATGGTAAAACAACTGAAGAGGTAGTGGGTCCCAACGCTGAGCATATGAGTACTAAGGGAATGTGGGGAACATCATATACATTAAGTAATGGGAACTGTCCATTTAATAGTTTAGAATCTAAATTCCATGTACCGTACTTCTCTCAGTCAAGTTCTAGAGTTGAGGCATGGAAAGGTTATAATACTGGCAAGTTTGATTTACAAAACGCTGGGTGTGGAATTTATATGTGGGCTCATATAGCTAGTGCATTGCAACAGAGATTAATAAACCCCCCTGAGATGCTAGTGATAGGAACACATTTTGGAGCTTTTGAGAGTGGTACAGGGTACTTTACATGGGAGAATGGAGGGGAAGGACACAAAAAATTATTTAGGTCTTTTGGATACGAATTAAGACTATACACATACAACGAAGTTAAACAAGACGCACCTTGGAATGATTTAAATCAAGCATTGAGGAAAAACATACCTTCAGGATTTAGGTGTAGAACTAAGTGGACGTCTGGAGGGTCTCACTTTTTAAATATAGATGCAATAACAGATGNTGGTAGGTATATACTAGCTCAAACCAACAATTCGGTNGATGAGGCTAAGACTTGGAGCAGGTCAGATTTATTTAATGTAATGCACTTTAAANATTACTGTTTATATGTCGTAGACAATATGTAAAACTAGTTTATATTAGTACCAAATATTAAAATAAGGTAGGTGTAACTATGAAAAAACCTAATGTACTTTTAGTATTAACCCTAGTTATAGTTGTAACATTAGCAGGGTGTAATAAAGCAGATGAAAATCAGTCAGATAGTATAAAAATATCTCCTGTAGTGAATAAATCATTAGAGGGGTACGAAAACATCATAGAGGAAGTAGATAAACTACTGGATTACGTATATTTAGATGGAGATAAACCAACTGAGAATTACATGGAACATATAGATAATTTAATAGACGAACGAGAAAATCAAAGATTATATATGGATAATTTCTTGGAGGAGTTAGATAGAATATCANAAGAAATACTTGGGGACATAGTNCAAGAAGGTGGGAATACAGTAGGATGGGAAGATGAAACTAACGTAGAAGATGATTACTATGAAATGCCAGTTGAACAGTTGGAAAACTCAGAGTTTATACAGACGGACGATAATGGCAGGGACTATATAGACATAAGAGATTTAGAGTTCTTTACAGATGATGTATTATTCAGATATAATAATTCTGAGTACATGTTAGATATGAGTGAATACAAGCCAACAATGAAAACTATAAAATTACAACAGAGACATTATAAATTCATATATGGAGCTGAGGTAGATGACGAAACAATAGAGATGGCTTATTTAGACACCGCTGGAGGAACTGGTAAAACAATCACTGTAACACATTCGAATGGGAAAATAAGATTTATAGACTTTGAGTTATAGGAGGTGGGGTCGTGAGGAAATTTATAGTAGCATTATTAACAATAATATTAACGATAAGCTTAGTAGGTTGTGGCGGTGGAAAAACTGGCAAGACGAATCTGGAGATTCTGTATAACAATGAGATGAATTGTGACATCAATATAGAAGAATATAAAAATGTATTAAGTGAAATACTAACTTACAGAGAATTTGATGATACAGCAAAATTATTAGTTAGAGAAAAGTACGAAAACGCAGTATCATTTAATGTATTTAGACAGCTTGAAACAATACAAAACAACATGAAATTAATTTACCCTGGAGTAACGACAAACACCCTAGACATTAAGAAAGATGGGGAATACCCGATATACGATAACAGGTACAATATAATTGATTACGGAACATATGATGAATATATAGAGTCAATAGAATATTTTAATCATTTTGACTTAAACTATGTGGAAAATATAGAGGCATCTAGTGATAAAATAATAATGAAAGTAGTAAATAAATACAATGGTGTATTTTACGTATATGCAACACTTCAGAACGGGGTAATAACGTATATAAACATATTAAGTTAGGAGGTGTAACTGTGAGAAATAAATTATTGGCATTGTTAATTATAGTGATAACATTTAGCTTAATAGGGTGTTCTAAAGATAATAACAAAAGCGCTATAGATGAATACTTTAAACTAAAGGAAGATTTTAGTTACTTTATAACTAAAGTATATGATGCAAGCAGTAATTTAGATATAGCTAATGGAAAAGAAGCTATCAGAGGATATTTGACAGAATCAGCATATAAAACTTTGGAGTCTGAACTTGGTGAATACAATGACGTAGATTCAGAGATAACAGACTTAGTTGTATCTTATATAAAGAAAGAAAATTCTACTAACAATCTATTTGATAAAGTCAATGTAACATTTAGGATAATAAATGGAAACAGGAGTCAGTTGCACGCCATAGAGTTCATAAAGGATAACTCTGGATTGTTTAACAGATACAATATATTTAAAGGTATCATAGAAGAGAGGTAGAATAAGATGTTAAAAAATAAAGTAATCTCAATTATTTTCTGGATTGTACTAATAGTATCTATAATATTTGGGGGATATAAATTACTGACAAGTTCGATATTTGATACCAGTGGAGGATATATAAAAAACATTGCGGAAAGTAAGGATAAAATTGGATATAAGCAAGATGCAACTAGGGGTTCATATGTAGAACTGTTTAAAGATACTGATGATATGTTAGGAAAGCCATTGAGGTTTTGGGGGATAGTCGGGGATAGCAAAGAAAAATATACTTATGAATTAAAAGTGAGATTAGATGAAACAAGTGACAGAGAAGTAAGAAGGCACCTTAAAATAAGTAATACAGATGATATAAATTGGATGATTATAATGGACACATCAAATAGTAGTGGTAAAGTATACAANGGAGATGCTGTATTCGTATATGGGGAACTTACGAATATAGGGGAATACAATGGAATAGATACACCATTCATGAATATAAGGCTAATAGAATTAGATAAAGACATTTAGAAAATCACGTCCATATTCTTAGTAAAATAAGCTATTAAGAATGGGGGCGTGNTTTTTTAATGGAAAAGATTATANCAATGAAAGTAAACGATGTTAAAATTAGAATAACAGAGAATGATCTATGTGTATCGTGTGGGAGGTATGTACCTGAGGGGTATATGATATGTAATACATGCGAAAAAGGAATGAGAGGTGGTGAGAAGAGACGTGGGATATTTAAGCGACATAACTAGGCAATTAAGCAGAAATCAAAATGTAATATTTGTTGGGACAGGGATATTGTTAGTAAACAATCAAAATAAAATACTATTAGCGTGTAGGACAGACAATTGTCAATGGAGTTTACCTGGTGGCAGTTTAGAAATAGGAGAGAGCCTGGAGGACTGTATAATCAGAGAAACATTAGAAGAAACGGGGATAATAGTAGAGAAACATAACTTAAATTTAAACTCTGCTAAGGCTATATTGGAGCCAGTCATTAAAAACGGAAGAGAAATATATGTAGTAAGTGTGACATACTGGGCAGATAAATATGATGACATAGATATGCAAATAGAAAGCCGAGAGTTTACTAAGCATAGCTGGTTAACATATGAGGAGGTACAGAAGTTAGGCGAATTAGTAACGTCATATAGTAGGGTAGCAATAGACGAGTACTTCAATAACTCACATGAGAGGAGATAATACTTATGTCTAAAAACAGGAGGAAGAGGAATAGAGCGGGGAACAACGATAAAAGGAGAAATATATATAACATACTGAAGAATGATACAAGCATTGAAAGTAAAATAGAAATCGATGGTATTGAGGTAGATATACTGGAGGAAATGATTGTAGCATTATCAATGGATGGCTGGGAAGTAATGGACAAGCTATTGGACTATGTTGTAAGTAATATGACAGAAGATGAGCTAATAAAGGTAGTAGATAACATTGATAAACTAATTAGAAAGGACTTACTGTTATGGTCTGGATCATATGCGAGCTGTGGGATAGAAAAAATAGCTATACTAGCTATAGCTACTAGTGATACTGAAATAGCTAGAGAATGCTTCATAATGTTAGTAGATGCGTTACTNTACAGATTATGGAACCTTAGGGATAAGAAATTCGTAAGGATAAAACATTATGATGATATAGACTTAGATAAATTTTGTTTCTCAATTTCAATGGAATGGGCTATCAGAAATAAATTATTAACGAACTTAGAATTTGAGTTAGATGACATTGAAGATATAGACAAATACATAAGCTATAAAAAGGGAGAAACATCTAAGAAAGAGTTTATAGAATGGATTGTAACTGGCGATTATAAATTACCATTACCTCTATGTGAGGATGAGATATACGCAAATCCTAATTACTCGTGGTCAGGATTCGATGAAAATAACAACTTAGAGAACTCTGGGCTAGACGGAGAATCAATAAGATTTATTCAGAGTGTTATACAAAGGTTTTACCACTGTGTTAAAGACATATCGGAAGTAGAGGCTAAACTCCATATATACGGAAGGTACTTTGAAAAACATAGGGATAAATATAAAGACATGGAGAATAAACTAAATAGAGTATGTGATAACAAAGCTAAATTGAGTAAGAAATACAGTGGAATAAGGTCTGATCATAAAAAGTTAAGGAAAGAACTTGAAAAAATCAGTGGAGATTTAAGAAGGTCAAATAGTAAATTAAACATGCTAGAGAAAGAATGTGAAAGCCTAAGAAAAAGTAATGTAACAATTGATGAATTAAATTGTACGATAGAAAAATACGAGAGTGGGCTAGAAAAGTTAGATGAGCTATTGGTAGATAAGAATAGAACTATAAGCAAACTCAATAAGGAAATTGATGACATCAAAGAGTATACCAATCAATTAGAGATAGAGCATGAGGTAGTAGTGGATGAATTCAAGCAATTTAAGGAAAATAATACGTCAGTTAATTTGAGTATACCAATAGAAAATATAGTTAAAAGTATANAGGACAAGAGGATAGTAATTATTGGTGGGGATTATACTCATAATAAAATTAAAGGACTTGGATTTAGTAACTTGAGATTAATTGAGACTGATAGGAGAACTGTATCTGCAAGTGAGATATCAAACGCTGACGTATTAGTATTCTTTGTATCTTATTTNTCTCATTCATTCATGGAATTTCCTAAGCAATATGCAATCCAAAATGATATACCAATCATATACTTTAGAGGTAAAAACTTGGAATTATTATGTAATGAGTTATTCATGGAGTTCTACAAAATTTAATATAGGCAGAAATTTAGACTAGTTATGCTTAATAAATTACATTTAAGTAATTAAGGTAAATAAAAATAAATTTGGAGGGTGATGAAATGAATTTAGGACAACTACTTGAGATGCACAAGTGTGGAGCTCTTGATGTTGATAAATCTTCTGACAGAAACGTAGCAATCATTGGAGGTATGGAACTTACGGATGAGCAATGTAGAATATACGCATCAAATCTTGGGTGGCTTAAGTATGATAAGTATGCTTATGAAGTTATAGATAAAACAAATAAGTTTATCAGGGGTNTTAAAAATCATATTAAAGGTATTGATTCCATTGGACATTCTATTATAACATTTGAAAATACTAGAATGCAAGGTACAGAAAAATACTTCGATAGAATTAAATTAATATGTCCTGGAGTATTCGACCTTACAATTCTATATAGAATGCCTGGTACTGGTGGAGTATATGGAATTTATAGCTCTGAAAATAGCTTTAAACATCCAGTATACAGCTGTAGATCATTAAGACAAGTTGGAGAATATATTAGTAGCCTCATTTAACGTTGAATGAGGCTACACTTATTTGAGGAGGAGGAATACATGTTTGGAGATTACGAATTACTCAAAGAATTAGATACGTCGTTAAGGGAAGATTTAACAAATCAGTTGGAATCTCAGTTTAACACGTATTATACATTTGGAAACTTAAAGGAAGCTTACGAAGTATTCGGAAAACTGATGGAATATTCATTAATTAGTACAACTGATAGTAGATTAGATCCAAAGAGCGCTTTATTAAAAGCTGTAGTTAAGGGAGGTATAGCAGAGGAAAATCATAGATTTCCTTATGATATGCGTAAGGAAAAATACTCGCTCGGGCAATGGATGTATGGATACTTACCAAGAAATACATCATACCAAGTGAGAAGTTCAAGTTACTGGGGCAAAAGAATAGAGGGAGCATACGAGGGAGATATGGTATACCCAGAGAGAGATCACATTATAGCAATTAGATTGGATACTACAGCAAGGCAGTCTGAAAACTCCCTAGAAATTATAGAGAATACTTACAAAGAAGAGTATGGAAAAAGTCCTATAACTAAGGATGATTATAGGTTAGCGAGGGATGGAATTATTAGAACATACTCAATAGAGTTTGAGTCTACAATAGTTAGTAGATATAGGACACTAGGACATATTGTAGTAGTCCCAACAGAGAGTGGTACTAGAGCAGTACTGATAATTAAAAACTCTATACTTAAAAAATATTTCATTGACATTAAAAAAACCTACACTAAAGCAATTAGNGCATTGAAACAAGCAGGATTACCAGGTAACGTACAATTTAGTTCGTATTGCAAGCTGGATAAGCATATAGAGGAGCAAAAGAAACTAAGAAGAAAGCAGTATGAATTAAATGACAAAGTAACTGAGGGCGTTGAGAAATCTGTGGAGAGAGTAAAATAAACGAGGTGAGATATTGTAAATGCTTAAATTTCCTGTATTCAACTTTTTAGATGAGTTAACTCATAAAGGATACATTAAAGATACAATAATTCAAATGAAGTCTGATATGGACGTAGACATAATAGCATCTACAGACGAGGATAAGGTACTGTTTCTAAGGAGTATGATAGAGGCTAATCTTTATACTAGGAGAGAGCTAAATATCAAATCAGTAAAACAGTATGGGGAAAATATAATGTTCTTAACAGATAATAATGAGACATTTAAAATAAGAATTGTGGGCACTGAAGAATTAATTGAATTAAAAAAGGAACTGGTCAAAGGCTAGTTATAAATCGGGCATAATCATCTGCAATTTTGTAGATNTATGCTCGATTTTTTGTTATATCATCTTATTCTACAATTTATTAAGTATATGTAAATTATAAAAAATCGTATGGAGGTCGTGTAAGCATGGATATTAATTTTAACTTTTTGCAGGATACAATAGATATCAACAAATACGATATGTCAAATAGTTCAGACGCTACAAATGACATGTTAGTTGATGACATATTAATAGAGTTAGGTTACAATAGAAAAAGAGATCTAAACGTAAAAAGACTTTATAATAGCGACATAGATTGGAGCATAAATCATGGAGAAAAATTAACTAACATAAAGGTAAAACCTTATGGAGCAGAGATTAATGAAGATACTATTAAAATACCAGAGGATGCTGATATATTTATTGAAACAAACGGCGTAGATATGTTGATAGTAATTAAAAACGGAGACAAAAACATATCATTAAATTTACTAAACTTGAGTGATTCTGATAAAGATATATTAAATGACTTATCAAAAGANACATTTNATTATGAGAANCTAAAAAAGACAGTTACCTACAAACTTATAACTGNAGATAAATTAANAAATACGATAGAAAATGAGGATGTACTTAGGGACATATACAATATAGTAGTTAAAAACACAGACATAGACGACATAGAGGAAAACTTTGAACTAATAAGAAGTTTATTAGCAGTAAATAATGGAGAGATTATGGAAACAAACGCTGGGTCATCCAACGAAGTTACAGAACTTAAGGAACGTATACTGAAAGCGAATAAAACAATAGCAAAGCTTGAGGATGAAATAAAAAGGCTGAGAGAAACTGAACATAAAGAAACTATAGAGTTGAGCTCGGAACAGCAATTGGAAAGTGAAAAAGAAATAAAATACATCAAACAGATAGAGCAGCTACATAAGGATAAATCAAACCAGCAGGACGAAATAGATGAACTAAAAGAAACTATAATTAAACTTGAGAAGAGATTAGATGCGGAAGATAATAATTTACATGTTCAAGCTGAGGGATTACTAGCTGAAGTTGAAGATGACATTGAACTACCGAGATCATACGTTGGAGTAGTAAACAGTAGCCTATTTCAAGAAGATTCATTAAACAGATTTGTTGGACATTCTATAGAAAAGCTATATGAGGTAGAAGGATTCAATATCATGCCTTTGATATTTGATGGAGACTTATTTAAAATAAAGCAGAATGGTAATAGGGTAGACTTCCTAATAAACACCAAGGAATATGAGGTAAACTTAGAAGATGAAACTGAAGATTCAGTATTGGATAAACTAGACACACTATTTAGCAAATTTGATAAAACAG
>JGI24707J26582_10001476_pt1 | contig 18460 bp, 13 predicted proteins | sample BioPla1DNA1_FD_26582 | JGI IMG/M metagenome (IMG submission 26582)
AGCCTTGCTGTTATCACCGATGATATAAAGACCCTTACCAAAGCCCAGGGCATAGGCAAAAAGATGGCTCAGAGGATTATCCTGGAGCTCAGGGACAAGATCAGGAAGGAGCAGTTTGCTGTCAGGGCGGATGAAGGATCGGCTCTGCCGGAGGAGCCTCAGTCGGGATCAAGGCTGTCTGAAGCAGTCAGTGCTCTGATGGTGCTGGGTTATACACAAGCGGAGGCAAACAGGGCGGTGGCTTCTGTTTACTCAGATGAGGCGGAGCTTGAGGAGATCATCAGGAATGCNCTTAAGGGGCTTATCAGATAATCACCGGCTGTATAGGNCAGGANACTGTATTTGCGGAGGAAAACGATGGAAGAAGAAAGACTGATCGAGACAAAAATTGTGAGTGAAGATACAGATGAAACCAGTCTGAGACCCAGAAGGCTTGATGAATATATTGGTCANAAAAAGGTCAAGGAAAACATGACAGTGTTCATAGAAGCAGCCAGAAGGCGCAAGGAGCCGCTGGATCATGTGCTGCTCTACGGACCACCCGGCCTGGGTAAGACCACGCTGGCCAACATCATAGCTTCAGAGCTCGGGGTCAATATCCGCGTGACATCGGGACCTGCCATAGAAAGGCCCGGTGATCTGGCTGCCATCCTGACCAACCTGAGCAACTTCGATGTACTGTTCATCGATGAGATACACCGTCTCAACAGAACAGTGGAAGAGATACTCTATCCCGCGATGGAGGATTTCGCACTGGACATCATCATCGGCAAAGGACCCAGTGCCCGTTCCATCAGGCTGGATCTGCCCAAATTCACACTGGTGGGTGCCACCACAAGGGCAGGGCTNCTGACATCGCCTTTGAGGGACAGGTTTGGCGTCATAAACCGCCTGGAAATGTACGATAATGACGAACTCACCCTCATCGTCAAGCGTTCTGCAGCTATATTGGGCATAGAGATCGATGACAGGGGAGCTGAGGAGATAGCAAAAAGATCGAGGGGGACGCCCAGGATAGCCAACAGGCTTCTCAAGAGGGTCCGTGACTTTGCGCAGGTCAAGGGTGACGGCATCATAGATGCCGGGACTGCTGCAATGGCACTCAATGCCCTCGAGGTAGATTCCATTGGTCTGGACAGTACTGACAGGAACATGCTCACAAGCATCATCGAGAAGTTCGGCGGAGGTCCGGTGGGTCTGGAAACGCTTGCAGCCTGTATAGGCGAGGAACCGGATACCATTGAGGATGTATATGAACCATATCTGCTGCAGCTCGGATTCATCAAAAAGACACCCAGGGGCAGGATGACTACAAAGCTTGCCTATGACCATCTCGGCATCAGGATGCAGGGTGGCTCCTGCGAACAGCAGGAGATGGATCTCGGCTGAAAGCGGCAATATTACAACTGTATTAAATTATGATTATAAATATGACCAAAATGAAAACCTTGCTGAATTTTGTGCTANCCTGAATATACAGTCAAATCCTTGTGGATAGCTATCTGCAGGTCACAAAAGAAAATTCGGCGAGGGGTCATCATGAAACGAATCATTTCTGTTTTTCTTATCATTTTTTTAGTAACAATGGCAGGAGTGTCTGCAGTATATGCGGAAAATGATGCCGTGAATACTTCGGCAGAAGGTAGAGGCCGGCTGGAGGCAATCACTTATTCAGCGGAGGATATCTATGAAGTGGTGAACATTTCGGCACCGAAGTTCGCCGACTATCATATAACGGAGTTGTCCGACCCGCTGAGGATCGTGATCGACATCATCGAACTGACTGTTCCGGAAAAACAGGGAATTATCCCGACCGACGGCAGTTTGGTGAACAGGATCAGGTATTCCCAGTTCACGGAGAGAATCACAAGAGTGGTCCTTGATGTCAATGAAGGCTATGACTATTCGATAGTGAGGACCGAAGCAGGGCTGACAGCATATGTATATGGAAGNGTGACATCTGATGAGCTCAGTGAAAGCAATGAGATACCACTGGGGCCGGAGTACCGGATAAGTGCGTCGGGAAGCGGGGCGGAAGAGACAGTCTCCATAGAGCTTGGAGGCTATGATGATTACAGCATAGCCAGGCTGACTGATCCTGAAAGACTCGTGGTCACCATACCGGAGGCATATGTTACTTCCAGCGAAAAAAGGTTCGACTATGAAGGAGAGCGGGTCAGTTCAGTGGAATATGCTGCGGCAGGAAGATCGGGGGCTGTTATTACCATCGGTCTGACGGCACAATTCCAGTACAGCGCAGAGATAGCGGATGGAAAGCTCGATATATCGTTTGATTTGCCTGCATATAAGAATATTACATACAGCAACAGCGGGGACAGGGTGTACTTCCTGATAAAAAAGGCGACCCTGACAAACGGTACCAAACACCTGAAGCCCCTTTATACGGATTCGTTTGATGAGTCCGGCAGAGTCTGCACTGTTACATTCCCGACCCAAAATGCGGACATAAACGAAGGTGTCCTGGACATAAACGATGAGTATCTGAAATCATTTGAAGTCAAAAGGAATGACGACGGTACCACATCCCTGATATTCACCGGCCGGTTGAAGAATTCATACCTGGTCTANACCAGAGATTCCGGTGATACGGCGATAACTGTCATCAGACCCGCCACCGGAAGGCAAAGGCCGGTGGTGATCGACCCGGGACATGGAGGTACAGCTCCGGGAGCCGTTTACGGCGATCTGTATGAGAAGGATCTGAACCTTGATATTGCAAGGCGTCTGGAGGCGCTTCTTAAAGAAAAAGGCATAAAGACATATATGATAAGAACGGATGATAGCAATGTGGACAACTATGAGCGGGCATATATAGCCAACATGCTCGGAGCTGAGCTGTATCTCAGCATACACAATAATGCGACTAATTCAAAGAGTGTGAAGGGCACCATGACTCTTTGCTATCCTTCGACCAAAAGTGGATTCACCGGCAGGGACTTTGCCCGGATAATCCAGAAAGAACTGGTTTCAACACTGAAGACGGTGGACTTGAATGTGCGATTAAGGTCAGACCTTATAGTGCTGAGGGAAACCACCATGCCTGCAGCCCTGGCTGAAATTGCATTTATGACCAATAAGTCGGACCGGGAGAATCTGCTCAGGGAAACATTCAGGCAATCGGCTGCCCAGGCTTTGTGTAATTCTGTCATAGAAGCACTGGATGTGATGAAGTGAAGCAGGAAGGGCATCTGTCATCGATGAAGCAGCCATGATGTTGCTGGCAACAGCCTCCCATTGTTGATTATGATTAAAAAAATCAGTAGAATTTATGGATTCTACTGATTTTTTTTGCATTCGCCGTGTGGTAACATTATCTATGATTTGCTGAGAAGCAGCTGGTATTTGACAACCACATAAAGGGCAATCATGTCCGGGAAATATTAGGAACACGGNTAGTTGTCCATAATCTCCATATAACCTATTTATGTGGAGGGACGCTATGAGAAGGTTTTTAATATTTTTCCTTGCTCTGCAGATAACAGTATTGATGTTGGCCGGATGCTCCATACCGTTTTTTGGCAAATCACCGGAGGCATCGGATAAAACCGGCGACATGGATCTGATCGGGCTGGATGGCGGACCTGAGGATCATGGAAACATGATACCGGATCCCGGGACATCGGACCCGGATGGGCAAAAGCCTGATACGGGCAGCCTATACTATGCAGAGGATGACATTTATGATGCAGATGCTGTCGGAAACAAATACGGTCCAGGCGGGACCCTGTCAGAGGATGATACTGGTGGTGTTGCCGATTCTGTTTTTACAGCGGCACCTGATGGTTACGGCAATGGTTATCCCGATGATGGATATTACAGCGGGGCGCCTGGTGAGACCGAAAGCCGGAGTACAGACTCTTATGACAATGAGGATCATGATACGGGCCCGTATGGTACCGGAGTTCTCTCGGCTCAGAAGACTTCGGGAGTAACCCGGTCAGAGCCCAGGAGACCTGTGACGGTATATTATCAGGATGCTGACGGCTGTATCATACCCATGACCAGATGGATCCAGTCACAACCGGGGATAGCCAGGGCTGCTGTAAGCCTTGCCATCGACAGTCCTTTGACACGGGAGGAGACGGCATATTACGGTGTATACCCTGTAATACCGGAGAACACAGAGATACTGGGCATCGATATCAGGAACGGGACAGCTGTTATCGACTTCAGCAGACATCTGCTCAATTATGGCACTGCCTGGTCCGAAAGGAACATCATAGCTGCCATAGTTTATACACTCACTGAATTTGAGACGGTTGATGATGTGAGGATACTGATAAACGGCTATTCGCCTGGTGTGCTCAAATATGGCACGGATTTGTCCGATGTGGTCGGAAGAGAAGACCTGATGATAAATGCAGGACCGTCGTTGTCAGCGTCGGGTAATGAAAAACTCGATGTGTATTTTATGAAGCAGGCCAATGAGCGCTTCTCTTATGCGGTGCCGGTCTCGCTTGCTGTTGACGGCGAAGCGGATATGATGCCGGACACATTTGTGAGGCTGCTGTTCGGGACAAAACCCGGAGGCGGCATATATACTGAAATACCCGACGGTGCAGATCTGAAGAGCAGCTATGTACACAACGGCACCGTTTATCTTGATTTCAGCAAAGAGTTTCTGGATTACGGCGGAGCATTGNGAGAAGAAGCTATTTTGAAGCAGATCACGTACACTTTGCGGCAGTGTGACGGAATCAGGAAAATAAACATCACAGTGGAAGGCCGCAGTACCGATCTGCCGGAGGGCACATATATTTCAGCGGGACTGGTGATCCCGGCGACTATAAATGATGTAATGGACAGGGGTTAAGGTATATGGGAGATAAAAGGCAGGTTCCGGCGAAGAGTAAAATCATAGCAGCAACCAGGAACAGGGGAAAGCTGGAGGAAATNGCACAGTTGCTTGCCGGGCTTCCCTATGAGGTCATTTCAATGACAGAAGCCGGCGTGACCGGCGATATAGCGGAAAATGGCGACACATTCGAAGAAAATGCACTGATCAAGGCAAGAGAGGTGCGGANGATGACAGGCGAGGCTGTGATGGCAGACGATTCGGGTCTCGAGGTAGATCATCTTGGTGGGGCGCCGGGTATCCACTCTGCAAGATATGCCGGTGAAGAAGCCACAGATGAGGACAGGATCCGGAAATTGCTGACAGAACTCTCAGGTGTCCCTGCAGACAGGAGAACTGCCAGATTCATATGCGCTATAGCTCTTATCCTGCCTGACGGAAGGGAAATAGTGGTCAAAGGGACATGTGAAGGTTTCATCACAACCGAGCCGGCCGGAAAAGGCGGATTCGGCTATGATCCTGTCTTCTATGTACCCGAATTCGGAATGACATTTGCGCAGATGGATGAGGAACTGAAAAACAGTATAAGCCATCGGGGCAATGCACTGAGAAAGATATTGGACATACTGTCGGAAGAGGCGGAAAAACATTGACAGATACTTATGCCGGAAACATCAAAAGGCATCATCTTATNACACAGCAAGGCAGGCGGGGGTTTAATATAATGAAGATATTGGTAGTTAGTGATACGCACGGGGATACGAAGAAAGCGGAAGAGGTGATCAGGAAAAACAGGGGAGCAGCTATGGTGATCCATCTGGGAGACTATTTCAGAGATGCGGAAAAGCTGTCCGGCATGTTTCCNGAAGTTTCTTTTGAATATATAAGCGGCAACAGTGATTTTATGATGAATGGTGTGCCCGCGGAAAAACTGATCGAGGTCGGCGGAAAAAGGATTTTTATAACCCACGGGCACAGGTATTCCGTCAAGTGGGGCTATGAAAGGCTGTTCAGAAAGGTGGAAGAGCAGCAGGCCGACATTCTGCTCTTCGGCCATACACATATCCCCGAAATAATCGAAGAAAATGGATATATCATCCTGAATCCGGGAAGCACAAGCGAACCAAGGGGTGATTCCAACGAATCTTATGGTGTCATAGAGATTTCAGAGAGCAAAATCTCGGCGAGGATCTGCCGCATCTGAGACCTGTTAATGACAGCACATGCCGCCGCACTTGTGGAAGTTCGGGCATTCAGCGCCAGCCGGTTCCTTCGACTGTATGATATTGACATTCGTAAAGACTGCCTCAAGCTCATTACTGCCGCATTTTGGGCATTTGATGCGCTTATTCTCCCTGTCGCTCATGGATGCCATTATATTGAAAACTTCGCCGCAACTGCACTTCAAATCATAAAACGGCAAGATATCCACCTCCACTTCAAAAGTATTGCCATTCAACAGTTTACCATATTGCAGTGGTCGTGATAAGTATGTTTTTTCGGTGCCGGGAATAAATTATTGAATAAATCATCACCGGATTTATTCAAGCTGCGAAAGAAATGAACAGGATCCACAGTTTTGTGGAGTTTTTATCAAATCTCACAAAAGGCAAACATGATAGCAGCAATGAGGTTCTGATATTGTATTGAGAAAACATAAAATATGTGTTATGATTTTTTCGAGAATCCCTCTTGCAAGTATATTGTGCAATTATTTCCGGGGGATGTCCCTGGTCATGTAAGGGCATCCACAGCATAAGAACAGGGGAAAATCATGTTCAGAAAATTTCTGATATTCATTATTTGCATAGCTGTATTCACATGCCTGACAGGCTGTGGTACAGTTGGTTCACTTTTCGGCAGGAAGGATACTGTCAACAAGAACGGCGAAGTCAACAATACCGGTGATATGGCGGATATCATGGTTTCTGAGGATGACCCCGGAAATGACACAGGTCTGGTGATCCCTGAAAGTGAATATCCTCTGCTCCTGATGAGGATCCATGCTAATACAGGTATGGATGAAAGCTATGATGTGCTGGAGCTCACAGAGAATATGATAACTTACAGCTATTATGACTTCAGCGATCCTGAAAATCCAGTGCTGAAGCAAAAAACAGTTCCTTTTGAGGAGATGCTCGAACAGCAAAACGGCATAGATAAATATTATATCACCTTGTATTTGTACGATGGGACCAATGAGTATGAACTGGAATTGACTGCAGATCTTGAGGAAAAGATCAGGAAATATCCGGAATTCCGCGAGACTCTCGGGTCAGTGCTTGGCAAGCCTTTTAACAGCGCCCCGAGAGGCTTTGTCATATCCACTGAAGATATCAATGTCACTGCGCAGAGGAACACCGGCACTGCCCAAAAGGAAGAAGACAGCGATGAAGCCGCTGATGAAGGCGATGAAGAGAAGATCCGGCTGTCGGAACTTGACAACGGATATGAAATATCCGCTGTGTTCCATAATGGAACCGAGGGGCTGATGAAATACAGCATAGAATATCCGCAGATATCCGGATTGGATGATGAAGCCATCCAGAACAGGATCAACGATACCATAAGGGATGAGGTGCTGAAGGTACTCGCATATTGTGAAGCATCTCCATTGCCGGCGGATGGATCACAGCTCCCTGTCGGAGGATCAGATGCGCAGGCAGATGGGTCCCTGTCACCTGAAGAAGAGTCTGCCCCGGTGGAGGAAGGATCAGATCCGCTGAGAGAGGTACGCATAAACTACAAGATAGCCAGGAGAACCCCTGTCCTGTTGAGCATTCAATACTACGGGTCAAGCGGGACCGCTGATATGCCGGGTCTGTACGACCTGTATTTTACTACCAGCATCAATATCAGAACTGGCAACAGGGTCAGACTGAAGGATATCGTTGAAATCAGCGACAGCTTTGTCAACAGATTTCTGGACGGCACATTCAAGGTATTTGGCCAGTACCAGGCCGAATCTCTCGGGCAGCTTGACAGAGGGACACTAAAGGGGCTCTTTGAGGAGGCAGACCTTACTGACAACATGAGCCTGTCTGAAAAGCCGCGGGTATTCAGTAGTTTCATGATGGATTCTCTGGATATTACGATAGATTTGGGGAATGATGCCGGGATCGCTTTCTACGAAATCAGATACGCTGATATGGAGGAATACATGATCGTTGAGGATCATATCCGACAGGAACTCCTGAGTACCGGCATTGCCGTGGNGACAGTCCTGCAGAGGATCGATTTTGAAAATTTGGGTACGATGAAGCTGACAGCCGGGATATATGAAAACAACGGCATAATGAAGCTGAGATTACTGCTTGACGACTGGAGCCGCAGCATTTTGCATGTGCTTCCCGAGTTTACTGATATACCGTGGTATTTCGAGGGTCTGGCTGCACTGGATGTTGTNGATGCANATGCGGATGGCCTTAGGGATATNGTTGTCATAGCGTATTACANCACAGGCACCGGAGCCAGCGGCGCGGTCCCGTTCCCGGTAGCCCATATATATTTTCAGAGTCAGCAGGGGTTCCTGCGTGATATTGAACTGGAACAAAGAATCAATGAGGAAGAATTCGCATCTGTGGAGGATGTGATAGGACTTATTGAGAAATATAAGGCCGGGTAGTGAAGTTTGTAAAAATACAACATTGACAAATACAGAACCCGACTGTATAATATGAAAGTCGGAAGTCAAGACGATACTTGCGGGTGTAGTTCAATGGTAGAACATCAGCCTTCCAAGCTGATTGCGTGGGTTCGATTCCCATCACCCGCTCCAATTGATTTTAGCGGCAGGACCGGTGTTGACCACAGGGCTGCCGGATATTATATAAAGGACTATGTGCCTGTAGCTCAGCTGGATAGAGCAACGGACTTCTAATCCGTAGGCCAGGGGTTCGAATCCCTTCAGGCACGCCAGGAAAACCCTGCAGGCTATACGCTGGCAGGGTTTAGTTATATTATCCCGGAAGGTCAGCTTAATCCAGTTATATTTGCTGCTATGACTCATATTAGTGTGAAGGGATGCTACAGGACACAATTCTTCCTTGTCGGCCTCCAGGCTCAAAATGCTGAAAATTCATGGCAGGTTTCATGCCAAAACCTAAGAACACTTCAAATAGGTTTCTTCTGCATATTTTCCCGAGAGGTCTGTGGGACATTTCCAATCAGACAGGGCTGTAACTGCCCCGTTCAGCGGCTTCAGCTGTTTACCTTCTGTATGGCGCGGATGCCTGCCTGCTGCCTGAATTAAAGCATATTGACTGGAGATAAAAAAGCTGATATGTTTATTACAGTACGATTTAATGGTTTACTGTATTAAAGCGCGAATATCAAGGGCGGGAGTTGATCCTGATGAATTCAAAGATCCGGGACAAGTGGACCGATGGTCTGTTCGAAGCTATTTTGCTGTTGGATGACCTTGAGGAATGCTATAATTTTTTCGAGGACATATGCACAGTCGCAGAAATAAAAGCCATGGCTCAGAGACTTGAGGTGGCGAAAATGCTCAAACAGGGTTATACTTATATAGATATAGCTAAAAAAACCGGAGCCAGCACGGCTACGATCAGCAGAGTCAACCGTTGCCTCATGTATGGTGCGGACGGTTACAGGGCCATACTTGAGAAGCTCGAAAAAAAGCAGGGGGAAAAACCCGGACACAAAAACGGTGGAAAGGAAGAACAGTTTTGATCAGAGGTCTGTTCATAGGCTTTCTGATATTATCGGCACTTACCCCGAAGAGTGCGGAAATACAGATCGTCAATAAAATCAGCAAAGAAGATACATTGCCGGATCAACAGCTATCCGGATCAGAATATCATGTACCGGTACAATTCGTTTCAGAGCATGGAGATTTACCTGTGTGGGCGGAGCCTGTCCTTATATGCGGTAGTCCGTCCCGATTCCTTTATGCCAGCCACTGCAGCCATGTGCCGATACGCTCAGGGGCACGATTCTGCGTGTCTGGCCTGTCACCTCCAATCAGAAGCTGATGATCCCATCAGCGTAACTATTTCCCATTGTTGAACACATTTATTCAATCCGGAGGTAACTATGATCAAGAGATTAATGGAAAAAATTATCGGGACATACAGTGAGAGGGAACTGAAGAGAATAATGCCAATAGTTGACAGGATAGAGGAGCTGGAGCCTGCGATGCAGGCCCTGTCAGATGCAGAACTGAGGGCAAAGACTGACGAATTCAAAAGACGGCTGAAAGATGGTGAGACCCTTGATGATATATTGCCTGAGGCCTTTGCGACAGTAAGGGAGGCTTCCGTAAGGGTGCTTGGCATGAGGCATTTCCGTGTGCAGCTCATAGGAGGCATCGTGCTGCATCAGGGAAGGATAGCGGAGATGAAGACCGGTGAGGGAAAAACACTGGTGGCAACGCTGCCCATGTATCTCAATGCCCTCGAGGGGAAGGGTGCTCATCTGGTTACGGTAAATGATTATCTGGCCAGGCGTGACAGCGAATGGATGGGCAAGATATACAACTTCCTCGGCCTCAGTGTCGGCCTGATCGTACACGGACTTGACAATGCACAGAGGAAAAAGGCTTATGCCTGTGACATCACATACGGGACCAACAATGAGTTCGGATTCGACTATCTGAGGGACAACATGGTCATCTATAAGGAAGACATGGTCCAGAGAGATCTGCATTATGCCATCGTCGACGAAGTGGACAGCATACTGATAGACGAAGCCAGGACGCCGCTCATCATTTCAGGAGCCGGCGATAAATCCACAGACCTTTACCTGAAAGCAAATACATTTGCATCCAGACTCAGGGCAAAGGTTTACGCCGAGACGGATGACAAACAGCAGGATGAAGATGTGGATGCTGATTACATTGTCGACGAGAAGGCACATACTGCCACACTTACAGAAAAGGGTGTGGCGAAAGCGGAGCAGTTCTTTGGCGTGGAAAACCTTGCTGATCCTGAAAATCTGACTCTTTCCCATCATATCAACCAGGCGATAAAGGCTCACGGCCTCATGAAGCGCGACAGGGAATATGTCGTGAAGGACGGTGAAGTCATCATTGTCGATGAATTCACCGGCAGGCTCATGTTTGGAAGAAGATACAGCGACGGTTTGCATCAGGCCATCGAGGCGAAGGAAAATGTAAAGGTGGAAAGGGAAAGCAAAACTCTGGCCACCATCACATTCCAGAACTATTTCAGGATGTACGGGAAGCTGGCAGGCATGACTGGTACCGCCCTCACGGAAGAGGAGGAGTTCCAGGCGATATACAAGCTGGATGTCGTAGAGATACCGACAAACAAGCCTATGATAAGGGTTGACCACCCCGACTGCGTATACAAGAATGAAGCCGGCAAGTTCAATGCAGTCATCGATGAAGTCACCGAACTGCACAGGCGGGGCCAGCCGGTCCTTATTGGAACAATTTCCATAGAAAAATCGGAACTGCTCAGCAATATGCTGAGAAGGCGGGGGGTGCCTCATCAGGTGCTCAACGCAAAGTTCCATGAGAAAGAGGCGGAAATCATAGCACAGGCCGGAAAACTGGGAGCGGTGACGATTGCCACCAACATGGCCGGCCGTGGAACGGACATAATGCTCGGAGGAAATCCGGAATTCCTGGCAAAGCAGGAGTTGAGAAAGCAGGGGTATCCTGAAGAGCTTATCAGTGAATGTACGAGCTTCACCGTCACTGATGACGAAGAAATATTGAAAATCAGGGCAGTTTACAAGGAACTGTATGATGGGTTCAGGGAACAGATCAACGCTGAAAAGGAAAAGGTTCTGGAGCTTGGCGGTCTTCATATCATCGGTACGGAGCGCCATGAATCCAGGCGTATCGACAATCAGCTCCGTGGCCGTTCCGGAAGGCAGGGCGACCCTGGATCTTCACGCTTCTATATTTCACTTGAAGATGATCTGATGAGGCTGTTTGGCTCCGACAGACTGACTGGCGTGGTCGAGGCATTGGGACTGGAGGATGATCAGCCCATCGAACACAGGATGCTCACTAATGCAATAGAGAATGCCCAGAGAAGGGTCGAGGGCAGGAACTTCGATATCAGGAAGCGTGTGCTCCAGTATGACGACGTAATGAACAAACAGAGAGAGGTAATATACGCTCAGCGCAGACAGGTACTGGATGGTGAAAACCTGAAGGATTCGTTCATAAAGATGATGGAAAACACTGTGAATGCGCTGGTGGACAGATTCTGCGGCGAAAACCTGCATCCCGACATGTGGGACTGGGAGGGGATAAATGCCCAGGCTAAGGATCTGTTGCCGACCATAGATAAGCTGAGTGTTCCGAAGGAGGAACTGGACACCTATTCGAAAGAGGATCTGAGTGAGACACTGCTCGGGTCCGTAATCAGCGCATATGAAGCAAAAGAAGCAGAATATGGACCTGAGATGATGCGTGAGCTTGAGCGGATCGTGCTGCTCAGGACAGTAGATGAAAAATGGATGGATCACATAGATGCCATGGACCAGCTGCGCTACGGCATAGGCATGAGAGCGTACGGACAGCGCGATCCTGTGGTGGAATACAAATTTGAAGGCTTTGAGATGTTCGAAGAGATGATCCGCAGCATACAGCATGATTCAGTAAAGAGGCTCCTGCGTATGCGGATCAACCGCGAGCAGGGAGCGCCGAAGAGAGAAAAAGTGGCGGAGCCTGTTACAGCCAGCCATGGCGACAGCGGCCCGCGCAAGCCGGTCGCCCGCAGCAGTGATAAGGTGGGCAGGAATGAACCGTGCCCATGCGGCAGCGGCAGGAAGTACAAAAAATGCTGCGGAGCCAACTGATCCTCAGATAATGGGAATCGAGAGGGCGTTTTGCAAGACAGTGCAGAGCAAAAAGTTTGGTGAAGCAGTACAGAGCAAAAGGTTTAATGAAGCAAGGTAATGCATATGACATATGATGAGGCACTTGCATATATACATGGGGCCAACAGATTCGGGAAGAAACAGGGCCTGCGGAATATAAGGACGCTGTTGAGGATCATGGGCGATCCGCAGAAAAAACTGCGTTTTGTCCATGTTGCCGGAACAAATGGCAAGGGTTCTACGTCTGCTTTTATTGGCAGCATATTATCGGAAGCGGGATACAAAACAGGCATATACACCTCGCCGTATGTCCAGCGGTTCACCGAGAGGATAGCCATGAGCAGTCCGGTAGCAATTGGCCGGAACACGCTGAGAACGGAGATCAGCCGAGGTGAGCTGGCTGATATCACATCCTTTGTAAGGGATTGCGTCAACCGGATGGCGGAGACCGGAGAAAACCGGCCGACAGAGTTTGAGATCGTCACTGCCATCGCATACGAGTATTATTTCAGGAAGAGATGTGATATAGTGGTGCTGGAGACGGGCCTGGGAGGAAGGTTCGATCCGACAAACGTCATCGATGTTCCGGAACTGGCTGTCATTACCTCGATCGGCATGGACCATACTGAAAGGCTTGGAAAGACGCTGGCAGAGATTGCTTCTGAAAAGGCCGGCATCATCAAGCCGGGCGGGGACGTGCTGGTCTATGACCAGAGCCCTGAAGTGATGCAGATTTTTGAAGATGCATGCGGACAGCGAAAAGCCGGACTTCACATAGCCGGATTTTCCGGAATCGAGCTCCGTGAGTTTGGCTCTGAAGGCCAGGTGTTCAGCTATAAAGGGTTCAGGGAGCTGAAGATTCCGCTCATAGGGCGCCATCAGCTCCGGAATGCGGCTGTTGCAGTGGATGCAGCTTTGCTTTTAAATAACAGGGGATACAGCATCCCGGAAGAGGCCATCAGAAGAGGACTTGAAAACACAAGGTGGCCTGGCAGGATGGAAATATTGTCAACGGATCCCGCAATAATCATAGATGGTGCACACAATGCCGAAGCGGCAGTGGTCCTGAAAGAGACTCTGAATGAATATTTCCCGGGAAGGCCGCTGAAATTTATAGTGGGCATGGCTGCCGACAAGGATTATCATACAATGCTTGGGACTGTGCTCCCGGGATGTAAAAAAGTTGTAGCTGTCACAATTCCTTCAATCAGGGCGCTTCCGGCTGATCTACTGGCAAAATATGCAAGCACCTATTGTAATGACGTGATGATAAGTGATACAATTGAGGGGGCACTTAAGATAATTATGGAAACCGCCAGGCCGGAGGATGTTGTTTGTGCATTCGGGTCTCTTTATTATATCGGCCTGATCAGAGATATGTTTGGCAGGAGCTGAACAACGACTTAACCGGCATGGGAATTGGCAGGAAACCGACAAAATGATCGACATAAAACCAACACAGGAATCGACATAATACCGACATTGCAAGCGCGTGTGGCATTTGTCCCAAAAATAATCANGAGGTGAGGTTTTTAATGGACATAAAGGCCGAATTGAAAAACTTTAAGGCTATCGATCTTGATGAGATCGTTCGCGGAGGTGAAGTGATACCTGACAACGTACGCAATTCAGTTTACCTTTATAACAGAGCCATTGAAGACCTCGTGACCGGCAGTGAAGATATAGCGATAATCAAACTCAAAAAGGCCGTTTCGATGAATCCTGAGTTCAATGAAGCGCTCAATCTTCTGGGTGTTTGCTATGCATATGTCGGCGAAAGGGAAAAGGCAGCNAAATCATTCAGCAAAGTGATACGTTCCGAATCGAACAGTGTGTATGCACTGAGCTTCATGCAGCGCACCGGCCTCACGGATGTGGTGCCGCCNGCAGAGGGCGCCGACCATGCTGTGGATCTGCAGCAGAAGCCCGGCGAACCGCTCAAGAGGATAAGGAAGAAAAAGAGAAAGGAAAAACCTGAAAAAACAGCAAANCCGGAAAAGCCGCTGTTCGATCCCAACAGGAATCAGCGCATCCTCCGGAATNTCGCAAAGGTAGCTGCAGGTTTTTTGGCCGGAGTACTGCTTTGCGTCTTTATTTATTTCATGCTGCCTGAACCGGAGCCTGTCCAGCTGCCGGCAAGCGAGGAGGAGATAGAAGCGGCGGTGAATGAGGCCAGGATATTATTCGATCGGCAGTATGCTGAGCTGGAAGCTAAATTCAGGACTGCACAGCAGGACAGGGATGAAGCCATCAGGCAGGCTGACTACTACAAAGCGGCCATAAGACTGTACGAAGTGGAATCAATGGCCAATGCCAGGGAGTATGAGGGAGCGGCCGATATGCTCATGCTGATGAAGACGATAGAATTCAGGGATGCTGAAAAAGAGAAGTTCGACAGCCTGTATGAGAAGGTCATGCCGCTGGCGGCAAAATCAGCATACGACAGAGGCTACAAGGAATATAACTCAAGGAAATACCAGGACTCGCTCAAGAGTTTTGAGAAGGTCAGGATATATGATCCTGAGTACAGCAAGATGGATGCGGCATTGTACTACATGGGACGCTGCCATCAGCTGCTCAAGGATTCCCGCAATGCCATAGCGATATATCAGGAGCTGGTGGACAATTATCCTGCCAGCTGGTATACGAGNAATGCCCAACAGAGGATCAATGAACTGACCAAAGTCCCGTGATCATCAGAACAGTACAATAGGTGTCAATTATGTAAATTGCTGTACTTATGTATAAAAGCTTTGTTAAAACATCGCTTTTATTTTTTTCGNTTTTGTATTATTATAGATTAAGCATCGTTGAGGTATGTCCGATGCTTCGGAACTTATTTGCCGGGGAGGTTTTCAAATGTATTATGTGAGTACTCGAGGCTGGTCCGGAAGTGTGACATCGGCTGAAGCGATAAAGCGCGGTCTTGCCCCTGATGGAGGGTTGTTCGTGCCTGAGACCATAGTCAGGCTGGACCCAGAGGAAATAGCTTCATTTGCGGAGATGGATTACAGGGAAAGGGCTGTTTCCATACTGCGGCATTATCTCGACGATTATACTGAGGAAGAGCTGAGGGAGTGTGTGGATGGCGCCTACGGGAGCGGCAGGTTCGATGACGAGAGGATAGCTCCGGTAGTCAGACTAAGTGAGAATGCCTATATGCTCGAGCTGTGGCATGGACCGACCAGTGCTTTCAAGGANATGGCTCTCCAGATATTGCCCCGGCTCATGGTCAGGGCCAATATGAAAACCAGGGAAAGCAGAGAGACCGTGATCCTCGTTGCAACTTCCGGTGATACCGGCAAAGCGGCGCTGGAAGGATTCAGGGATGTTGAAGGAACCAGGATCATTGTTTTCTTTCCTGAGGACGGAGTCAGCCAGGTGCAGAAAATGCAGATGGTTTCNCAGGAAGGTTCCAATGTGCATGTAGTTGCCGTAAAAGGCAATTTTGATGATACCCAGAACGGTGTCAAGGCGATTTTTTCAGACGAGGAACTGAACAGGGAGATGCTGGAGAATGGCTTCAGATTCTCCTCTGCCAATTCGATAAACTGGGGAAGACTGGTTCCTCAGATCGTTTATTATTTTTCTGCATATGCAGATATGCTGGCTGCCAGAGAGATCGCAGAAGGCGAGAAGATAAATATCGCCGTACCCACCGGCAATTTCGGCAATATCCTCGCAGCATGGTATGCACGGGAAATGGGACTTCCCATCAACAGGCTCATTTGTGCATCCAATGACAACAATGTTCTGACCGAGTTTATAAATACCGGCATATATAACCGTGAGCGGGAATTTAAGAAGACCATTTCTCCATCTATGGACATACTTATCTCCAGCAATCTCGAAAGGCTCCTTTTCGAACTCACAGGCCGGGATGCAGCCCAGGTACGGGTCTGGATGGATGAACTCAAAAACGAGGGAAGATATGCAGTGATCGGTGAAGAGAAGAGGAAGCTGACAGAGATGTACTGGGGCGCATATTCCACAGAGGAGGAGACTGTTGAAACGATCCGGGAAGTTTATGATGACTATGGTTATCTGGCAGATCCCCACACGGCGGTGGGAATCGATGTATATGAAAAATATGTGATATCCACGGGAGACATTACAAAGACAGTGATAGCAGCGACCGCAAGTCCGTTCAAATTCAACAGGAGTGTTGCCAGTGCAGTCTTTGGTGAAGATGAGATAGCCGGCCGCGATGAGTTTGAGCTGCTTGATGTGCTTTCCAGGCATTGCGGACTGACTGTGCCGGCAGGTCTTGCCGGGCTTTCGGGAAGGCCGGTCCTGCATAAAAGGGTCTGCAGCAGAGAAGAGATGAAGGACCAGGTTGTACAGATACTGGGCTTGAAATAAGACGATCTGCAAGTGGCAAAAATGCGCGGGACATTCCGGATATGGCATGATCATAGTGAGAACACCCTTATAGTACGACCATGCTCAGGATCACCTCATGGCATGGTGGTGTTTGAAAATCGGTATCGTATAACCATGCCCGGAAGCGCTTCATGGCATTGTCATGCTCGGATTACCTCATGCCATGATCGTGATCAGAAATCTGCGTCGTTTATTTAAGCCTTGAAACATCTCATGGCATAATCACGGTAGAAATACCTCATCGCGCGATCATACATAAAATCACCTTATCTTATGATCATACTCAGAAATCCTGCATACATCACTTACACAGCAGTGCTCATAATCGTGTACGAAGCCCATACAGCGGATAACATGCAGCTCTGTGCATTACTCACGATGGCATGCCATCGGTTTGCCGGATGAAATGTGGCATCAGCTTGCCGTATATAATTTCAGACGGGTGGGATCACGCATCTGCCCGGCTGACAGAATGGTGTTATATATCCAGATGACTGAACAGAAGAATCACCAGAAAAACCAGGGGTATTATTAAGGCGAACATAATGATCGCCTTTTTATTGCGCGCAGTTCTGAGAGAAGCCAAACGAGATTTCACCGGGTACTTAAGTGAGCCCAGACGGTATTCGCGAAGACGCTTAAGGGGCAGAAAGTGAAGCTTGAAAGAGCGCTTAAGACAAGCCAGACTCGAATCAGGATGACCCTCCTGCGCAGCCACATGACCAGCCGAACATGAATCAGGGCGACACTCTTGCGCAGCCACATGACCAGCCGAACATGAAACAGGACGGCACTCTTGCGCAGCCACGTGGCCAGCCGAACATGAAACAGGATGGCAGTTTTGCACAGCCACATGGCCAGCCGAACATGAAACAGGATGGCAGTTTTGCACAGCCAAACAAGATTCCGGCGGGACAGATGTTTTCTTTTTTCTTATAAAAATGATGGTAATCCTTCTCATGGCCAGTTTTCAAATAGCTGCTCATACCGATCACATCTTCATGCTTAATTATATTCCCGATAACCAATATTTATCTCCTGACAGGTCGTCCCCATATGTATTTCTCGTTTCGCACAGCGTATTTGTTTTGTACACTGTATTCTGTTTCACGCAGCGCATTTTGATTCGCATTGAACGCCTGCTTTGGCAGAGCAATTCTCGTTTTACACAGCACGCCTGCCTTTGCAGAGCGCATTGTGTCTTGTCAGTGTGTTTCGTATTGTACTGCGTATTTAGTTCTGTACTGCGCACCCGGATCAGTCGGGCGTATTGTGTTTGGCACAGCATATCTCGTTTTGTATAGTCTTGTGCACTGAATTTCACCCCTGTGTGGCCAGGGCTTATTCTTGCTGGCACACACACCGAGTTCAACCTTATGTTGGCAGCTCTATGCATCCGTTGTCTCGAGCACTGAATTTCACCCCTGTGTGGCCAGGGCTTAT
>JGI24707J26582_10001479_pt1 | contig 18442 bp, 11 predicted proteins | sample BioPla1DNA1_FD_26582 | JGI IMG/M metagenome (IMG submission 26582)
GCCAAAGCTTCCTGCATTGTTTTATAGTCACAGCTGATACAGCTTCCTGCTGCAACGTTACAGTTATCGTATTTTAAGTAATCAATACCCCATTCCGCAAATTTTTTAGCATCCTGCTCTTCATATCCATAACTGCCACTCTCTGGAATGTTCATACAGGTCATTGAGCCTCGATCCCCATAGATGCCAATCTTCAGACCAAGGGAATGGATGTAGTCTGCTAACGCTTTAATCCCACTGGGAAAACGGACAGGATCTGCCATCAGATTACCGTCTGCATCGCGAGCGGGATTGGCCATCCAGTTATCGTCAAGGATGACATATTCATAGCCAGCATCCTTCATACCAGAACTGACCATTGCCTCGGCAATTTCTCTAATCTTCACCTCATCAATGTCTCCATGGAAAGCNTTCCAACTATTCCAACCCATCGGCGGCGTTAACGCTAGACCATTGTCAAGAGCTTTCAACTGAAATGCCGAAGCAAAAACCAGCACCAAACTTAAAGAAAATATCAGCAACAATTTCCACAGTCTGCTTCCTGCTGCAACAAGGAGCACCTCCAAATCCATTAACTCAGCCTAGAACTAGTGGGGGTGTTCCTTTTAGAACACCCCTTGTGCATCCTAACCTAACTGCCACTTCCCCATCTTAATGATGGTATTACACGCAAGCCACCCTCTGCCGCACTGCTGTTCGTTGTTGATAAAGTATTATAAGTGGATTGGCTTGTTACCAGTAATTTTAAAATCATCCATTAAATAGGAAGCAAACTCGTCATCAACTTCGAGGTAAATTGCTGTGCCGGTATAACCTTCCTTAGTAAATTCAAAGTTTTCCACAACCAATTCTACCCATTCGGTGGTGCTGATCTCGACTGGGTCACAGAGACGAGAGTAATGAGCATCGCCAGCGGTATCTACCTGTACGCAGGTAATCCATACTTGAGATCCTGGGGCAGCTTCCAATGCTTTAACCCAGATGCTGAAGTTGTATACTCCGCCATCTTCGAGCACATTAAACAGTTCAAAGATTGTGCCTTCCCAAGTTTGTGTTCTGCCAACAACAGCCAAGCTTAGCGATTCACTTCTTGCATCCTCGTTAGTTACATAGAACACTGCTCCGCCCATCGGTCCCCAACCCGATTCACCGTAGCTAAAATCAATAACAGCTTCATATTCAGCGGCAAATGCACTCATGCTCAGGCACAGTACCAAAGCCAGCATCAACATAAAACTCTTTCTCATATCCAAACCTCCTAAATTCTTAATTTGCAATCTAAACATTTGACAGAAGTGGTGGCTTGCTTCTTACTTGTAAATCCGCGTGTAATCTACTGTGCAAATTCAAATTCCATCCAATCAATGCTGATCGCATCAGCATTTTCCCCTGCAAATTCGATTACTAATTCTTGCTTTCCTGCTTGCAGGTTGACAACCACTCCATCTAGATACCAGCCCTGATCTTTGTTTAAGTGAGCGGTATGAACGGTATAGACTCCCACAGTATCCCCGGACTGGTCTTTCACAACAATATCAACATCAGCTTGTTCGTCAGCGTCAAATCTGAATCTAATCAGATAACTGCCAGCCTCAGCCACATCGACTAAATAGCTGATCCAATTACCTGATTTAATATTGCCAAGGTGCCGTTCAGACGGATTATCAGAATTGGAAGCCACTCTGATTCCTGCAGCGCTTAAGCAGGCGCCAATACTTATAATAACCACTAAACCTACGACAAGTAGAACCTTTCTCGACATCATGACCATCCATAATCTTTTCTCGACAGCAGCATAATCAAAACCCAGCGCGGTCCATAATTAAAAGTCAACACCAGTATTCATAATTAATTATGGAATTGCCATGCATCAAAGGCAAAACCATCGCCGGCGAATATGAAGAATAAATCATTTACACCAGTAATTGGACGTTCTAATTCAACGGTAACCTCCACAAATTTTTCCAGACTGCCTGTGTTTGGTACCACTAAATATCCATAGGCTTCGTTTTCAGGACTACCAGTGGTAATCTTAATCGCATTGATATCCTCAGTAGAAGCTACTTTGGCAGTAAACTGCGTAGCACCGGAACTGCCAAAATCTACTCCACTTAATCCAATAAAACTACCTGTAGCCATATCAGTAACTACAGTATTGGCTTCACCAAAAACTGCACTTCTTTCGCTGGTTGGTGTTACTGTGATGTTGCCAGCCCATGCCATGGTTTCAGCCTCAGTAATCTGATAAGGATCCAAAAACTTAATTTGGTCAACCCCTTTGCGCGTACCAGTGGTGGACAGAATAACTCCATCTTCGGTAATGGTCAGTTTATCCACATGGGTACTGCGGTAACCACCATCGATGCCCATTGCTTGTTCTAAGGTGCGGGCATGATAGAAAATATACCATTGATCGTTAAATTGCGCTATGCTGTGGTGGTTATTTCCACCTACTCCGAAAAACGCCCCTGGGTTCTTCAAGATTGAACCTTGATACTCCCATGGACCCATGGGATCGGTACTAGTCATGTACACGATTTCCCCTTGGTCAGTCATAATATCCCCGGTTGCGCGAGCACGGTTTTCAAAGTTGGTGCAATAGGTGTAATAGTAAGTGTCGTCAATTCTCATCACAAAAGCTGCTTCAAAAAACCACGGTGCTTCCACCGCTTGAGGAGTTCCAGCTAAGCTGATCATGTCGTCGCCGAGGGCCACCACTCTTGCAGTACCCGGATTTTCTCCCTGGCCTTGGGGAACTCCACCGCCAAAGTAGAGGTAACCATTACCTTCATCATCGAGAACAACAGCAGGATCAAACAGCCACATCACATTGGCATTCGGCACACTNCGGGATACTAGTGGTCTGTGGATCGGATCGACAAAGGGACCCACTGGACTGTCGCTTGTCAAGACCCCTATGCCATTTCCACTGTTGGCAAAATACAAGAAAAACTGATCCTTACCATCAATTTCCTTATAAATTGCTGCTGGTGCCCAGGAGTTACCAGCCCATACCGCTATACCTCTAGCAGGAGGACCAACGTCGATCCAGCCGTGATCTGTCCAGTTAACCAAGTCAGCTGATGAAACAACATTAATGGAGCGGATCAAACCATAGTTATTGTCAAGCACGTTGCCCTGGCTGTCACGAATAATGGCATCATTAGTAGAATAGACATACACACGGTCTTCGTACGCAAGAGCGTACGGATCGGCGCCGAATCTGTGAGGCAGGATTGGATTGTGCTGACCAATTGGTTTATAAGCTTCTGCAATTTCAATGTCCTCAAATAGAGGAGCTGGGTCGGTTACAATTACCGGTTTTTCCTCCCCAAAGACCCGCTTCACCCATGAACATCCAGTCATGGTAAAGACTAAGACTAGCACAACTAAAACTTTTAATCCACCCAAGCGTTTCATAAGACACCTCCTGTGAATTTTAGCCAGCACTGACTGTGGCAGTGCTGGCCTATTACCCTGTGCTATTCGGCGGGATCAAACTGCCACCAATTGATATTTAACAAATAACCACTGCCGCCAGTAAACTTAAGGTAGACGTCATGCACACCACTAATATTATCAATGCGGGCAGTTCTGGTCACCCAATTCTGCCATCCTCCGGTGTTTCCTACCGCCAACGTTCCCACTAATTGGCCGTTGGGGCTGCCGAGGCGAACCTCAATTGTGCCGCCACTTGTAGACGAGGCTACCCGTGCGCTAAATGCTGCTGCACCATCAGCAAAGTCCACACCTCTGAACATAATCCAGTCTCCGTCTTCAATATAACCTACATTCAGTCCACCCTCAGAACAGTCTTCTGTCTGTACACCTGACTGTGAGGAAAATAGTTCTGCCTCGTTGCGGGCATACGGATTCCGATTGGCAACTGTCACTGGAATTGTAACCTCTGCTGGCTCTCCCATTTTGCCTTGAAAACTTACCGTCACATCAGTGTGACCGGCAGACCTGGCTAGAATGGTTCCCCTGCTGACTGAAGCAACTTGAGGCTTCGAATTGTGGTACACCGCTGTATCAGTTACATCTTCAAGCCGCCCGTCAAGATATTCAGCAGTCACCGTAAAGAACGCATTGGTTCCTACATAGAGCTCAAAATCCTGCTGGTCAAGAATCAGCTGCTTGACAGTCAACTCACTTTCTAAATCCCGTACAACAACATGCAGCTGATCAGTCTGACCTTCATAACTTATGGTGAGTACTGCTTCGCCGTAACCAATACCTGTAACGATCCCTCCACTAACATCGACAACATTTTCTTGGTCGATAGTCACTTCTGCCTCAGCTGTTACATCTCTACTGGTTCCATCTGCATAAACAGCAGTTACAGTAATGTTTGCTGTATTTCTACCATCAGCTTGATCAATTTTATATTGATCGATAACAGCACTGATTGCTAAAACTTCTGAACTACTGCTCATCGGTTCAAACTGCCAGTAATCAAACTTAAACAGTTCATCTTCTGTACCTTTGAAAACCAAGAACAGATCATGGACACCTGCAGCGCCGGTAACGGCAGTGGTTTTTGTTGTCCAGACATCCCAGCCGCCAGTATAAGGTACCGGCAGAGTTCCAATCACTTCCCCATAAAGATTGTCTAACCGCAGCTCTATTACTCCTCCATTTGAGCCGCTGGCAACGCTAGCTGAGAAGGAAGCAGCTCCTTGCTCGCCAAAGTCAACATTTTTCACCTTAATGTAGTCACCATGATTGATACTGCAGACGTTCATTCCGCCAAGTGAGCAGGGTTCAGTCTGCACACCAGAAGACCAGGCAATTGTTTCTGCTTCTGTCCTTTGATAAGGATTTAAATTTTCAATTGCCTCAGGCCCTTCTTTGGACATTCTAATAGTTGGAAATGTTCCGTCCTCGTTAAACTCGAACTCTTCGACACATACAGAGCGGGTGAAGCCTCCGCCGCCAGGTAGAGCACCATTATGATAAAAGAAATAGGTTCTGCCCTTATAGTCTACAACTCCTGGGTGATTAGTAAAGCTGCGTCCTTCAGTAGGCATAATGATTCCCTGGAATGTCCAAGGCCCGGTAGGACTATCACTGGTAGAATAGGCAATATTTTCTGGTATGCCGCTGGCAGCATAAATTAAGTAATAGATTCCGTTCCGTTTATACAGCCACGGACCTTCTTCGTATAATGTTGCTCTGTCAGGATCCCCATAGCGTTTTCCGAAACTTTCTTCTGTTAATGGTACTCTGACAACACCAACAGTTTTATCATAAGAAATCATATCTTCGTTCAATTTCACATACCACAAGTTGGGATTTCCCCAATAAAGATACGCTTGACCATCATCATCAATAAATACAGTTGGGTCGATATCTCCCCAGGCGTGGGCAACAAGGGGGCGACCAATAGGATCAACAAACGGACCAAAAGGAGAATCTGCAACCGCGACTCCTATTGCCGGACGATTGAGAGTTCTGTGGGTCGCAGTAACATAAAAATAGAACTTACCATTTCTCTCTATGCACTGAGCAGCCCAGGCATCACCAGGTTTCGCCCAGCTGAACTCTGTCGGTGCAAAAACAGCACCGTGATCTGTCCAGTTCACCATATCTGTTGTGGAAAATAATCTCCAATCATACATCGTAAAATATGTGGAACCGGGTTCGTCATGTCCAGTATAAACATATAGAACACCATCATGGACAAGGGGAGCTGGATCCGAAGTATAGATTGTCTGAACAATGGGGTTATCAGCAAAACATACAGGTAGGTAAGCGAACATCAGAACAAATGTAATCAGCCAAACCCATTTCATTTTCACAGCACATTCTCCTAACTAATATTTTATTAGCAAATAATGGCTCAATTTATTAATTCAATCTCTAAGCCAAAACTCCTACTTAATTCCTTAATAATAATTAACAAATAGTCCTGGAATGATATTATTTTGCAAATATTAGCCGCAAGTAATAATACATCAAAAGGGGGTGAAGACTGCATCCACCGCCTTATTTCTACACGAAAAACAAATCCTAATCTTCAAGGAGTATTATAGTAACATCGTCTACATAGAAATCCATTAAGTCTCGATTCGGATCTTGTTCGGCGGTCCAGGAGGTTTCGATAAAGACCCGCATATCTTCGAATGTAAGTGGAAATACACCAGTGTCTCCACGATCAATTTCTACTGGAGGTGTGTAAGTGCCCTCAATCAGCCCCCACTCATCCTTGGTGATATCAGCGCCTGGGCCGTTGTGAGCTGTCACCCAGCTGTCCCCATCCTGGAAAGTGATGAAGAAGAAGCGGGTATCTGGAGCTGAATCGCCAACATACTTCACCCTGGCCGAGACTTGGTATGTTTTACCAGGTTGAATGGAATCATAAAGGCGCTGCTGAGGTCCGCAGCCAGTATCGTTGCGGTTAGTTGCTAAAACACTGTATGAACCTGAATATGCATCTTCGCTCAAGCTGATGTCGCAGCCTTTGCCTTCCCAACCATCAAGTCCAAGTTCGAATCCACCGTTTTTCAAGATGTTTTTCAAATCAACATCATACTTAGCACTTAATTCCTTCACATCAGTTTTATCCGCATTATTAACAGCGATAGCCTTTAGCAGTGTTGTTTCCTCAATGATAATCGGCTCGGAATAAACAGCACTTTTTTCAGTTGGTTCACTTCCATCAACCGTATAGTAAATAGTATAATCTCCGGCAATTGTGAGAGCTGCCAACACAACATCCTCATAGTATCCTGCAGCTGGTTTTACAGTCAATCCTGGTTTAGCAGTTATGGTAACAGGTTCCAACTCTTCAGTCTGGAGAACTACAGTGTCGAATTCGTACCCATCCTTAACTGCAGTAATTGCTACTTCTTTACCGGAAACCGGAGCTGACCAATTTCCATCCTCATCAGTTTCCACAGTTACCCGTCTACTTCCATCAATAACCACAGTAACCCCTGCCATCGGATTACCATCAGCATCCACTACAACACCAGATACTTCATTTACACATCCAGTTAACAATGCAGCAAATAAAATCAAGAGAAAAATATTTAGGTAATACTTTGAACTTTCTTGGCATAATTTTTCCTCCCTGATTTCTGATTGTTGTCAATTTAAAAAGCTAGCGGTTCGTTATGTCTGCTGTATAGGCACCACCACCTTTGCACCACCTTTGATATCTCTGAAAAGAACCTGACGCCATTATATTCTGAAAACAACCGGACTAATTGTGATAGGAAGGGGCATCTCACTGCGGAAACACCCCTATTTTCATTCCATCATTTAATCCCATAAAAATCTGGATCGAATCCTAAGTACGTATCAGCTAAATCTTTAACTGGTATAATCTCAATCATTTGCACATGATTGGGTTCAATAGCCAGCTCAACCGCATACTGACCGTCATTTTCTGTCAGCCTAGCGTCTGACTGCAGCGGCAGCGAGGATGCCTGCAGAATCTCCAGCTGTTCATTATCTAAACTACGGGGCATGCCAAGGTTAATCCAAGTCTGGATGGGGTTGGCATATGCTCCACCCACCAACTTCTTAACCATAATCGCTTCCTGACCAACGGAAGGCAGCAGCAAGCGGTAATCCTGATTAACCGGCTCTGTATCGCTCCATCTGCTGTGCCAGTTCCAACCTATAATCACATAGCGATCATTCTTTTTAGTTACAATTAGGTTAGCATCGCGATAAAGCAGCTCATCTCCAGCTTTCGAGAAAAACTCAAAAGTATAAAACGTAGGCTTTTTAATTGAATTAAGTGCAACAAGTCCAAATCCACCATGGAACAGGGACTTGGGCACATCAGCCTCCTCGAACACGTCACTGAATGTCCAGTATGAGTACGAGTCAGCATACTCTCCCGCTTCACTGAGGATACGGGCTATATACGCTGCCTGATAAGTTGTATCATGAACCGGACATAGGGGATTATAGGAACTGTTGAACTCGGTAATATGGAGCGGCATATCCTTTGTTAAAGGATAATCGGCCATGATCGCTCTCGTTTCTTTAAGTTCGTCAATCATATACGTTGGTTCATTCAATTTATGATAAATATAGTGTCCCTGCCTAGTTGGCTGCTCTGCAGTGTAACAGTGGCGGCTGATAAAGTCCAATGGTGAGTTATTCTCTATGCAGTGCTCAATAAATCCTCGCAGCCACTTCTCCGTCTCCACTCCGCAGATAGCAGGTCCACCCACTTGGATATCAGGATCAACCTCTTTAACTGCCCGAGCTGAATAATCGTATAGCTTAAAATACTCTTCCATTGTGCCAGCCCAGAATGGAATATTCGGTTCGTTCCATACTTCAACAGGCCAGGTAACAACTTCGTCTCTACCATATCTTTCTATTAAATGCTCCAGTGTTGCTTTGACCAAATCTGCCCATTTTTCATAAGATGACGGAGGTGTAACATTGCCTTTCCAGTAAAATACTGTCTGNTCTCCAGTCTTTAGCCTTTCTGGCATAAAACCAAGCTCAAGAAATGGCCTGATACCGTTTTCTAAATAAGTGTCTATAATCCGATCTAAGTATGTGAAATTGTAAAACGGACGAAGCTCACCATCAACTTTATCTTCCCGGTAGATTCCCACATCATCACAGAACAGACCATGTCCCCGGATATATCTAAATTTTATGGTCTTCTGCACTAACTGCAGATGATCCACATACTCTTTTTGGAGCGCCAGGCCCAATCTTCCTGTACCCACACAGTAGGTTGCATTATTGATAAAAGGCTTACCTGAGCTGGGGATCTTAATTTCTTTCACCATAAGTAATCACTCTCCATTCCTGCTTTGCGCCTCTTCAAACTGCCAAAAATCAAATTTGAACAGGTCGTTTTTGGCTTCACCTTTGAAGACGAAGAACAGGTCGTGAACTCCCTGGGTATTCTCAATACTGGTACTGCACAACTTCCAATTATCATAACCGCCAGTATTCGGTACGTTGAGCACCCCGATTAATTTTCCATCTGGACTACCTAGGCGAAGTTCGATCATTCCGCCGTTTTTAACGCTCGACACACAAGCAGTAAATGATTCCGCGCCAACAGAGCCAAAATCAACGCTGCGAACCTTAATATAATCTTCATCATCGATATTACAAACGTTCATTCCGCCTTTGCTGCATGGTTCTGTTCTAACTCCATAAGACCAGGCGATAGTTTCGGCTTCATTCCTAATGTATGGATTTAAGTTGGCAACCGGAGAAACACCTTCGGTTGTCATATTTAGAGTTGGGAATGTTCCATCTGGATTGTACTCAAATTCCTCGACACAGACAGAGCGGGTAAATCCACCGCCGCCCGGCAGCGCTCCATTATGATAGAAGAAATAAGATCTGCCTTTAAAATCACAGACTCCTGGATGGTTTGTAAAACTGGTTCCCTGGGTAGGCATAATGATGCCCCTAAAGGTCCAAGGCCCGGTAGGCGAAGTGCTGGTAGAATAGGCTATATTTTCAGGTATCCCACTCGCGGCATACACCATATAATATAAACCATTGCGTTTATAGAACCATGGAGCTTCCTCATATAAAGTAGGCCGTTTAGGATCATCCCCTTCTCTTTTACCAAAACCCTCTGGCGTTAACTCAACCTGAACAATCCCTACTTCCTGATCGTATGAGATCATGTCTTCATTCAACTTTACATACCACAGATAAGGATTACCCCAATATAAATATGCCTGACCATCATCATCAATAAATACTGTCGGATCAATGTCTCCTGTGCCGGTTTCCACCAAGGGGTGTCCGAGGGGATCTTTAAATGGACCAAGTGGGCTGTCGGAAACAGCAACCCCTACTGCCATGCCACCATTCTTCTTATTAATTGGAACATAAAAATAAAATTTACCATTTCTCTCAACACACTGGCCCGCCCATGCATCACCCCGAGCCCATCTAAACTCATTAAAATGGAGCACGGAACCATGATCCGTCCAATTGACCATATCGGATGAGGAGTAACATTTCCAATCGTTCATTGTAAACCATGTTGATCCATCTTCATCATGTGAGGTATATAGATAAACGCGGTCATTATACACCATCGGGGCTGGGTCTGCTGTATAATTTGTTTGGATTATTGGGTTGTTGTAATGGTAGTTTTTTTTCATTTCCGCTGCATTCATAACTGCAACTCCTCCCTTTAAATGCCTATTTTACTAAAGAATTGCTGTTTCCCTACAGAAATTTGTAGGGAAACAGCCTAATTTCACTCAGCTACTTAAACTGCCAGTAGTCAAATTTAAACAGGTTGGTTTTAGCTTCGTTTGTACCTTTAAACATAAAGAAGATGTTGTGAACACCGGTAACGTTTTCCATATCGCACTGGAGCAGTTTCCATTCTTGATCTCCACCAGTGGATTCGATGTCCAAGGTGCCGATTACCCTGCCTTCTGGACTGTCGATCCGGATTTCGATTTGACCTCCAACCGATGCAGCAACATTTGCTGAGAAGATTGAAGGACCGTCTGCTCCAAAATCAGCATTCGCTACTGCCAGCCAATCACCATCATCAATATTGGTCACATTGAGGTTGATACTTGCTACGTAACCTCCCGGTGCACTGCACTCTTCAGTAGTGATGCCTTTTTGCCAGGCGATAGTTTCGGCTTCAACCCTTTGATAGGGGTTAAGCGGTTTAAGCTGTGAAATTCCATACCGATCGCCAATGATATCTTTCATCAAGCCATTATCATAATACTCGACTTTGTTGATATGAGGCGAACGGTAACCCAAGCCGTCTCCAAGCTGAGCTTTGGCTACAGTTTGGGCATGATAAACGATATACCATTGATCCTCAAACTCAAATATTGCATGATGGTTGTTTCCACCTACACCAAAAAAGTGGTGAGGATTTTTAAGAACATTACCCACATAGGTGAATGGGCCCATTGGGTTATCGCTGATCATGTAAGCAATTTCGCCAGCAGCCGGCACATCTTCTCCCTGTGGTCTAGGTCCAAAGTTTGTGCAGTAGGAGTAGTAGTACTTGCCGTTATACTTGTGAATCCCTGAACTCTCAAACATATAAGGAGCATCAATTACTTTTGCTTCACCTACGGTGCTGATCATGTCATCACCAAGCTGAATTACTCTAGCTGTCCGCGGATTTGCCCAATCTTCTTGTGTTTGATTGTTTCCGCCAGGTATACCCCCACCAAAATAGAGATATGCCTTGCCATCATCATCTACCAGTACAGCAGGATCGAATAACCAGACAACACCTGCAACCCCTGGAGTAGAATGGGTAATTAATGCTCTTCCTAATGGATCTCTCCACGGTCCGATTGGAGTGTCCGCTTCAAGCACCCCAATTCCGCCAGCGCTGTTGGAGAAATACAGGAAGAACTTATCTTGACCATTAATCTTCTTGTGTGCTGCAGCTGGCGCCCAAGAACCACCAGCCCACTTAGCAATACCGCGACCCTGATTAATATTGCGCGCACCTGCTACTGGAATAGCTCCATGGTCAGTCCAGTTAACCATGTCGTCTGACGACATCACAAATACCTTGTTCAATGAGCTGAAATTGTTTTCAATCAACTTGCCAGTATTATCGTAAGTATACTCATCACTTGACATGTAGACGTAGACTCTACCTTCATAAACAAGGGCATACGGGTCTGCTCCTAATTTGTAATCCCTGAGCGGATTACTGTAACCAGGAATTTTGACTAACGCTCCAGTTTCCAATGCTTCCACCTCGACTTTAGCTTGAGCTTGATTTACATTATAAACCACTTTACCGCCATCAACATTGATAAAATCGGTGCTTACCACAACAGACTGATCACCTGGTACAAACCTAGCAACTTTAAGAATCAGGTTTGCAAACAGATCTGAACTGTTATTGGAGAAAGCAATATTCTCACCGGATACCTCTAATTTCAGCTGGTTATCCGCATATTCCCAGCTGCATTCACCAGTAATATTTTCCATGTTGAATTCCACATTTTCTACAGTGAGCAGATCCGGAATAGTGAATGAAGCTGCGAGTGACCGATAATTGCCTTTTGGAAGTGCTTCCATCAGTACCGGAACTACCACTTCCACATTTGGCGCACCGGTAACCTTAGGAACAGCTCCCAAGCCTGCTTTTAGCACTACTGCTGATTCATTTGTTCCTGTCATTTTATCACCTACCCTAAAGTAATCAAAATCTACATATCCACCGGTATCTACTGTTGCATAGTTGAATAGCGCAAAACGATAACCCATAAAATGCGGCATGGTATAAGACATGCGCAGTGTATTGCCGATCTGATGCCAGCGATATCCATCTAAACTGTAGTAGAAATATGCAATATCCCTTTGGTTACGAAAATCGCATTCAACCTTTAGATATACTCGATTTTGAGTAATTGGGATACTTTCAACTTCTATTGGAGTACCAGAACCGGCATTTACCATAATGATAGACTTGGTCCGTCCTTCCATTTTGACTCCAACAAATCCATAGTTCTGCTGGAAGGCGGCAAGACCAGCATAATCCCCGTGTTTCATATTGCTGATATCCATTGCGATCACTGCTGAGCACTCAGGTCCAAAAGTTCTTTGGGTAAGCGTATTTCTGGCATCCAGAATGCTCGTACTCACCTGACCGTTGATCAGCCGCAAATAACCCGGACGATCCGTCAAGGACCAAAAACGGTTATCGGGGTTGTGGTTCCACTGCCACACTAATGAAAGATTAGAGCCGTTGTAATCATTTTCTCCATATACAATTTTCTCTTGGGGAGTTATATCCAGTACTGAAATATCGTCAACATAGAAATCAAATAGATCGCGATTTGGATCCTGTTCAGCTGTCCAAGAAGTCTCGATGAATATGAGCGGCTCGTTGAGTTCTAAATCCTCAGGAACTGTGAAAACGCCTTCCACCGTTCCCCACTGTCCTTTGGTAATGGTACCAGAACCCATTATTTTTATTGTCTGCCAGTCGCCATCCTGGAAACAGATGTTGAAATCACGGGTGTTGGGAGCGGCAGCTGCATCATATCTAACCTTAGCTGAAACTCGATATGTCCGGCCTGGCATCATTTTACCGGTTAAGTACTGCTGGGGACCTGCGCCAGTGCCTGACCTGTTTGCAACATATACGCTGCTTGATCCACTATAGGAAACATCTTTGCTGATGGACAAATCAGCTTGATCGTGTACCGACCACTCACTCAAACCATTTTCAAAACCACCATTGATAATCAGCTCTGGTACAGAAGCGTCCAGTACTGACACATCGTCCACCCAAAAGTCCATCAGGTCCCTGTCGGGATCAGGACGGGGAGTCCACGATGAACCGATATAAATTCTCGGTTCGGTCAACACAGCCGAATCGGGAATTCTGTAAGTACCCTTAAGTTCACCCCATTGACCTTTACCAACCACTCCACTGCCAACAATTTTGACACTTTGGTTTTCACCAGCTTGGAAATAGATCGCAAACCCCTTTACACCAGGAGCTGACTCTGCATCATATCTAACTTTCGCGGAGAAAGTATACGACTTTCCTGGAAGCAGCTTGCCAGTTAAATCCTGCATCGCACCAGCATCAGGTGTAGTTCTGTTGGAAATATACAAACTGTTTTCTCCGCTGTATACCTCATCTTGCGACAGTACGATCTCTGCTCCGTTGTAAGAAGTCCATGCTGTAAGATCGTTTTCGAACCCACCATTGATCAGTATCTCTTTGCCTAAGCCTTCCATCGGCTCAGCCTGTTCGGTAGTAACTCTAACAGGAACCACTGTGTGATAAGCTCCAACCCGTTCAGAACGCTGGTTAAATTCATCGGAAGCTACGACCATGCTGGTAAAATTGAGGGGGATACCTGTATCTACAGGAACTTTACCGTTGACGCCAAAAACTGGCCAATCGTCTTCCCAAGTAACTGGTACTAAATAAGGAATCCTACCAACTGCTCCCCGATCGCCAAACAAGAGCGCATACCATTCTCCATCCGGGGTATCAATAATGCCGCCTTGAGCTATACCCGCATCCCTAAGCACCACCCTGCCTTCATAAGGACCGGTGATGTTATCGGAACGAAAACACAGCTGAGTCCGCATTCCGCCAGCAGGCCAGGTAATTAAAAAGACATAGTACTTGCCATTGATTTTGCGGACATGGGCTCCCTCGGCAGCTAGAATCACATTAGGACTTGCAATCGCACTGGCATTAGGAATGATTACTTGATTCAGTCCTCCTGCCTTAATTGCAGTAGCATCCTCATTTAACTCCAGCAGGCGGATGTCCCCACCACCATGTACTAAATAAACTCGTCCATCATCATCAAAAAGGAGTGACATATCATGGGTAAAATTAAGAACTGATTTTTCCCATGGCCCATTTTCAATATCTTCAGTGCTAAAAATGAAAGTCTTGCCTTCAGTTTGAGAACTGAACGCCACGTAGAAAATACCGTCTTTATATGTCAAGCTGCTGGCCCATGACCCTCGTCCGTACTCGTCTTTGCCATTGCTCAGCGTTTGGGCATCACTGCTGCCTAAAATATCATACACATAATTCACAATCTCCCAATCAACTAGATTGGTCGATTTCATGATCGGAACACCAGGATTCATGTGCATCGTAGTGCTGGTCATGTAATAGGTGTCCCCCACCCTAATAATACTTGGGTCCGGCACGTCCGCCCAAATTATTGGGTTTTGAGCAGTAATTTCTTGTGCCGCAGCACCTGCCACACAAAGTACCAGCAGACCCAAAACAAATAAGATAATACCTTTTCTTCGCATCTGTCTCCCCCTTTATCAGCGTATCTGGCGATTACACGCATTCAAGATCATTAAAAATCACCAAACTATAAACCGATTATGTATGCAGTATCACCTTCCCCTCTGAACTCCAAAAACTGCACCAAAAGCTCTATAACTGAAAAACCAAATAATGCCACATGTCCCGTGTCAATAGTTCTACATAACCATCTTGATTCCTTCCATAAGTTAATATTCTTTTTACATTTGCAGTAATAAAAATCGATACCCCGCAAACAAATATGCGAAGTCTCGAAATCAAAGATGCTGTAGGGATTATAAACTAAAATCACCATCGATAATGATATGATCAAAATATATAGAACTTGCCGCTCCAATATCTTCATGTGCTATGAATTCTATCGTGTTGGCACCTTCAGTCAAAGGTATTTCTAGTTCGTGAACAGCCCAATCACTATAATCCGCTGTTCCGACGAACCTAGGAGTTGCTACTTTTATGCCATTCACGTAAACATCTATGGTATCTACAACTACATTTGGAACAGAGTATCTAATTCCGAGCGTGTAAGTTCCATCCTTTGGTGCTCTAACGTGGGCTCTTACAGCCGCCCCGGGATTTGAGCCGAAGCGTAAATATCCCTGGCCTGTATAGTTTAGAACGCCTCTGCGAATCCCATTAGTAACATTTTCTTCAATAAATTTATAGTCAAAATGCTCTGCTTCGTACTGACGCGGACCTTCGTAAAACGGCGGTCTTGCAGGTGGAACTAACTTTCCTAGTCTAAAAGATTCTAAACGATCTTCTCCTTCACCAGCGCAGTCAATAGTAATGTCAATAGGACCATTATGCTGGACAGTCAGTGTAAATACCCCTTCAGACCAATCAGCAGTAATCACACTGGGCTCTTGATTAGTACCACGATCTTCATATGACCAAGTTGGTTCGAAGGTACTGCCGCGAATCACAATCTCACTAGTCTTTAACTCGGGAGCAAATGGATCATAATTATTGAGATAGATGTTTAAACGATCGCTGTATTCCCTAATTATTCCCCCGGTATAAGGTGAATAAGTAAGTTCGATGCTTTCCGCGGTGTTGTATTTAAAGGGGATAACCCCACTGGCTGTCTGTCCCGTCTTATAAGGATTATAAGTAATCCAGCAGTTTTCTTCCCGACCTGCGTAGATATCGCCAGAATACTCCTTAGGGAAGATCCTCATAATCTCCTGACGGGCATTAGCCATCTCCAAGAAATTACTCATATTCACCTTCAGTTCGAACTGCTCAGCAATTGAATCTGCCAGCTTATAAGCTGTGGGAAATGCAGGGAATCTACCGGTCTTTTTAAACCAGTTGTTCTGGTCCAAGCCAGTACCATCGTCGTCCATGAAATAGAACATCTTGGTAAAAAACTGAGGACTGCCGTAAATATCCCACTGCTGACCGAACTTAACATCATTAATGAAAATAACCTTTGTCCGATCAATAACTTCTTCACGACTGAGAATCCTAATCGTGCCATCAATTATTTTTCTGAAGATATCGATATAGATATTCTCAAACTGTGGAAATACTCCCCACTGCCTCGCGATATATCCATCTGCAGTTCTGACTCTCGGCAGCTCGCGGAAACACTGCTGCCAAATCAGCTCTGGACCATCTACTACAGTTTGGCCGGTAAGGGCAACATGCTCAATAACAGGTCCAATACCAGAAGGCACAGGGAATGGATCGTCCGGTCTGCTGGGATGTGGATTCCAACCAGATTGGTCAAACCGAATCCCGTAATTACCGGCGTAACCAGAAAGGAACATCCCTAAGCTGACGCTCTCAATATCATGGAATCCATAATTGGAAGTGAATTTTTCACAAATTATAAAGTTCTCTGGATGGTTCCTCAGAACCTCCTCAAAATTTGGATGGGCTTTGATCATAGCCACTGGGTTTAAAGCAGCACCCCAATGTCCGCCGGTGACACTAACAACTACATAGCCGCCGTATTTGTTACCAAGCTTAACCAAATTTCCCAGATGAACCAAACGCTCAGCAAAGGAAACTTTGAAATCAGGATGGTCAAATCCCCAAAACTGTTCACAGTAGTTAAATCCTAGGAAATTAGGATAGTCGCGGTAAAATTCTGCGTAGATGGTTTCTTCATAGTCTACAGTTTCATCATAGTCCGGAAAATGGGTTAACCCTCCACTTGCTGGCTGGATCATGGCCCATACTTGATTTTCAGCACAGGTGCGCAGCCATGACTTGGCTGTTTCGTAGCCGTACTGAACAGTTAGAAATTCTTTCTGTTCATCGTCCCAGTTAATAGACAAAGAGATGTTGAAAACTACATAAGGAAGAATATCTTCAGGTATCAAGTCAATAATCTTCTGAGGATCAGCCCAATTCCATGTATCAATATGTACCAGCCACATCGGCTGTTCTGGTGAGATTGGCCGCCGCAGATTTGCCCCACCTTCAGCAGCGCAGACAATTGAACCAAACAACAGAAATAATACCGTAATTAGAGATAAGACTGAAACCCTTGACACATAATCCCCACCTTTACTTTTTTTAGTAGTATTATCCAAATCAACGCTAACTCCTTCCTTAATTGTCTAAAATTAAGCATTTATAAATTTTGGTTGTTTTACAAACTATCTTTTTTATTAAAAAAAAGCAAATTTTTTTTGTAAAAAGTTTTTCCTTGGTATGTACATCTAATTATTTTGTTCTGCTTTATTAATTCTTGCAAGATTGAGCTATCTGCTTTCACCAATTTAAAATAGTGCTTAATAATTTCTTCTCTGATTGGATGTACCGAAGTTATGCTTAAAAGATCCTNTACAATGTTATCGGTAAAGAAAAAACCTTGTTCTGTATCATCTGCGGTTATACATTCAACATCTACGCCCGAAATACTGTTGATAATGCCAGCAGCTTGGATGAGTTTTTCTNCGGTCACTCTGGATATATTTTTTTCAGCAGGCGGTCTTGTTGGAACCAATAAATAAGATTTACGCGGATTGATTTTTGAAATTTGTTCAGCTATTCCCTCAATATGCTGAAGATCATCATTAAATCCAGAGACAAGCATGGTTTCAGTTACAAGGTTTCCCTTATATGATTTTGAAAAATTAATTATACTATCTAAAATGTTTTTGAGACTTAAACCACCATGCGGTCTATTGATCTTGTGCCAAACATCGTCCCAAACTGCATCGATCTTTACAGACACCCAATCTGCTTTTGATAAATCCTCTTTAACATCATCCATCCATAAAAGAGATGCATTCGTAATAACCGCTGTCTTAATATTTAATTCTTTTATAAGATCAAGTTCAGTGCCTAGATTTTTATCAAGCGTAGGTTCACCATCTGGAACAAAAGATATATAGTCCAGCTTCTTTTCATATTCCTGAAGCTGTTTTACCTTAGACTGAACTAGTGAATATACTTCAAGAGGCTCATAGAATTTTTTTCTGTTTATCCGCATATTTGTCGTTCTTCCAATCTGGCAATAAATACAGGAATAAGAACAAGCTTTTGGCGGAATATTGTTGACCCCAAGACTTTGCCCCAATCTTCGTGAGGGTATAGGACCGAATACAAGCATTATTTTATTTCCTTTCTGGTAGAATCTCACTTTCACATAGGATTAGAGTAAGTATTATTTTGTAACTTCATATCTATGCATAATAGCGAAAGGCAGGC
>JGI24707J26582_10001481_pt1 | contig 18429 bp, 8 predicted proteins | sample BioPla1DNA1_FD_26582 | JGI IMG/M metagenome (IMG submission 26582)
GAAGACAAGACCGTCGGCGGGGTTATCCCGCGAGAGTTCATGAAATCGATCGAGGAAGGTATTCGCGACGCGATGAACGGCGGCAGCATCGCAGGTTATCCCGTTGTCGATCTTAAAGCGACCGTGCTCGACGGTTCATATCACGAGGTCGACTCTTCCGAGATAGCTTTCCGTATCGCCGGCTCAATGGCTTTGCGGGACGCGATCGATAAAGCTGCCCCGATCTTGATGGAGCCCATCATGAAAGTCGATATCATCACGCCTGTCGAGTATCTGGGAGATGTGCTGGCCGATATCAGCGCGAGGCGCGGTCAGATACAAGGGATGGAGGCGACGAGCAATGCTCAAGTCGTCGATGCTTATGTCGCTCTATCGGAAATGTTCGGTTATGCGACATCGCTGAGGTCAAGAACGCAAGGGCGCGGCGTTTTTACGATGCAGATCAGTCACTTTGAACAGGTGCCTGAGAGCGTNCGCGCACTTATTGCGAGAAAACACTATTAAACTACTGTGACNGGCCGATGAGAGGCCCTCGCAGAGCGCATTTAATTGCGTATATCTCAGTTTTGTGAGAATATAATGAGGTATTGCAAAACTATAATAATTAGATCCGTATAACGATCTACCAGCAGGAGGATTTTTTAATGGGTAAACAAAGGTTTGAAAGAACAAAACCGCACGTAAACGTCGGCACCATCGGTCACGTTGACCACGGTAAGACGACGTTGACAGCTGCGATCACAAAAGTTCTCGCCAGAGAAGGTCTCGCGAGCTTTACAGATTACGCAGCGATCGATAAGGCACCTGAAGAGAGAGCGCGCGGAATCACAATCAACGCTTCTCACGTTGAGTACGAGACGGAAGCTCGTCACTACGCACACGTCGACTGCCCCGGGCACGCCGACTATATTAAGAACATGATTACGGGAGCCGCCCAGATGGACGGCGCGATTCTCGTCGTTTCCGCCGTTGACGGCCCGATGCCCCAGACACGTGAGCACATCCTGCTCGCACGTCAGGTCGGTGTCCCCGCCATCGTCGTTTTCATGAACAAGACGGATCAGGTCGATGACGAAGAGATCCTTGAACTTGTTGACATGGAGATCCGTGAGCGCCTGAACGAGTACGACTTCCCGGGCGACGACACGCCGATCATTCGCGGCTCTGCTCTTGAAGCGCTCGAGTCGGACAGCACCGATCTGAACGATCCCGTCTATGCGCCCATCCTTGAGCTGATGGAAGCCGTCGATAACTTCATCCCGACGCCTGCACGCCCGATCGACCAGCCGTTTGCCTGCCCGATCGAGGACGTTATGACGATCACCGGTCGCGGAACCGTCGTTACGGGACGCGTTGAGCGCGGTCAGATCGATATCAACAGGCCCGTCGAGATTGTCGGACTTGCCGATGAGCCCCGGAAGACAGTTGTCACCGGAATTGAGATGTTCCGCAAGATGCTCGATCACGCCGAAGCCGGCGATAACGTCGGTCTCTTGCTCCGCGGTGTCGCACGTGATGAAGTCCGTCGCGGACAAGTCGTCGCTGCCCCCGGTTCCATCAAACCGCATACGCGCTTTGTCGGCCAAGTCTACGTCCTGACGAAGGATGAGGGCGGACGCCATAAGCCGTTCTTTGACGGTTATCGCCCGCAGTTCTACTTCCGTACGACAGACGTAACCGGTGTCGCCCATCTGCCGGAAGGCGTTGAGATGTGCATGCCCGGTGACCACGTTGAGATCGCCGTCGAGCTCATCACGCCGATCGCCATTGAGCCCGGTCTGAAATTCGCTATCCGCGAAGGCGGCAAGACTGTCGGTTCAGGTACGGTCGTTCGCATTCTCGAGGACTAAGCCTAGCAGCTTGTCAACCAATTGAAATGAAAGCCTCGAGAGCACTTCCGTGTACTCGAGGCTTTTCTATAGGCATAAAAAGTGCAGGGCGTCCGCAATTCTCAGTGAGCATTTTACTGAAGCGAGGGAGCGGATCGCTCGTGATGATCAGCGAGGTTAGTTATGCAGGATATTTTGATCGTTGTAGATATGCAAAACGATTTTGTCGACGGATCGCTCGGGACTCAGGAAGCGCAACAGATCGTCGAGCGTGTCGAAGAAAAAATTAGGCAATTTGAAGGTCGCGTTCTCTATACGAAAGACACTCACGAAAGCGATTACCTCGAGACACAGGAAGGCATGCGGCTCCCCGTCGAGCACTGTATCCGCGGCACGAAAGGCTGGGAACTCGTCCCTGAAATTGAAGCTCTCTGTCAGCCGGATAATCCGGTGATCGAGAAACCGACGTTCGGCTCAAGTGAGCTCATTACTCTTTTGGAGCGCTGGCATGAAGAGAAGCCGATCCGTTCCTTTACGATCGTCGGGCTTTGCACTGACATCTGTGTCATTTCGAATGCGTTGCTTATTAAGGCGTATTTCCCGGAAATCCCGATCGCCGTCGACTCAAGCTGCTGTGCGGGTGTAACGCCGGAGAGTCACCAAAGGGCGCTTGACGCAATGCGTGTGTGCCAGATCGATATTATTGAATAGCGATTGAGAATAAACCGCCGAGATGTGCGGCCGTAAAAGGACGCGGGCGAGCGTTCATTCTGAACACTTGTCGTATTTTGCGATCTTTTCATAATCTTTGCGTGTATCGATATCGATTGCGGCGCGCTCGTCACGGCAAGCGACGGGAAGTACGACGGCATCGTCGCCGTGCGCGTCTATAACTTCGCGTCCGCCTCTCTCTTTATTCAGTTTCGCAAGTTCATCATAGAAGTAACGATCGAAGAGCACAGGTGACGTTTGTCTCCCGGAGATTTCGGGGATGATGATCTTTTCTCTTTCCGAATGCTCGGCGAGTGTTCTCATGATAGCGGGCGATACGAAAGGCTGATCGCCCGGGACGAAAAAACAGGCGACGCTGTGATCACTTAACTGCTTGACGCCACAGGCGACGGATGTTCCCTGTCCCGATTCATAGCGTTCGTTCAAGACTATTGTGGTTTTTGTGTCCGTTGGCGCTTTTTCAAGCGCCGTTGACATGATTGCCTGTTTAACTTTGGATGCTTCGTATCCGAGGACGACGACGAGTTCGCGAATATCACTCTTCAGCACATGCTCAAGCGTCGTTTCGAGGATCGTTTTGTCGCCGAGGGGCAGAAGCAGCTTGTTCTCCTCGCCCATACGCGAGGATAGGCCGGCGGCGAGCACAACAGCGGAAAAGAGGGGTGAGTCCGAAACCGATCTCGTGATGCCAAATTCCGTCCGATGCGCATCGCCTGCTCCGCTTGTAAAGAAGACGGCATCAATCGAGGGAATCGACAAGACTTCTTCTGCCCATCTTTGCAGGTTTGCCGGACGTGACTGTGATTCAGGTAACAGATCGGCTTGATTGAAGACAATGGCGATACGGCTTGTACGAGGGATCCCTTTGAATAAATGTCCGCTTCGCAGAAGATCGATAAGATTGTCCAAATCGATACGTTCACCTACGTCCTTGCCGATAACATCCGAGAACATGTCAGCTCTGTGTACGAATTGCTCCGTAAGAGGTTTTCCGATACCTCCGCACCCGAACACGATGAGTGTCAGATCGGTCGTTCGAGGGATAACGGGTTCATGATCGGCATGAGCCTTCAGTGGCTTGCGCTTGGATCCGTCCGCTTCGCAGAGGGCGATGAGATCGCGATCATGTTCTTCGCGTCGTTCACGGATGTATGCGTCGAATGTATCCTTGTCGATACCGCTGTATTTCCCGGGGACACCGGGAAACGGCTTTGAATACCAGACGCCGGAAGCGACAGGAGGAGTTGTCGAAATGCGCAAGAGCGCGTCATCAAGCTGACGAAACTTTTCGCAGGGGTTTATCGCTCCGTCGCGATGACCGGGCGCGATCATCGCCGTCGTCGTTGTGAGGATGGAACGCGCCCGAAACTTATTTTGAAAGAGATTGACAAGAATTGTCGTTTTGCCCCCTCCTCCAACGGCGCTGATCACAAACGGAGACGGCAAACGTTTTCTTCGATCCTCCAGAAGCGAGCGGATGTAGCCGTCGAGCGTTTCGCGGTGTGCTGCGGGAGCATCGTTCCTATCGGCAAAATGAATAGTCACCGCTTGTGGTCCGGCTTTTTCGATCAGCCGCAATCGGGCAAAGGTGTCTGCGACGGTTCTTTCGCACCGTAATAAAAGAAGGAAGCGATGGCTTCGAGGACGCCGCCGGCAATGCAGCGCCCCTTGTCGCTGATAATCCGACAATAAACGGCAACGTTGCGCGGGTCGATGTCGCCGATTTTCTGACCTTCAATGACGTTGCTTCCGGGCGCGATCAATCCGCGAAGAACACCGGTAACCTGAGCTTTGACTTCAGTGCCGTCGACGGTCAGAATCGTGTCGCCTTCCTGAACGTTTTCACAAATATCGAGGCGACTCTCTACCGTACCCGCGTGTGGAGCGCGAAGAACGCGATCAGAATCGTGTCCGCCGATGAGAAAGGGAGTGCCGGTGTCGGCAATGGCACTTCCTTCTCGGATCAGGCTCCCGAGCAAGTGTCCGCGCTGTGTCTCAACGACGACATGCGCACGGACGCCCGCTACGATCCCGGGGCCGAGTCCGATGACGAGCGGCGCCCACGATGTGTCGTAATCAGGCATTTTCTTGGAGATTGTGGCGTCGATGAAGACATCCGGCTTTAGAAAATCGAGCACGTCACGATCAGGAATGGTTAAAACAGGAATCAATCCCGCATCAAGTGTCGGCTCGATATCTGCGAGCGATTGAATATAACGCGACGTTTCCCCTTGAATCTCCCATTCGTCCTCAAAGATCGCATTGCAAAACGACACTTTCCGCCGCACACAGGTGGGCTTTTCGAGCTCGCAGACGACGACGCGCAGTCCCGATTTTTTGAGTTTGTAGATGGATGCGGAAGCGATATCACCGCCTCCGCGGAAAAGTACAGTTTTTTGAAACATTTGACTCCTTTTCTGTCGAGCAGGAAATACCTGTCGGGTGCGTTTGTAAAGCTTAACCTGAGCGGAGCTTTCGCACTGCTCCGAGGTCAGCGGTGACTAGAGTTTTTGACTGATACCGAGGGCATCAGTCGGACAGACTGTCGAAGTACCCTTGAATGAGTACGACCGGTGTACCTTTATCGCCGCTGCCGGACGTCAGGTCGGCGAGCGACCCGAGCAGGTCACAGAGACGGCGCGGCGTCGTGCCTTCCGCTTTGTTATCGGCGTCTTTGTCGATATTCTTCTCGCTGATGGCGTGTTTGATCGCCTCGTCGAGTTCTTTACCCGAGAGCGCGGCAAATTCGTTGTCAGCGAGATATTTTAACTTGAGTTCGCGGGGAGTTCCCTTGAGTCCGTCTGTATATGCGGGCGATACGACAGGGTCGGCGAGTTCCCAGATTTTGGCTACGGGGTCTTTGAACGCTCCATCGCCATAAATCATGACTTCGATGTTCTTGCCTGTCTCCTGTAGAAATTTCAAAGCAATCGCATCGACGAGCTCTTTCCCTCCGCGCGGGAAGAGCTTGATATGCTCCTCGCTCGCCTTGTTGCTGCCGAGCAATCCGTATTCACTGTGGTAACCGCTGCCGTTGACGGGAGATGCCAATATATCGCTGAGTCCGTACACACGTTTGGCGCCTGCCCGTTTTATGAGACGTCTCGTGCGGTGGCGCGAATGGACATCCGCGACGAGGACGTAAGGCGTTCTCGTTAAGATAGCGGTGGCGTCGTTGGCGAGGATAATTTCCGCCTCCGCGCCCTCAGATGTAATGATTTCCTTGTAAAACTCGACGTAATCGACGCCGGTAAACGGGTGGCGATTTTCGCCGAATAGTTCGCGATAGCGTTCTTCCGTCAGACAATCGGAAAGAGGATCGACCCCTTTCTCATCCATGAGGTCGAGATCCATCAGGCTGTTGCCGACCTCATCGGAAGGATAGCTGAGCTGCAGGACGACTTTCTTTACGCCGCGCGCGATGCCGCGCAAATTTACGGCGAATCGATTGCGGCTCAAAATAGGGAATACAACGCCGACTTCCCCCTCGGGGAAGAGTCGTCTGACATCGTGCGCGATGTCGTCACACGTCGCGTAGTTGTTCTCTGCGCGCGCTATGATAGATTCCGTGATGGCGACGACGTCACGGTCATGGAGTGCGAATCCTTCGCTTTCCGATGCCAAAATGACGCTCTCGACGATGATGTCGATGAGATTGTCTCCGCTTCTGATGATGGGTGTGCGAATGCCTCTGGAAGTTGTGCCTGTGCGTCTGATCATGTGATGCGCGGAAAACCGCTCTCCTTTCGTGGCAGAAAGCTGCCGGTGAAGCTTGCCGATATCAGTCAAGTTGTCGAACTCGCCCCACGCTTGATGCTCTGTCTTTCAGATAAAAAGCCGACGCGCCTGCTCATGCCTGCAGCGAAAAAGAGCCGGCGCGTATCGGTGGCGGAGACATGTGAGAATCGAACTCACCTGGGAGGCTACTAACCCCCCTCAACGGTTTTGAAGACCGCGGGGCACACCAGAACCCGTCTGCCTCCATCGAGTATTCTCACTGTTTTAGAGAGTTTTGTCAACCGCGACCGAATACGGTGACGGTGCGGGCGTAGCGGACGAGCCAGATGAGCGCCTCCGATACCTTGCGTCCTGTAGCCTTCTCAATAGCGTCGGCGTAATAGCGAAGTTGCGGCGTATAGCGTCTGCGAATCTCGTTATCGGCGTCCTCGGGTGTGTCGTGTCCGAGATAGTCCGTCTTGAAGTCGATTAAAACGGCTTCATCGTTCTCCTCAATGAACCAGAGGTCGATCATCCCCTGAACGAGCGTTATTTCGTCGTCGGGGAAGTTTTTGTGCAGTTCCGACGACGCGATCGCCATCGTAAAAGGCATTTCACGGTAGACGCGCCCCGTCGTTTTCTCCACTTCGAGAAGGCGTTGTGCAGGCTCGCTTTTTGCCCACGCGACAACTTGCGGAGCGAAAGGCGAGGCGGCCTTTTCCTGTTCGCGCGTAATTCTGTTCGTATCGGCCATGGCTTGAAGTCGATCGCGGTAGGTGCGCTCAGCGTCAGCAGCTGATTGCCCTGACAATTCCTCGATATCGACAAATTGGATGATGTAGTGCATCAGGGTACCGAGAGACGCCCCTTTGATCTCGTCTGTTTCCTCGCGCTCCCGCATGGTGAGCGCCATGTCGGAACGGGCGATATCGCCTGTCGGGCGGCTATCTTTCGAACTGTTCTCGGCGTTAGTCACTGTATTGAGTGTCCAGAACATCGATTCGGTCGATTCGCCGTATAAAAGAGGTTGGTCAAGCGGTTCATCGCTCAGACGTTTCCTCAGTTCGGTGACGGTGATCTTGGCAGGGATTTCTGCCGCTTCCCGATGCGGAACTTCCGCCGATAAACGCGAAACGATCGCATCCACGGTTTGATCATTCTCCTGAGTGTCGACGTTTTCTGATTCCGCAGGAGCGACGGCATCTTTCATTCTGTTGTGTGTCCGGCGATCTTCCACTGCGGCCACGATCTCAGAGAACGGCGTGACGCGGGCGCGGAGATGAGAGAAGTCGAAAATACCCTCGGAAGCCATTGCCATCTTTTCTGTCCGTGCCGGCTCACGGACGGCGAGAACCGACAACAGGAGTTCCATGTCATTTATTGTGTTTGACGCAAGACTCTCGGGGACGACGGCCCTCTTTTTCCTGTCCGCCGCGCTGAGGTGTGACGTGAGGCGGCGCGCTTCCTCAAGGAGTATTTTAATGTTTCCGTTGTCGATCAGCGTGTTTTTGGCAGGTGTCAGCATGATAAGGCGCTCTCTCGCCCTCGTCATCGCGACGTAGAGGAGACGCCAGGATTCCGCCCTGAAACGCTTTTCCTCAGACAGGAGAAAAGTCTCGTTAAGCGCGTTGTTGTAGATGGTCAGTCCGCCGTTGCCGATCGTATAACTTGACAGGCCGTTCTGTTCCGAGAAAGAAATCAGATCATTATGTCGGTCGCCGCCGCGACGATCCAATCCGCCCAACAGGACGTAATCCCACTCTAGCCCTTTGCTGCTGTGACGAGTCAAGACATGGACGGCGCCGTCGACCAGGCCGTCCGACTCCAAGTCATCTTGGATCGGTTTTCCGAGCGCTTTTCTGAGTCGGGATAGCATGGAACGAACGCCGAAATTCTCCGGTCGGTCGGACGACTCAAACAACCCGATTAATTGCTCCAGTTCCCTATAATGGCTTGCTCCGTATATGCCTCGTGCGATATAGGTCGGGTAATCCGTTTCGAGAAAAACGGTGTCGAGAAATTCGCGGGCGTTGAGTTCCGTCGCTAATATTCTCCACCGTTGCGTCCGCTCGGCGAATGCACGCTGTTTGTTTGCGATAACTGATGACGGCTCTCTTTTGCAAAAGTGGCGCAGGCGGTCGTGGAAGAAGATATTGACACGCCTGTCCGGGTCATCTTCCGGCTCATACTTTTTCTCCCTGTCGTCAACATCGATTTCTTCTTGCCCGATGCGCGCCAATTCCTCGCTCGTGAGCGGCTCGGGCGCGAAGGGGCCGATCAGGACGGAGAGCAGCGGGATGTCCTGCCGCGGATTGTCGAGGATCGCGAGCAAAGCCTCGACTTGACGGCTTACGAGGTTATCGGGGAAAATTCGCCCCGAACGGCTCGCGACCGGAATGCCGGTCGCGCTTAGAACCTCTTCGTATTGGCGACATGAATCGTTGGTGGGGAGAAGGACCGCAATCGACTCGGGTTTAGCTCCGGCATCCAGGAGTTCTCCGATCATGCGTGCCGCGATGAACGCTTCCGTTTTTGTTTTTGTATCGGGCATCTCGATGGTCAGATCCTGATCCAATTCGTTGTCCTCGTCCGTATCGACGTCGTCGACGAACGTCGCGATCTCCCAAGTTACTTCCGGGATGTGGAGAGGGTCGCACTTTTCAGTCAGTTCGGCGTCGGGGCGTCCCGCTTCGAGCCATTGCGTTTCATCGTATTCGATCTCCCCGGATGACTCCGTCAAAAATGCGCTGAACACATCGTTGACAAAGTCGATAATGCCGGGACGACTTCTGAAGTTTCGATTCAAAAGGCCGAGATATCCGTTCTGGTGAGATGAAAGCGGCGGCACGGGTTTGTCGGGGTCGCATCGTTGCGACGCGCCGACGCGTGCCGAAAAGAGCCGGGGATTCGCGTAGCGGAAGAGGTAGATGCCCTGCTTGATATCGCCCACCATAAAGACATTCTTGCGGTCGATGGCCGCAAGGACGGCGCCCTGTATGCTGCTCGTATCTTGGTATTCATCGATGTAAATCTCATCGTACAGCCGGCTGACGTTCCTGCCGATTTCGTCCTTCTCGAGAATCGCGAGCGCCCCGTGCTCGATATCGCTGAAGAGAATCGCGTTTCTTCCGAATCGTTTCCTCTTGTATTCATTGTCGACGAGGAGCGTCAGCTCCAAGAAACGGGCGACGGGGCCCGCGCCGGCGAACATCGATTGCCTTGCCTGTTCCGAAAAAACCGTAAAGACAGGCCGGTGCCGGGCGATATACCTCATATTGCGGTCGGACTTGCGGTTGATTTTACTCGAGATGAGCGCGGCGAGAGGAAGGACTTCGCGGAAAAACTGATCCAAATAGTCGTTCTTGGCGATGACATCTTCGTTTGTCGAAGTGCGAGGGCTGAAACTCGGCAACCGGAGCTCAGGCAGCGTCTGTCCTACTCGGACGATCTCGTCCCAGCGTTCTTTTGTCCGTCCGGAGGATCGCACGAGGGAGACGACGACGCGCTCCATCTCCTCCGTCGCATGGGCGAGATCAACCAGATGCTTTGCCTTCTTGGCGGACGATTGATCAAACAGGCGTTCGTAATGGCTTGTGTGCCGCAACTCGTCGAGCGCGTTCGATGCCGTTAGCAGCGTTTCGTCAAAAAGGTCCCACCAGTAACGACAGGCGTCGTTATTCGGGAAAGAGACGATATCGGCGATGAAGGTATCGTACGCATCGGCGATCAAGTTTTCATAATGCGGAAGATTGCGCAACTGTTCAAGCATGGAGACGACCGCTTCGCGGAGCGATCGGTCGTCCAATCCGGGAGCGTATGCGAGAGAAATTGTCTTGAAATCGCGGAGCCAATCGGCGTAAGTACGGTCGTGACCCGTGAGCACGAAAGGACCAAGGTCATATGAAAGGTCGGGTACGCCGCGCGGGACGAAAGCGTGGAAGTCTCGCTCTTCTTTCGACCGGTTCGATTCTTCCGATACGTCGTCGCTCTCCGCTCCGTGACGCGCATCGAGTTGTTCAAGCCTGTCAAGTTCGGCATACAGGGTTGTCAGAACCGTATCAACGGCCTCATCTCGGAGGTCGAGCTCTTCCGATCCCTGCAGGATTCTATATCCCGGTTCGAGATGCGGTTTGCCTTCCGCGTCCGCAAATTCCGTCAGGTGAGATGCGAGGATATGGTTGCAGAAAGCGTGAATCGTTGAGATCCGGGCGAGTGGAAGTTCACGGATTAACATGTCCAGACGGTCACGTTCCATTACGTCATCAGTGACGGCGCGCAATTCGCGAAAGCGCGCCATGATCTTTGCTTTCATCTGCGTCGCCGCAAGTTCCGTAAACGTCATGACGAGGAGACGAGAAGGTTTCACGAGGCCTTTGAGCGCGCGTACGGTAATACGTTCTGTTAGGACAGCCGTTTTTCCCGAGCCTGCCGCGGCAGAGATGAGGAGCCGTTCGGGCTCGTTAAACTGAATGGCGAATTCCTGTTCCGGTGTCCATCGGATGGTTGACATGGCCGCCTTTTGATCCTTTCTCGTGTCGGCAGAAAAAGCTAACGGTCACTCCTGAGATCGAAGTCTGTGCTTTCAGTGATTTTGTCTGTGTCTCTATCTGATCTCTCTCATTCTACCTTGAAAGTGATATGATTCAAGAAGAGCGATGCCGCAAAAGCGCGGAGCCGAAGACGGCGCGAAACGTAAAAAGCCCCGGGGAGGCGCTGATTTTTGAGCAAAAAAGTTGTTTTACTCATCGTTTTATTTGTACTGACGATGCCGTGCATCGCAGCATGCCGCTCGCGCACACTGGACGCACGAGAGCTCGTCACGATTGAGGTGACCGGCGCCGACGGATACGGCGTGCTGTCGCTCAATTCGGACAGATCAAGAATTGCCGAGATCGTCAGAGAAGAGGGCGAATCGCTGAGCGATACGGACGAGAAGCAGATGCAGCGTCTTTTTGTTCGCGAAGCGGCGATGAGCTCTCTCATTTTTTCCGCAGATCGCATGACAGGCTTGAAGAATGGCGATGAAGTTATTATTAACGCCAGCCACGACGAGGAGTTGGCGAAATTGGGGGGCATCCATTTTAAGAATCTTAAATTTACGTACGTCGTCGAGGGACTGGAGTCGGCGAAGCCGATCAACATCGCGTCGGATATGGAGCTTGTCTTCACGGGCTTTGAAAGTCGCGGGACGGCGCATATCTCGCTGTCGGGCGATATGGAACATTACCGCGACTACTTTGATTTCACCTTTTTGACGCCGACATCAAATCTTTCGAACGGAGCGGCGGTTGATGTTCGCGTGAAGCCGGATAACGACGCTTTGACAATGCGAGGTCGCATCGCCGAAGAAAAGGTTGTGACGTTTACGGTCAGAGGCCTTCAAGAACTGGAAACGGTCGACGTGTTCAACAATCTCATCCTCGTGTACGACGGTATCAGCGACACGGGTAACGTTTCGATCGATACGACGAGACTGCCTTATGATTGGGTGGAGTCGGGCGATCAATCAGACCCTCCGCTCTCATTCACCGTGACGCCGATGTCGCACTTGGCAAATGGCGACAAGGTGACGGTGACGGCCTTGGTGGATCATGACCGTTTTGCCGATTACGGGCTGACCGTGCGGGAACTGTCAAAAGAATATACTGTCAGCGGACTTAAAGAGTTTCCGCGTAATCTCGATCGTGTCGATTTGAGACCCTTATTTGACAAACTTCAGACGCCGATACAGGAAGATATACAGTTAAGGCTGGCGCAAAACAGCTGGAACGAGGACGCGCGCGTCGGAACGCCTGTCAGTCGCTGGGATATTCAGGACAGGCGCGGAGTCGTCCGCATTTACTACGGATATCCTCAATCGAACCGCGCTGACAACTTTGTCGCTTTAATTTACAAAATCGACATCGAAGGAGTATGTATCGAGGCGACACCTTATCAGAGCCGCTACGAAGAAGACGACACGCTGTCATCGACGCTTTACCTCGTCTACGTCGTCGACGCCATCATGTACGATACGGATCGTGTCGAAGATTTCAGGGGCGTCAGCCTGAAATTTCATAGTGATATGGAATTGTCCGTTGTATCGGAATTTAAAAAACAGTACGGCGGAGACGGTATCGTTATTGTAGAAGCTGCAGTGCCGGAGCACGTACGGTATAGCGACGGCTGAAATCGTTCTTGCGTCTCGACTGATAAGATGAGGCGAAGAAAGCGCTTGTGATATGATAATCGGGCATCTGTTTTGATGCAATAGCAACAAAGGTGTCCATAGGTGGAGGCATATGGATGCCGGGGGGTAGTCTCTCATGCGAGAGGAAAATGACAGCAAACCTGAAGCAAACGAAATGTATTCAGGAGCCTATAGACGGAGGCACCGTAGAGACGGTGTCGATACCGGTTTTGACGATCGTCGTGATCAGTCTTTATATTCATCCGTTCGGACAGATCTTAATAAAAGCGAACCGCAAAGAAAGCAGCCGAATGCGTCCGCCAGGGTTCCGCGTGTTCGAAGTCCGCATCTCCGTGTGAGCGGTGACGTTCAGACAGAGACCGCGCCAAATGAGAAAATGAGCGGTAAACGTCTGCTTGCGCCGCGCAAATTAGATGATCTTGAGCAATCCTCTCAAAGAGCGAGGACGAAAAGACGTGAATCGTCTGACGGAACGGATCAACGGACAGTAAGCAGATTCGGGTTGGCCGAAGAACTTCTCAAAAACGGGCGTAAGCCTTTGCGCGAACGTTTTGAATGCATGATGAAGTTCGCCCTGCTGTTTTTCGCTCAGCATCTTCTGTGTGAGTTCATCATCCGCCTTACGACGAGCGATAACTTTTTCAGCATCGGCATTCTCCACTCGACGCTCTTCGCCGCATCGAACGCTCTTTTTGCCGCCGCCATTGTCAGTTTTTTTCCGAGAAGGGGACGTGCCGTCGTCCTGCCGATCATGTTGATCTTCTTGCCGTTTATCTACAGCGCACAGCTGATTTACCATCGTTTCTTCAGAACATTTTTCGTGTTTTATTCGATCGGTCACGGTGGGCAGGTTGCGCAGTTCTTCGTGGATATTATGCTTAAGATTCTGCGTAATCTGCCGTGGATCATCGTGTTGTTTATTCCGGTGATCGCATATTTTGTTTACTTCCGTAAACGGTATTTCGCGACATGTATGGCGTCCGTGATCCGTGTTCGCGATTCTTTCATCTGTGTCGCGCTTTCGGTCGCGATGTTCGGTGTTTCGATCGGCAGTATGGCGTTCAACCGTTCGTACAATAGCCCGTGGCAGAATTTCTTTTATGAGAATGAGATCTTGACGGGAACGAATCAATTCGGGCTCCTGACGGCAATGGGTGTCGATATCAGCCATCTCATTTATCCTCGTTCCGCGCCGCTCAGCCCCGATCTTTTGCCGGACCCCATCGTAATGACGGAACCGTCCGAGCACCCCGATCCTTCAATCGATCCGTCCGAATCGGAACCGCCCGTCGTCGTAGAGCGCCTGCCTCAAGTTCTGCCTGTCGATTTCGACGAAAGACTCGGCGAGAACAAGCAGGAAGACGGTACGCCCGCCGTCTTGCAGGGACGGTCGCGCGCCGACATGCTCCGCTATTTGGATACCGTCTTCTCGCGGACGGTTCCCACGTACACGAACGAGCACACGGGAAGAGGCAAGGGGTTCAACTTGATCTTCTTAACGGCTGAAAGTTTCTCGCGTCATGCGATTCATCCGGAGCTCACGCCGACAATGTGGAAAATGTGGCATGAGGGTATTCACTTCAAAAACTTCTACAATCCCGTCTGGACAGTCTCGACACTTGACGGAGAGTATGCGGGGTTGTGCGGTATGATTCCGAAGCAGGGCGTATGGACGTTGACGGAAGCAGCTAAAAACGATCTCGCCATGGCGCCCGGCAACTTGCTCCGTCGACTCGATTACACGACGTACGCCTGGCACAATCACACGTGGACGTATTACAAGCGCGACGTTTCACATCCCAATCTCGGTTATCTGTACAGGGGACTCGGGAATGGGCTGGTCGTGAAGAAAACGTGGCCAGAATCCGACTTGGAAATGATGGAAAAGACGATCCCCGAGTTCATCGACAAAGAACCGTTCCATATCTATTACTTGACGGTCAGCGGTCACGGCGTTTACACGCGAATCGGCAATATGATGTCGACGCGCCATTACGATGTCTTCAAACATCTCGATTTGCCTGAAGAATCGATTTGCTATATGGCGGCGAATTATGATTTGGAGCTGGCGTTAGATTATCTGCTCCAACAGCTCCGGGAAGCGGGGATTGCCGATAGGACACTGATCGTTGTCAATCCCGACCATTACCCGTACGCTTTGGAAAAAGCCAATCTCTACGCATTGGCGGGAAAAGAGCTCGACGATACGTTCGGTCTTTATGAAAGCGCCGCGTTCTTTTACCACGACGGTATTGAGCCGGAAGTCATTGAGAAGTACTGCAGCAGTCTTGACTTGTTGCCGACAATATACAACTACATGGGGCTCCCCTATGACTCGCGTATGTTGTCGGGGCGAGATATTCTGTCGGACCATGAAGCGCTCGTCATTTTCAGCGGCAGGAGCTGGATCTCAGAGTACGGCAAGTACGATGCGAAGAAAGGTACCTTCACGATGCACGAGTGGCAAACGATGGAGGAGGATGAAAGCGACTACGTCGACAGGATCAACCGTGAAGTCAGAATCAGATTTGAGACGGCTAAGCTCATCGTCGATTCAGACTATTACCGCGACTTGATGCCTGCGGAAGTTTGGGAGCAGACAATGCAACCGTATCGCGACTGGATGAAGGCGAATCCGTGGCCTGTTTCCGGAGCTCCTCAACCCGCCGTGACGACGTCCCCGACAACGGACAGCGGCGAGTCTGAACAGACGACGGCTGCGACACCGTAAGTAATCGGCAGCTTTCACATTCCGGAAATGTTCCGATTCTGTGACGCCGATGCGGAAAACAGATCAGCGCGTAGAGTTGTTTAATTCTCCGTTTCGCCCGCGATCTCACGACGTATTTCTTTGACCGTCTCGCGATCGGCCGGCATCGGCGCATTTCTTTTGAGGCGATGATCATACCCGCAAGCCGCCCGCCATTCACAGTAGCGACAGGGACTGCCTCCCTTCCCGCGAACGGTCGGCTTTGCCGGAAATGCGCCGGTTAGAATGTTGTCGATCGTTTCGACAGCTTTTCTCTCGGCGAATTCAGCGACGCGATCGGCGGCGCCCGGCTCCCAGAGTTTCTTTTGTCTCTCGAGAAGTGTTCTTATTTCGTTCCGATCAGGCACATTGCCGTCGTAAGATCCGAGATCTCTCGTGTTCGGTCGTTCAAAGCCGCAAAAGTAGAGCTCTTCGACTTGCCTTTCCGGGAATGCCGTCTCGAAAGCCAGTTTATAGAGAGGCAGCTGGATGTCGGTTCCGTCATAGAGGTCGATCCAGCCGAAGTCTCTTTCCGTTCGCTTAAAATCAATGATGCGTACGTTGCCTTTCCGGTTCTCCTCTATGCGATCGATTAATCCTCGCAAAGTAAAATTCAAGTCGCCGACGTTCAGGACATACGGTTTCGTACCTGCGTTCGGGAAATACCACTCAAGAAGGCGCGGAGAATAGCCTTCGTCCTGGCTGAATGTCGTCATGACTTGAAGTGTCCTGCCTGCGAAGAGCCGCAATCTTTCGCCGATGCTCCCGGATAAGGACGGCCGCGCGTACCAGCCGAGACCTCGATCGGCTGTCGCGACTTCATAGAGTTTTCGCATGTAATCCGTGTCGAGATCGAGACGCCATCGCAAGGTGATATCGTCGATTTCTTCCGCCGTGTCTGCCGACCTCAAACGATCTGCCAGATCCCTTGTGGCAAGTTCCATTAGGCGGTGAAGCAAGGTGCCCTGAGCGCTCGGATCGTCCTGCGCGATGACGCGCTCCGCGGCACGTGCGACGTACTCCGCAAAGTAACGGAAAGGACAGGATTTGTACTGCTGGAGCAAAGAGGCGCTGACGCCCGAGCGCGACGTGATGCTTTGACGTGCGAGATCAGCGGGAATCACGGTCTTTTCCGCGATGTCATGGGCGAGCGCCGGCAACGTTCGGTCTGTCTTTGTCAGTCGAGCGACCGCCTTTCTCCAAGCTGAAGGCGCTTCCGTATTCCAGCGGGTAATGCGAAGCGCCGCCGGCAAAGCGTACCATCTGACATCGGGTTCCCTGTCGGGCTCAACGATGACCGTTACATCGTCCTGTGTTCTGTCCCGCAGATCATCGAAGATATACGATTGTTCCTCGCCTAATGAGGGTACGGAGACGTATAGAGTTTGCGTCGGCCTCGACAAAAGCATGTCTACGAGCCACGCCTGTGATGAAGGCTCGTCTTTTTGTCTGTTGGGAAAAGGTTTTTTTGTCTCCTTCGATAAGAGATCGCGCTCCTCATCGCGCAGGTAACCTTGCTGTTGGTTTTCGGGAGGAAACGCCGATGCCGTCGCGCCCAAGATGAAAAGGACGCGGCACGGCCATGTCGCCATCGCCCGAAGCGATCCGACGCGCACATGATCGGCCCCCAAGGGTACGGCCGGGAGGACGAGCCCTTCCAGACCCGCAAGCAGGAGCTGTGTGTAATGATCCTGAGAGATGCGCGTTTTCCCCAGAAGTTCGCGAGATTCTCGCAGGAGATCGACGGTCGCATTCCACGAGGAGACGAGAAGCGCGGCGCTGTCCGGGCGATTCTGCTCCATCAGTAAATCGCGTCGACGCATAACGCGCTTTTCCGGCGAGTTTGACTCTTCGCTGAAAAGAATATCGAGAAGGAGTTCGCTCTTATCGTATCCGTTCCTGAGTCCTCGCATCTTTGATGTGAGATCGAGGAGAGAAAAGACATCCTCTAATGCCGTGCGAACGGCACCCTCTTCTTCGTCGCTTCCCTGAAATCGCCTCGCGAGTCCGTTCTCGAGATGTTCGGACGACGTCTTGAGATGGCGGAAATCGCGTGCGGTTGTCCACCCGAGCGCGAGCGCCGCGTTCTCGAAAGAGTCGATGACGTCGTCGGAAAGCGGTGACAGTCCGCCTCGATAGTAATCCATCAGTTGATCGAAAGAGAAATCATAGGAGCAAAGCGAGAGAAAGGACGTAAACGTGCGCGCGAACGAGCTTTGCGACAGAGGTTTTCTCGTGTCGACCCATGCATCGACGCCGTATTCTGCGAGCGTTGTCTCCACGACATTCGACATCAGGCGCTCGTTGCAGAGGGCGATGCCGATATCGCGGCGGCGGATTTTGTTCGTCAACAAAAGCTCTCGAATTTGCCCCGCGCAGCAGCGCGCTTCTTCATGTGCGTCAATCACCTTGACGAGCCTGATGTCGCATCTCGAGCGATCTGTTGACGGCGGGGCGGGTCGAGTGATTCGAATGCCCGGGAATACGCGGCTCAACGTATCGATCGTCGCACGGCCGTGCTGAAACGCGAGCTCGCCTCGATTGCCGCCCGGGAAATCGGCCGTCACCGTAACGGTCAAGCCGGAAACGTGCGACGCCAAGCCGCGGAGGACGCTCATTTCCTGTGAAGTGAACTGACGATCAACGCCGAAGCCGACAACCCAGATATGTGTTTTAGTCAGAAAGTCGAGTCGTTTCGGCAACGGTGACGTAAGAAGCAATCCGGCGAGGTTTGTCAAAGTGGCGTCAGGATCACCCAGTTCGCGACGTTGCAATTCATCTTCAAGCGCGTCTTTTAGGAGAGCGAAATCATGGAATTTATCAAGCGTCGCGTGGTGCTTGGAGTCGATCTCAAGCAATTCTTCAGAGGAGATATCGTAACGCCGGAAATCGCCGAGAATGTGGACGAGCTCCGCGGCATAGCGCGGCTGCCCCGCCATCCTCTTAAATGTTCTGAAAGGTATATCCCCGTCGAGAAGGATTTTTTGGGCAAGGATCGCTTTGCCGGCGTTTGACAAAAGATCGGGAATCGGCAAGCCCGATTCCGAGAACAGTCTTGTCGCCAATCGGCGAAACGACAACACTTCCGTCAGCATGATTCCGCCGACGTGCGTTTTCGTGATGAAGTGGCGTTCCATATCGGCCTTCATCGGCTCAGGCACGATCAGAAAGGCGCGCTGATCGGGCTGGACTTCCAGACGGCGCTCCACACG
>JGI24707J26582_10001483_pt1 | contig 18414 bp, 13 predicted proteins | sample BioPla1DNA1_FD_26582 | JGI IMG/M metagenome (IMG submission 26582)
GTGCAGCCTTTGCTGCCTCTTCCATATTACCATCGCTAGAACCTGACAGAGATGTAAACATCATATAAATCATCCATGGTTTAAACATAGAAATATCCTGCTCTGCTATTCCCAAAGAACTTGCTGCTGCAATTGTCTTCTCGTAGGTCTCTTCCGATACATGATCTTTTAAGGTAGTTCCATCGGTATACATTCCCAGCATTGCCAGTATGGCTGCTCCTGTTGGATCAAGGAGATTAAGCTCCAATGCAACTTGATCTGATTCATGGAAAGCATCTCGAATATTTTTGCTGAAAGGATAGATATCATAGGATGCCATATGTATGGATCCTAGAAGGTATACCTTATTCTCTCCTGAAACAATCTCCCATAGGAAGCCTTTGCTTCCTGCATCCAAAGCATCATAGAGATGTGTAATCAATCGGGAAGCGAAGACGCAAGCTTGCTCTACAGAACAGAGTTCGCTAAGTTTTAATTCTTCCTTGGCGCCTGTATAGATACCGTACTCTTTCATGTATGCAATTGGCGAATATCGCTTGCTAAGCCCAATATCCTTTGTATATTCATAGGAAGCAATTAGGGAATAAAGATGATTTAACACATCTTCTACCGTAGGATTATCTTCAATACGAAAACGGTAATCTAATTCATCGACTATTGCTTCCGACTTCAAAATCTTCTTACGTAAGCCTATTATAAGAACGCGTAACTGTGAATCCGTAATTGGTTCAGTCATTCCTTGATCGTACCAAGACAAGGGATAAATGTCATAATTATCGCCTGCTATAAGATCTTCTTGAGCCCATGGACTAAACTGAGGTGTAAGTTCTTCTAGCTGTGGTATGGTTTCTACATTTGCTGCCTGTATATCTACAGGAGTCAGTAATGTAATAACCATGACTAGGGCCAGAAGAATAGATAATAATTTTTTCTTCATATGAACTTCCTTTCTATTGTTTTATATTTAACAATAAGGTAATATTACTCCATCAAATTACGATTGTCAATTATATACTTACCATTTTTTTCAAATACATCTTTGCTTTAATCAAGTCATATATATCCGATCTATTGTCAGATCTATTGATTATAATAATATTCCATTAATCACTCCTTAAAGCTTCCACAGCATCCTTTTTTGCTGCCATCCGAGCCGGTATATGACCTCCAAGTACTGTCAGAATGGTGCTAATAATCACAAGAAGCAGAGCATGGGATAATTGAAGCTCAGCAACTTTCTCTAATTCCGTTATTTTATAAATAATAGAATTAATCGGTATGGTTAATAAGTATGCGATTACAACTCCCAAAGCACCTGAAAAGATACCCAAGATAAATGTCTCTGCATCAAATACGCGGGAGATATCCTTCTTTCTAGCACCAAGGGCTTTTAAAATACCAATTTCCTTCGTCCGTTCTAAAACCGAGGTATAAGTTATAATGCTGATCATAATAAGGCTAACTATTAGTGATGTTGAGGAAAATGCGATTAGTACCATTGTAATACCATTCATAATCCCCTTGGTCATACTGGTTATTGTTTCTGCTAAATCCGTATAGACTACCTTTTCCTCTTTTGAACGTGTTTCATTATACGAATCTAAATAGTCAAGAATCGCATCTTTTGCTTCAAAGTCAACTGGATATAAAGAAATAAAATATGGCGCTGCATTTCCACCAAGGTAGGCAAGAATTTGTTCCTTTGCCTCCTCATCAACCTCTTCCATGGTTAATACATTATAGTCCGCCCCTCTCTGGCTTTCTATAATATCCGATGCGGAAGCATTTGCAATAATATGTTTCGTCAATTCATCGCTATAAGCAATCCCTTCCGTTATTACAGGAAATTTGACATCTTTCTTAGCTCGAAGAATACCAACAATCTTCAAGTCAATATTATTATCAGCATTATACAAGGAATCCAGATCTGTATTCAGAGTATATCCCCCATACTCCGTCTGAACATAATAATCATCATTCATTACCGCCTTTATTGTAATACCAATAATATTATCAAAGGCGATACCTTCTACTTCTTCAATTGCAAATCCCAATTCATTGGCAATGGATTGATCGATACGGTTCTTATTATCAACAATAAGAACCAATTCGGTTTCGTCCATAGGATATGTTCCTGCCAATACACTATAAGTTTCTTCTAGATAACTGATATCCGTTAGCGTGGTAGGATAAGAAGACAGGCTTAATTTATCTGTCTTAAGCAGTTTTATTTTATCCTCTTGTTTCATTAATAGATTTAGTCCTACCGTTCTTGTATAGCCAATACTCTTACAAATGGTCGGGTCGATTGCTTCCAGGTAATCAAGATATTCTTCCGTAAACACATTGGAATGTACTGCCATCCTTTCATCCCGATCATACAAGTAGACTTCCTCACTATCGGCATATTCTGCATTACCCATAAATTGCTCCATCATTTCTTCCCGTGCTTCCCGATACGCTTCCGTATCTACCTCGGTTGTCTGTCGGGATATCATTATCGGAAATTCTGACATGGCATTAGCCTGAAATTGATCAATTTGCTCCTGGAAACCATAAGATAGGCTCAGGATCAGTGCGATTCCAATAATTCCGATGCTGGATGCAAATGACGTAAGAAAAGTTCTGCCTAATTTTGTCCGGATATTATTAAAGGATAATCTTAACGCTGTGGTAAAGCGCATGCTAGTTTTCTTTAATTCAAAAGTCCCCTGCTTGTCTTTATGATCATATGGGTTGGAATCTGTAATTATCTTCCCATCCTTAAACTCCACAATCCGATCTGCATATTTATGAGCAAGATTCGGATTATGAGTAACCATGATAACCAGCTTATTGGGAGCTATTTCTTTAATCAGATCCATAATTTGTATACTTGTCTTAGTATCCAGAGCCCCTGTTGGTTCATCACACAGAAGTATATCTGGATGATTTGCAAGTGCTCTGGCAATCGCCACCCTCTGCATCTGTCCACCAGATAGCTGGTTAGGTTTCTTATGGATATGCTCCCTTAATCCAACCTGTTCCAATACCTCTAATGCTCTTCTATGTTTCTCCGCTCTAGAGACACCGCTTAGAGTCATACCCATTTCTACATTGGCTACAATACTTAAATGAGAAATCAAATTATAGCTTTGAAATACGAAACCAATCGTATTATTTCGATAGGCATCCCAATCCTTATCCTTAAAATTCTTCGTCGATTTACCATTTATAATCAAATCTCCCGAATCATATCGATCCAAACCACCAATGATATTTAAGCATGTGGTTTTTCCCGATCCGCTGGCTCCAAGGATTGCAACAACCTCCTTCCTTCGAAAAGTAAGGGAGATCTTATCTAAAGCTTTTGTTGTAAAGTCACCTACAATATATGTTTTTCTTATATCTTTCAATTCCAGCATAATGTACCTCACTTTTTTGTACAAACTCTGTATTATGTTATTGACATCTCATGTAAGTATTATTCCAACATATTCGCATTTCAATTAAAGCGCAAAAAAATAACTGCCCATGAATTCACTTCTCTGAAAACATGGACAGTTATAATTATTTAATTATTATTTTACATCCTTCAAGCTAAAGCTTACGCGTCCCATCTTATCTTGGCCAAGACATACAACCGTAACAACATCGCCTAAAGTTAATACATCTTCAACATGCTCTACTCTATGTTTAGCTAGTTTGGAGATATGAACCATACCTTCTTTACCAGGTGCAAATTCGATAAATGCACCGAAATCTTTAATACTTACTACTTTACCTGTGTAAAGTTTGCCCTTTTCGAAATCAGTTACAATCATCTCAACCATTTCTAAGGCCTTGTTGAGGCTCTCTTTGTCTACGCCACAGATAGAAACAGCGCCGTCATCGGTGATATCAATCTTAACACCTGTCTGCTCAATAATAGCATTGATGGTTTTTCCTCTCTGACCAACCACTTCACCAATCTTAGCTGGATCAATCTTGATCTGCGTAATCTTAGGTGAATAAGGACCCACCTCAGGTCTAGGTTCAGAAATAACTGGAGCCATAGCTTCGTTTAAGATATAGGTTCTAGCTTCCTTCGTTCTATATATAGCTTTCTCAATGATTTCTCTAGTAAGACCATGGATCTTAATGTCCATCTGGATTGCAGTAATACCTTTATGGGTTCCTGCCACCTTGAAGTCCATATCACCGAAGAAGTCTTCTAATCCTTGAATATCAGTTAAGATAACATAATCATCATCGGTTTCACCTGTTACTAAACCAACGGAGATACCAGCAACCATTGCTTTAATCGGTACACCAGCAGCCATTAAGGAAAGGGTGGATGCACAGATACTACCCTGAGAAGTAGAACCATTGGATTCAAGAACCTCGGACACAGCACGGATTGCATATGGGAATTCTTCCTCAGATGGAAGTACTGGTAAAAGCGCTTTTTCTGCTAAAGCACCATGACCGATTTCACGTCTACCTGGTCCTCTAGAAGGTCTTGTCTCTCCTACAGAGTAGGAAGGGAAGTTATAATGATGCATATATCTCTTGCCAGTTTCGTTTTCATCAAGTCCATCAAGCTTCTGTGTCTCTGCTAATGCTCCTAAGGTTGTAATCGTCATTACCTGGGTCTGGCCACGGGTAAACATAGCCGAACCATGGGTTCTAGGTAATATATCAATTTCACCTGCAAGATGCCTGATCTCATCCATTTTTCTTCCATCCGGACGTTTTTGATCTTTTAAGATCATCTTACGAACGGTCTGCTTCTGGAATTTATAAACAGCTTCATCAATCAATGGAAGCCAATCTGGATTGCTTTCTTCATAACGTGCAATTAACTTATCTTTAATCTCACGGATATTTGCTTCACGAACCTGCTTTTCATCGGTAAATACCGCTTCCTCCATAGCTTCTGGAGTAATGAAGTTAACTATATCTTCATATAGTTCGGTCGGTGTATCACATTTTTCATAATCATGCTTTGGCTTACCGCACTCTGCAACGATTTTCTCAATAAATTCAATTACTTGTTTATTTAAATCATGAGCAGCAAATATAGCTTCAATCATTTTATCTTCTGGAATTTCATCTGCTCCAGCTTCAATCATGATAACCTTTTCCTTGGTTGAAGCAACCGTAAGAGATAAGGTTGACTTCTCTCTCTGAATTTGGGTTGGATTGAATACTAATTCGCCATCTACCATACCAACCTGTGTACTAGCAATTGGCCCATTAAATGGAATATCAGAGATGCAGGTTGCAATTGCGGAACCAAGCATGGCGGTTAGCTCCGGTGAACAGTCTTGATCAACGCATAGAACCAAGTTATCTAAGGTTACATCATTGCGATAATCACTTGGGAATAGTGGTCTCATAGGACGGTCAATAACACGAGAGGTAAGAACTGCGTTTTCAGAAGCCTTTCCTTCTCTCTTAATAAATCCTCCAGGAATTTTACCTACCGCGTATAACTTCTCCTCATACTCTACGCTTAATGGGAAGAAATCAATTCCTTCTCTTGGCTTTTCAGATGCGGTAGCTGTAGATAAAACAACCGTATCTCCATAATGTATCAATGCTGCACCATTCGCTTGTGCGGCAACTCTACCAATATCAACGGTTAAAGTTCTCCCCGCAAGCTCCATTGAAAAACTTTTGTACATAATATGTTCTCCTTTTCTCTACTTTTAAGTTGAATTCACTATATAACACGGAAAGTTTACTTCCCGTGCTGCAAATCAACCTATATGATTTATAGAGCCGGAGGTCCGAAACAACTGAAAAATCTACCGATTCTACAATTATCGATAACCTTTTCAGAAGTCTCGGGATGCCCTCCCGGTACTCTAACTATTAAATTATAACATTATTATTACCAATATGCTACATTTTTTTCATAATTCGTAAATTTAATCAAGTTTGTATCTATAAACAGCCTTTTTATTAAATAGATGTCATGCCTAAATAAAAAGCAAGCATCTCGCTTGCCTTATGAGCATCCCACTCATTTAAGAATTTTCATAAGANAATTAGTCTGAAGCTACAATATTCCTAAGCCATTTTTTCTGGCGATAACGCCAGATTGCTAAGACAAATTTGTATATTTGCTCCATATTTATCATTGTAAATACAATATAAAGCGGTAGTTTAAGAACAAGTCCTCCAAGCACCGCCAATGGAATACCAATTAACCATACGCTAGTAGCATCTAAGAACAAGGCTGCTTTCGTATCTCCACCACTTCTAAATATTGCGATAATCAAAAGTGTATTAATCATACGCATTGGTAGGAATAAAGCAAATATAATAAGTGTTTGACTAATATAGCCCGCAACCTCATCCGATTGTGCAAACCAAGCTATTATCGGCTCTCTTATCAATATTGTAAGCAGTGACCCAATCACGGAAAGACATATCTGAAGTGTTATAAATTTCTTCGCGTATTCCTCCGCTTTCTCCAGTTGATTCGCACCTAGCACATTACCTAGTATTACGGATGCGGCAGAACAGATACCAAAGAAGAATACTGTTATCCCTTGTTCTACTGTGCTTTCGATCGTTATCGCGGCAGTTACTGCGTTGCCCATTCTTCCATAAACCAAAGAATACATGGTAACACCAAGTCCCCACATAAACTCGTTCATAATTACAGGGGTAGCTGTTATAAGATATTTCATCACAAAGCCTTTCGTAAATATGGGAGTTTTTTGATCACCTTCGCGATTTTCTTTCCCATGAACGAAATCACCAAGTGCATTATCCCCGGCTTTATGCATATATACAATAATGAGCAAGGCACCACATTCAACAATTCTTGCAATTAATGTTGCCAATGCTGCTCCCGCAATTCCCATCTCTGGCAATCCAAGCTTACCAAAGATTAAACCATAGTTTAGGGTACCATTGACAGCAATCGAAATCAATGTAATGATAACGGGTAATTTAACATAATTCATACTTCTTAGAATGGCTACGTAAACCATTGTCACCGCGGTAAGCGGATAGCTTAAAGCAATAATAACTAAATAGGTAGCACCTGCAGCTATTGTCTCTTGCTCTGGTGTAAATATCCTCATTACTATTTCAGGAAATAACAAACCTGCCATCATAAAGAGTATAGATGCCCCTAATCCAATAAGTAGAGATATATGTAATACCTTACGAATTTTAATTGGTTCCCCTTTACCCCAGTATTGGGATGCTAAGACACTTGCTCCACTGCTAATACCAAACATTAATAAGCAAAACACAAAAAACACCTTATTGGCAAGCCCTACTGCTGCAACTGCTGTCTCACCCAAGCGTCCAATCATAAGTGTATCGATCATATTTAACACATTATTTAATAGATTCTGCAGGGCAATTGGAATCGTAATAGCCATGGTTTTTCTAAGAAAATCTTTATCTTTTAATAATAATGCAAACTGTTTCATTAGCGATTTACCTTTCTCGAATTCTAGTAATAATTTTAATTTGCAATTGTAAAACCAATTTATTAAGGATTATATATAGATACTCATTACAACTTGGACCATATATATATATTCAAAAAACTGCCCCACAGAGCTATATGCTCTATCATGGGGCAGCTTCTAAAATCATGGTCTATTATTTTCTTAAACCTAAACGTTCAATCAAGGAACGATATTTTTCAATATCAGTCTTGATAAGATACTCTAATAATCCACGTCTCTGACCAACCATTTTAAGAAGACCTCTTCTAGAATGATGATCTTTCTTATTTGCTTTTAGATGCTCTGTTAACTCATTAATTCTTTCTGTTAATAGTGCAATCTGAACCTCTGGTGATCCAGTATCCTCTGGTGATCTACCATAGGCTTTGATAATTTCTAATTTTCTCTCTTTACTAATCATAGTAAATTCTCCTTTCATTGAAACGCCTAATACCAAGAATAGGGCGGAGTTTCCTTGTTCTGAGTATTGGCTAAATTTAATCACTTAGCTATATTACCATATTATTCGGCGAATGTAAACTAATTTCTCTACTTCTCTGAATATTCCACTTTATCAAGCATATTACCACATAGTAGAAAAATTATTATAGTAAATAGGATACAACAAATTGTAAATGGAAGTGAACTTAAGAATAGCAAAGCATCCGGTAGCATAGCCGCTACAATAACTGAAGATATTATGGAAGGTCCCAGAAATACTGCAATCAAACCGATGCCAACGAAAGCTTTTGCAAGCATATTGGGCTGTGCACCTAACACTCTCTGATATAAAATAGTCATACCAACGAATAAGGCACAGCAGGCAGCATAAGCAAGTGCTAGGAAAATTGCTGTCAAGGGATTGCATCCTCCACTTATGGTAAGTACTGCAAATATTATTACTCCATCAATGCAGGGCTTTATAATAGAGTTTATAGAAACTGCCAGGAGCTTTTTAATTGACTTCTCTGGTATCAAATAAATATATGGTTTAGCAAGCTCAAATTTAAAAGGCCCAAAGGCGGTTAGGAAAAATTGTAGATATAAAAGTGCTCCTAACACTGTATATGCACCGATGACTTCGCCTTTTATATTATATCCAGCAATAGCTGCACCAATACTAGCAATTATCGTATATCCATTAATATAGACCAATCGGGATTTGCGCTTCATTTCAAGTATGTTTTTATAAGCGATAGCAGACGCACCTTTTCCTTTTTGTAATCCATATTCATTATCTTTAACCTTCACCTTCCTATTTCTTTGCGAATATTTCTTTCCTTCTTTCGCAGCCTTAAGTTTTTGATGCGTAATCTCCGTGGAATGTAGCACATCTTCATAATAATCTGCTGTTCCTCTTGTAAGAAATACGACAAATAAGATACTTAGAATAGTGAAGCATAAAATCGATAAAAGCACATCAAAGATTGCTCCCTCAACTATTCCTTTAAAAAACATGACTGCCCATCCACCCACGGGAACATAACCAAACCAACTACTATCAGCAATCCTTAATACTGTTTCGTATAAACTCACCTGCTGATTTCGTTGGATGATCAGTGTAGTAACTAGAAATATTCCTGCGAAGAAATACAATACTGTTTGAATCACTTTCTTTCTTTTAGTGTTGCCGTTACTGTAGATATAGGTAGCAATCGATAGTAGTTGACCAACTATCGTTATGATAACATAGATTAAATAAAGAGCAAGAATTTCCTTTAATCCATAACCGAAATTAGCTTTTAGATTAACAATCTGATAAAGAATAAAGAAGGATGCTAGTATTGTTTTTCCAAGGGTACTAACAAGGCCATAGAGCAAAATCTTCTTCGAGGATATCGGAGCAACGAATAGTAGACCCACATCCGACATTGTAAATAAAGTGGATCCCGTAGAAAGCCCAGTAGTAATAAATGTACCAAGAAAAAGTAAACCAATTCCTCCAAGAATCATATATATAACACGTTCATCTGCAAAGTTAAGCTGCGTTGATTCCACTTCCATCATAATAGATACAAAGATTACTAAGAAAAGCATCAAAGCAATAAAAATGTATAGGATTAATAAGGCGGGTTTTTTCTTTAGTGCCAGCATTCGGTTCTTCAGCTGGGTTATTAACAAATACAACAATGCCTTCATTACCGATCCCCCTCTGTTATAGTGAAAAATAGAGTTTCCAAATCTTCGCCAGACCCCGCTATCTCATTACGGGTTCTTCTAGCAGCAATTTTACCATCCATCATGATATTCGCACTATCCCAGAACTCGTCTACACTATCTAACATATGTGTACTAATTAGAATGGCACTACCCTCCTGCCTTAGTTCCATAATTATATTCTTAAGCTCTTTAATTGCATGAGGATCCAAACCAACCATTGGTTCATCAAAAAGAATAACTTTTGGTCTAGGTAGAAGCCCGCAGCATATACTTAATTTTTGTTGCATACCTTTGGATAAATCACTGCCAAGTTTTTTCTTCTTATCAGATAGTTCAAACCGATCCAGAAATGTTTCAGCGGTTTCCTTCCAGTTCTCTAATGAATAAGCTCTTGCAATGAACTCCATATGCTCCCAAACTGTCAGCATATCATATAATGAAGGCATCTCAGGAATATATCCCAGATCCCTTTTCGCTTGCAGTGACTTATTCCCATTTCCATTAATATAAATGTTTCCTTGGAATTTCAGCAAACCTGCGATACATTTAATAATTGTGGATTTTCCGGCACCATTGGGTCCTAATAATACAGAGATTTCCCCTGCATTAACCTCAAAGTTGATATTATCATTTGCCAATAATTTGCCGTATTTTTTTGTAACATTTCTAACAGATAACATGAAAATTCTCCCCTCGTATATTTTGCTCTTGCACTATAATAATATTACATCTAGCGCATTGAATATCTTCTATGTATATGCTAAGAAAATTTACATCATTAATACACCTGTTTGCAAGAGTTAATAAATGTGATTACAAATCATTGTCTTTTTTATAACAATGAAATCAATACCAATAATAAAATATAAATTATCATTCGTCAACAACCTTAAACAATTTGTAAGCAAAATTACACATAAAAAATCACCAGCGATAAAGTTTTTTCGCATTTCGGCAAAATTAAACCTCCAAATTCGCTGATGATATATATTTTAATATTTATAAAACAATGCATAATCTATTCCACGCCGATCAGATAATGTTAACTTATATTATCTGTAATCGTGTGAGGATTAAATCAGTTGAAAATATTTCTTAGCAAAAACAATATCCTCTTCCATCTTCTGCTTCAGTTCTTCCAAGGTGTCAAACTTTATTTCAGGGCGCATATATGACATAAGTTCAACTTCGATTACTTTGCCATATAAATCTTGATCAAAATTGAATATATAAGTCTCTACACCTTTATTTGTTTCAGCACCTACCGTTGGTTTATATCCAATGTTGGTAACACCATAATAGTAGTTTCCTTCTATCAATGTCTTAGAAGTATATACCCCGCAAGGAGGTAACATCTTATTGGTCGAAGGTGTGATATTCGTAGTTGGCATACCGAGTGTTCTTCCAATTCTTCTCCCATGAAGAACTTCTCCACGGATAAAGTAAGGCCTACCAAGCATTGCATTAGCCACTTCCAAATTACCCTCTTTTAATTCATTGCGTATTGCTGAACTGCTGATAATACGATTCTGCCATTTTCTCTTCTCGCAGACAATAATTTTATAACCATAGATATCTGCGCATTGCTGTAATAAGGTGATGTCACCTCTTCGATTATGTCCAAAACGGAAATCATCTCCTACTACAATTAGCTTAGCATCCAACTTCTCCACAAGAACCTTCCGAATAAAAATTTCCGGCTCAATACTTCTCGTCTCCTCAGTGAAGGGATAAGCAATCAAAACATCCAATCCCGTCTGAGTTAGCGTAGCCAGCTTTTCTTCTTCCGTATATATCTGCTGAAATTCTTTATCTGTAAATAAATTATAAGGATGAAACTGAAAAGTAAACATTACCGCTGTAAGCCCAAATTTCTTGTGTGAAATAATCTGATCAATCAGATATTGATGTCCCCGATGAATTCCATCAAACTTACCTAGAGTTACCGCACTGTTTTTTAACTGAAATTCCGTATTTCCTGCGATATATTCCATTGCTTCCTCCAACTTACGCGTCCCAATAGGACCTCAAGTAGCATGTATTTGTGTCTGTATTAAATAGTATGTTTAGTCATGAAGAGTTTGACCGGTCGATAGGATTTTCTGCCGTAGTCATATTGATATATGCCTATGAAATCATCATCAGCATCATATACCCTAACCCAGTCCGTAGATGGATATTGTATCGGCTCTGTCAAATGGCTAGTTTGAAAAGGGTTGCCATTATAAATTAATTTGCTGTATTCCCTTGCCACTGTAATTCTGGAATAGTCCGAGAGAATCCCATCAATAGGATAAACAATTGTATTAATTTGCTCATTATGAACCATTTTTTCAATTTCGGAAAGTTTATAGGCATCCTTAAGATGGAAATCACCTACCGCAGTTCTTGTTAGGCTTTTCATTGTTCCTCCGCAACCGAGCGTTTCTCCAATATCATGCAATAGAGTCCGGATATAGGTTCCTTTCCCGCAATCAACTGACATACTAACCTCATGCTGTAGAGCATCAATCTTTAAAATCCGTATATCATGAATGTATACTTTACGCCTCTTTCGTTCCACTTCCTTCCCTTGTCTTGCAAGCTCATAAAGTTTTTTTCCATTAACTTTAATAGCTGAATACATCGGGGGTAATTGCATATATTCTCCAATATAAGACCGAATCGCTTCTTCAATCTCAGGAATTGTTACTGTTACATCTTTCCTTGTAAGAACAGTACCTGTAATATCCTGCGTATCCGTAGTTATGCCAAGCTTAAGCACCGCCTCGTATGTTTTATCCTTATTAGTAATAAGGTCTACAAGCTTTGTTGCTTTACCGATGCAAACTGGCAATACACCTTCCGCATCCGGATCTAGCGTTCCAGTATGACCAATTTTCTTTATCCTTAATATACCTCTCATTTTCGCTACTACATCATGAGAGGTATATCCTTTTTCTTTATATACATTTATTATTCCATTAATCAATGCTAATACTCCTTTAAGGCTTTACGTTTCCATTTAATTGAGCTTCGATATGAGGAGTTAGATTGTTTAATATATCTGTAGGTAAGCCATTCATTGTACATCCAGCTGCCTGTACATGCCCACCACCACCAAAATGAATAGCAATTTTGCTTACATTAACCTTGCCATTGGATCGCATACTTATCTTAAACTCGTTTTCATTAGTTTCATACATAAATATAGCGACTTCCACTCCCTTGGTAACACGGAGCTGATCTACGATTCCTTCGAGATCAGTAGTGGCTGCTTGGTATAATTCCATGGTCTTACGATTAATGGAAGAAACGATAATCTTCCCATCTAAAATGAGATCACTTTCCATTAGACAGCGCCCAAGAACCTGATTCTGAATATAGGTTTTGGCATAGAAAGTATCATTAATCAAACGGGAGGAATCAATCCCTTTACTGATTAACTTACCAGCTATATTCATTGTTTTCTCTGTCGTATTGGAATGCTTGAACACGCCAGTGTCATGAATAATTCCCACGTATAGTGAACTGGCAATTTCCTTGGTTATCTCCTCTTCTTCAAGGAGCGTAAAGACCACTTCACTGGTTGAGGAGGCATCCGCTACAACATGGTTAACATCTGCAAAGTTAGTATTACTTATGTGATGGTCGATATTCAAAGTTTTTCTAGCTGAATTAAAATATTTAATAGCATTACCCAACCTATCCACACTTGCGCAATCCAAGGAAATAAACAAATCATAGATTTCATCGACTTGGCAATTATGACTAGCCTCATCGGTAGCATTAAGAATACGAAACTCATTACTAAAGGGCTCTAAATACATATCCACTTTTTCAAAACCAAAACGATTTTGATTGCGTTTTAGATATTGATATAAAGCCGTGCAAGAGCCAATGCAATCACCGTCCGGTCTTATATGGCCGGCGATTGCAATTTTTCTCGCATTAATGATTTGTTCTACTATTTTCTCCACTGCTATCACCCTTCTCATTCGCGTCGAAGCCTTCAATTGTATTACTCTTTATTTTCATCAACTTCATTATCAAATGATTCCTCATCGTCACTACGGTTATTCTTATTTACTTCATCAATTAATTTCGCCATATTGACTCCATATTCAATGGATTTATCAATAATAAAAGTTAACTCAGGAGTATTTCTTAAATTCAATTCTTTAGCCAATTGTCCTCGTAAATAGGAGGCGGCACTTTTAAGTCCTAGCCGGGTGGATTCTTTTGAAGCTTCATCTCCAAGTACACTTATATATACCTTTGCTGTTTTCAGATCTGGTGCAACCTCTACAGAAACAACGGAAGTCATCGGATTAATTCTTGGATCCTTTAATTCCCTACTGATTAAACTACTTAGAACTTTTTGCACTTCAACATTAACTCTGGTGTTTTTAATACTATTCTTTCTCATATCTATCACCAATCCTTTCTGTCCCGGTTAAACTTATAGTTAAAATTTATCTTGGTACTTCTGCCATAATATAAAGTTCAACCTTGTCGCCTTCTTTGATGTCATTATACTTTTCAAATACCAATCCACATTCATAACCGGTAGCAACTTCCTTGACATCATCCTGGAATCTCTTTAAGGATGCCAAATCACCTTCATGAATTAGCTTATCATCTCTATAAATTCTAGCTCTACAACCTCTTTGAACTTTACCATCCAGTACATAGGAACCAGCAATCGTTCCAACACCGGAAGCCTTAAATGTCTGGCGAACCTCAGCATGACCGATTACCTTTTCTTCATATACAGGATCAAGCATACCCTTCATGGCAGCTTCTACATCATCAATTGCATTGTAAATAACACGATAGAATTTAATATCTACTTTTTCACGATTTGCAGTATCTTTTGCTGCATTATCAGGTTTAACATTAAAACCAATTATAATAGCATTGGACGTACTTGCTAGAATAACGTCGGATTCATTGATAGCACCAACACCACCATGGATTACTCGAACTGCAACTTCGTCATTACTTAGTTTTACAAGACTCTGCTTCATTGCTTCCACTGAACCTTGCACATCTGCTTTAATAATTAAGTTCAATTCTTTAATATTACCTGCTTGAATTTGTGAGAATAGACCATCCAAGGACAATCTAGCTTTCGTATCTGCAAGAAGTTTTTCTTTACTTTGTTTGATAAATGTTTCTGCGATATTTCTAGCTTCCTTCTCATTATCTGTTGCCATAAATATCTCACCGGCATCAGGCACTGCGTTTAATCCAATGATTTCTACAGGAGTAGAAGGTAAAGCCTCTTTCACTCTTCTACCACGGTCGTCTACCATGGCACGAACCTTACCATAACTGGATCCAACTGCAATATTATCCCCAACATGAAGTGTACCTTTCTGTATCAAAATGGTAGCAACCGTACCTCTTCCCTTATCAAGCTTAGCCTCAATTACAACGCCTCTTGCATTACGATCAGGATTTGCTTTTAATTCCTTCATTTCTGCTGTTAATATAATCATTTCAAGAAGTTGGCTAATGCCTTCTCCGGTATGTGCAGAAACGGGTACGAAAATGGTATCGCCACCCCAGTCCTCAGCGATTAGTTCATGCTCGGTTAANTCCTGCTTTACACGTTCAATATTTGCGCTAGGCTTATCAATTTTATTAATTGCTACAATAATCTCTACACCTGCNGCTTTAGCATGGTTAATTGCCTCTACAGTCTGTGGCATAACACCATCATCTGCTGCTACAACAAGAATAGCGATATCCGTTGCCTGTGCACCTCTCATACGCATAGAAGTAAAAGCTTCATGTCCAGGGGTATCGAGGAATGTGATTTTTTCCCCTTCCGCCTCTACTACATAAGCACCGATTACTTGCGTGATACCACCAGCTTCTTTGGTAGTTACACTTGTTTTACGAATAGCATCTAAAAGGGAAGTCTTACCATGGTCAACATGACCCATAACACAGACTACTGGAGGACGCTTCTCTAAAGTTGCTGGATCCTCCTCTTCCTCTTTTAGTAATTCTTCCACTTCATCCACTACAATTTCTTTTTCNGCAATAATATCATATTCTATAGCAATTTCTTCGGCTTCTTCAAATGTAATCTCAGAATTGATGGAAACCATCTTACCTTCAAGGAAAAGTTTTTTCACAACTGCAGCAGCAGGTTTCTTCATCAAATCAGAAAGTTCCTTAATAGTTAATACTTCAGGAACAGTAATCACCTTGATTTCATCTTCCTTAGGTTTCTCTACTGGCTTTGGTTTAATAAATTGTCCTTTTCTAGGAGCAAGTTTTTCCATATTATCTTTATTATTCTTTGAACGGTAAGCCGCACCGTTTCTATCTTTATAATTCCGTTCTTTATTCATTCTGTCTCTATTTCTCTTATTACTATTATCATTTTTCTCAGCAACTTTTTGATCTAGTATCTGTTGATCAAAGGATCTTCGTTCATTTCTTCCAACAGGTCCTCGTCTATTTCCAGCAGACCGGTTATTATTATAGCTTGTGCCATCTTCTTTTTTATCGTATCTAGATTGATAGCCACCGCTTCTTTGACCTCCTGTAGATCGATTTGCGCCTGCGTAACCACCGCTGCGATTTCCTTGCGTGTTCCCTTGGCTATTTCTATTGCCATAACCTGCAGGTCTTTGTCTATTCTGGTTGAACGGACGGCTTCCACCCTGTCCTTGCGTTCTTTGGCCTTGCTGTCCGTATCTTGAACTTCCCTGGCGTTCTCCACCCTGTGTCCTCTGCCCCTGGGAACCTTGTCTATTATAGCTTCCAGCAGTTCTTGAAGATTGCTGGTTATATTGTGAACGTGATCCACCCTGTGGTCTCTGTCCTTGTCTGTTACTATTGGATGTCCTTTGCATAGTTTGATTATTCTGCGCATACGTTCCTTGGCGCGTTCCTCCTTGCTGTCTTTGACCCTGGCTTGATTGTTGGCCAGTTGTTCTTGCAGATCGCTGGTTTTGTTGTGTAGAANNTCTAGAACTTACACCAGAAGTTTTCCTTTGACCAGCATCGCTATTGGAATTCTTAATATTCGAGGCGGAGGTACCCTGTCTTGTTCCTCCCGCTTGTTTTTGCCCCTGGCTAGCCTGTTGGCCACGGGTTCCTGCTGGTTTCTGACTTGCAGCTACGGTTGGCTTCTGACTGGTAGGTTGCACTGGTGTATTAGCCTGAGGAAGAAAATGTTTCTTCACTGCAGCAATTTCTTTTTCATCCAGGTTGCTGCTATGTGTCTTCTTCACGCCCATATTTTTTTCCAGATACGCCTGTATATGTCGGCTTTCTATTGTATCAACTCCATTTTTTTTCTCATTTATTAAATTCTTTAGCTCAAACACTTTCATTTTCGCCATACTTACTACCTCCGTTATTAACACTGTATCATTTTAAGTTGCTTATCTATTGCATCAGCCAACCCCTTATCAAGCAATGCCAAAGAAGCACGGAATTCTTTGCCCATTGAATGACCCAGCTCGTATTTTTTACCAAAAAAACTTATTGGTACTTTATAGTAAGAACACATGTTGGTAAACATCTTCTTTGTATTATCAGATGCGTCCTCTGCTACGATAACTAGGGTTGCTTTTCCTTCTTTCACCGCCTTTTCTGTTGAAAACTCACCACTAACCACATTGCGAGATTTCATTGCAATTCCTATTAGATTAAATACCCTCTTTCTCTCCGGACTCAAAATTTGCCATCTCCTCCTCTAGCATTTCTACCACTTCTTTCGGAATGGCAGTTCTCAAAGAACGTTCCAATCCCCTTGTCTTAATCGCTTTCTGTAGACATTCGGTTGATTTGCAGACATAGGCACCACGACCATTTTTCTTACCCGTTGTATCAAGAACAATCTCTGTTTCCGGGGTCTTAACGACACGAATCAATTCTTTTTTACTTTTTGCTTGTTCGCATCCGGTACACATTCTTAAAGGTATTTTCTTCGCCATATATCCTCACATCCTTAATATTCCATGATTTGGGATTCACTTTTAATATCTATCTTATATCCGGTCAATTTCGCCGCTAGTCTGGCATTCTGACCTTCCTTACCAATCGCAAGGGATAACTGATAATCCGGAACGATAACTCGAGCACTCTTCTCCTCTTCATCAAGTTCAACAGAGATAACTTTTGCAGGGCTTAAGGCATTTTCGATTAAAACTTCAGGATATTCACTCCAGTTAACAATGTCGATTTTCTCGCCTCTTAGCTCATGAACAATCGCATTTACTCTCGCGCCATTTAACCCGACGCAAGCGCCTACAGCATCAACATCTTCATTATTGCTCCATACTGCCATCTTAGTTCTAGAGCCTGCCTCTCTAGCAATACTCATAATCTCAACGGTACCATCCTGAATTTCAGTAACCTCAGCTTCAAACAATCGCTTAACAAGTTCCGGATGGGTTCTGGATACGGTTATTCTAGGACCCTTAGTTGTATCCTTAACTTCTAATACGTAAAGTTTGATTCTGTCGGTAGGCATAAAGACTTCGCCACGAACTTGCTCATTTTCCGTTAAAATCGCATCAACTTTTCCCAAATTAATGCTAATATTATTACCTACGTAACGCTGTACGATACCGGTTACAATATCTTTCTCCTTGCTGCTATACTGATTATAAAGTACTTTTCTCTCTTCTTCTCGAATTTTTTGAACAACGACCTGTTTTGCTTTCTGAGCTGCAATACGTCCAAAATTCTTTGGTGTAACCTTAATGGCAATAACATCACCTATGTCAGCCTTACCGTCTTTCATTTTCGCTTGTGCTAGACTTACCTGAAGAATCGGATCTGTTACCTCCTCAACAACTTCTTT
>JGI24707J26582_10001489_pt1 | contig 18399 bp, 17 predicted proteins | sample BioPla1DNA1_FD_26582 | JGI IMG/M metagenome (IMG submission 26582)
ATTATATCAGTCATGAGACGCATATCTTCAACCATATCTATAAAGCCGTCATTATCACTTATATAGCCAAGCTCATCTATGTTAGCAGCGGTTTTACCATGACCTCGATGGTCATGTCCATATACCAGATAGCCATGCCTGTTTAATTCCTTGGCGAAATAGTCATATCTTAGGATATATTCATTCATACCATGGCTTATCTGGACTATCCCTTTAATATCACCGCTGGGTACCCATTTATAGGCATTTATCTTGATATTGTCCTGGTTTTGGAAGATAAAATTGATTCTATTAATTGGCCTTCACCCCAAACCCTAATATGATATTACCTTAAATCCTTCCTCTATATCATTCATCGTATTTAGTATAATAAATCCTGTCTATAGTTTCAGGAAGATTATACTCCCCGAGTTCATTCGTACTATATTTAATGATGTTACCATTCTCAAGCCTTATATCCATGGTATAAGATCTACTCACGTTCTCTTCATTTGTTACTATTTCCACTGAAATCATATCAGTGATATATTCAATATTGATATCTTCAGGGTTCTGGTCTATTGGTTTGAAGTTTAACATATTTATATTGGTCCCCAGTATTTTAGTAGAGTCTTCTACAAAATCCCCTGATTCATTCATTACATAGGATATCTTCTTTAACACATTTCCATCCTTTAATATGGAACTGTATTTGTTACCAGAATCTATTATATCTGTAGATACTTCCTTGGCTGTCCTCATTTCATTATTTAGATTCTCCAATATCAGCCTAGCATCCTGCTGAGTAAACCCCATGTCCCTGTTAATTTCGAATGATTTAGTACCTACATGATAGATGGAATAGAGGGCTTGACCAATAATAGTCATTATTGCAATAGTAAGAATAACCTCTATTAAAGTTAATCCTTTTCTTGTCCTCTTATGAACCTTCACTAGCACCACTCTCCAAATCATCCGGTACAAATGTTTCAATTTTTATAGTATTTCCCGTTTCGTCAGTTGTGATTATTTCTAATGTCTTTCCCTTTACATTTATAGTATCTTCTACTCCTGGTAGATCAACATCAAATTCACTGTCTTGGATATTTACATCGTCCTCAACTAAGCTATCAGGGTCCACTGAAGGATCATTTAATTTGATGATTAAGTCATCGGTCTTGTCCTTGCCCTTAAGTGTGTTTTTAGTCCTATCATCTGACCTTACCATGTTTTTAGTCCCAGCTGAGAAAATACCTAAGATAGCTATAGATATAATGCCCACTATAGCGATGGAAATTATTAATTCTATGAGTGTTAAACCCCTTCGCCTTCTCATATCATCACCTTATTTATAATAACCAGGGCTATTGATACTAAATACTGGTTTGCCTTCTACATAGATTGGAGGTATTGAAACTCCACCACCTGGGATATTCTTATCAAATATTGTTTTATCGGACAATTTTTCAGCATGCTCAATATTATTTCCGACTATATAGCCAAAGTAATTATATGCACTATTCCCCTGAACGTCTAGTTTCATGTCGGAATTAGGGGCATAAACCAAACCTATATATACATGGTGCTGTCCAGAGTTATCTTGTGTCTTAAAGTATAATTTATCACCGTTTGAGATGATATTTCCTTTATAATCTACCTTGTGACCATCTAAGTGGGTCACACCTGTATTAACATAAAAATTTCCATAGAATGTTAAGTCAATTGTCTCACCCCTACCAGCTTCTAGACCATACTCATTATTATTAGTATTATAAACATATATATTCAAGTTATCACTTAGGCCATCTTTATGATATGGATATCTTGCTTAATATTGAAAGTACCTCTAACATATATATCTACCTTACCTAACACATTTATATTGCTGTTTTTAGAATCAATAATTACATCTCCATCAATAAAATAAACGGTATTTCTTCCTTCACTTCCCCATGTAGCATTATTAGAAATAGTCCAATTACCATAGATATTATGTTTAATATCCCCCTCTGCATTATTAAAAGCTTCTCCATATGATTGATACTGGAATACATACTCTGGATATTTTGATCTACCTTCTTCTCCAACTATCTCAACCCAACCCTTATCTATTAGGTTTTGTGATGCGCTATTTAATGCAATTATAGGTTTATCACCAAAGCTAATAAGCTCATCCTCTCCACTTGTTACATCAATAGGAAGTACTTTTGTAACACNCTCTGAAGTCTCATTAGCACTTGCAGTAGAATTTATGAGTATATTGATTTTATCACTAGATACATCTTCCTTCCAGATATCAACATCAAGCTTATAATCTTGAGTAGTTTCCTCTAAAACCTTATCAGGAGTCGTAGAAATATTTGCTATCAGAGCCTCCCTATCTGTCGGGTCATCATCAATAAACAACTTTCTAATGGCAGTTTCCACTGCCTCAGCTCCACTTCTAGCAACATAATAGGCTCGAGTTTTATGTTGATGATATATTGATTGCTTGTTTTCTGTAACCATTGAGCTTACTGTAAAAGTTGAAAAGATAATTAGGACTGAAAAAACCATCAAGGCCATGACTAAGGTTGAACCTTTTCTCTTTTTCATCATAATCACATCCAAATAAATATAAATAGAATCTTTCTTGCTACCTATCTTATACCCATAATATTACAATTATTTAATAAAGTAAACAAAAACTTGAACTAAGATTAGCTCAAGACTATGTCCATTTTCTTTGATTCTATTTTTTAGTTTGGTATTGTGATAATACCTTCTTTATAGAGCCTGCCTGATGCTCTTTTAAACCATGANTTACTATTTTAAATTCTTTTCTTAATAAATCTGGTGGGCTCTTATCATCTAATATGTTCATGCTACATCTTCTTCAATTATAAGCTTAGTCTTCTTTTCCTTATTATTTCTGATTGTTTTGCAAATATGAATTTCATAATTTCTTCATTAGTCTCATGAAACTGCACACCATATAAGTATTTAAATAGGCTGTTTTTCTCTTCTTGTACTTCTACCCTTACAATCCTACCATCTACTTCTATATTAAAGCCCTTATCATTTATTACAAAGGTTAATTCATCTCCAATCTTATGTTTGGTGTTAGTATAAAAGCCTATCCCTGTAGCACTAATATCCTTATATTTCGCCTTTATTTTAGTGTCTCCAAACTCGTATTCCATGTCTTCAACATAACTTAGCCTAAAGGCTGATCTTAGATTAGCATTTTCAGATTTCTTATTACAAAAAAGAACAATCAAAAGTATCTCATTACTTCTTGTAAAGCCTAGCAGTTCACATGTCCATCTTTTACAAATACCATCTCTTTTGTAATATACATAGACTTCTGAAATTTCCTCTAATAACCTGACATTGTCTGGTACTGCAGCCTTTAATACTCCATCTTCAGCACTATCTACCTTGGTGTTTAATACAAAGTTTTCCCAATCATCTCCTCTTGGGATTTCTATTTCTATAAATTCATCAAAAGTCAATTCATTTATATACATACTATCATCCCTTTATGAATGTTTGGGTAACTAAAGTTGTTCGCCCAAATATATTATATTGCTTTCATTATGTTTACTAAAATCAAACTAAAATTAGCTCATGATTATGTCCTAGTTCTTCAGTTTTATCCTATAGTCTGATATTGTGATTATACCATCCTTATAGAGTCTACCTGCTGCTCTTTTGAATCCTGATTTACTCATTTTTAATTCTTTTCTTATTAAATCCGGTGGGCTCTTATCTCCAATATCAAGGCTTCCACCATTTTCCTTAAGTCTTTTAATTATTCTTTTGGCATCTGTATCCATTTGGATATAAGACCTATCCCTTAGACTTAAATCTAACTTTCCATCCTCTAAAACCCTATTGACTCTAACCTCTATGGTATCACCTAAGTCATAGGCCCCCATCAATTCTTTCTTGGGTATCAAGCCATCATACTTATTATCAACTGCTACAAAGGCCCCTATATCCCTATGGATACTATAGATGGTTCCACGGGCTATACTATTTTCCTTGTAGGGAGAATCGGTCCTAAGCATATTCTTTATCCTCATGGTAGCGCAGAGTCTATTGGACTTATCTATATAGACCCCTACTAAATACTCCTTATTCTTTTGAACGGAACCTATTGTCTCCCTTAAGGGCAAAAACAAATCCTTCTCTAAGCCCCAGTCTAAAAAGGCACCAATCTTAGTGGTATCTACAACTCTCAAGTGTCCCAATTCTCCTAGGGTAAGTTTAGGTCTCTTAGTGGTTGCGATCTTCCTTTCTTTTGAGTCATTGTAGATAAAGACTTCTACCCTACTTCCGACTTTAGCATCCTTGGGTACCTGAGATTTTGGTAAAAGTACATCCTTATCTTCCTCTATCTCCTCATTTAGATAGGCTCCCACTGAGGCAAGTCTTTTTATAATTAACTCTTGAATTTCTCCTAATCTAATCATGCTACACCTTCTTCTCTTTATTAAGCTAATATTAACATATATGGTTTCAATTAACAATACGATTTATCCCTCTACTTAAGACTACATATTAATCACTAACTCATGACTACCAGTATTATCTTGCAACAGTCAATTAGTATAGTCCAAGTTATTTCCAAGGTAATAGAAAGAAGCTAAGTAATTAGCTTCTTGATTAATCCTAAAATAATCATATTTGGCTGAACTTGTAGATACTGTTGCTATANTATTCCTCTCCTGCCTTAATAATATTATTAGGTAAAAATTGCTGATTTATTGCATCCGGGTACCATTGGGTTTCTAGACATACCCCTTGATATCTTATAGTCTTTTCCCCANCTAGAAGGGTCAAACCCTCCTTAAGATTATTGCTGCAATATAAAATTACAACTGGCTCAGTTGTACTTATTCTCAATTGAATCCCTGTCTTATGACTAGTTAGTATTATTGGGTCTTCATTGGGTTTGTTTAGTATAAAGGGATGGTCGTATCCTAGACTTTCTCTTAATTGGTCATGGGATAAGTCCATATCTTTTCTTATGGGCTTCTTAGATCTAAAATCAAATGGTGTCCCTTCTACCTTGGATACTTTTATTGGAAGGTTCTTTTCATCCAATTCTATATACTCCTCCGCATCAATCATCAAGGTGTGGTCCAGGATATCCTTAGTAAAATCCCCATTTAAATTGAAGTAGCTATGGTTGGTTATGGTTATTGGGCTGTCCATACTAGGTTTAGCAAAATACTCAATGGATAGGGTGTCGTTTTTATCCACTGTATATTTTACTCTGTTGACTACCTCTCCAGGAAATCCTGATTCTAGATTAGGACTAGCATAGCTTAATTCTAGACTTACTGAATCCTCTCCAACAATTGAGTCCACATATTCCCATATCTTGAAGGAGTAGCCATCATAACCTCCATGTAAGCAACTTGTACCTTCATTCTGACTTAGCTTATATTCTTTACCATCTATAAGGATTTCACCCTTGGATATTCTTCCAGCCACCCTTCCGATTAAGGCCCCGAAATAAGTCCTTGAATCTACATAGCTTTCAAGATTTTCAAAACCTAAGACTGTATTAAGACCCCTATAATGGATTTCCTTGATTGTTGCCCCTAGAGATATTATCTTTACCTCTAGGTTATTTCCATTATATAGTATATATTCTTTAATTTCTTTATTATTATAGTAGCCAAAATTCCTACTTCTTATCTTCATAAAATCACCCTAGACTTAAATTTGCCCAATTATATAATTGATTTTTGCCAGATAGAGCTACTGCTGCAGCACCATAAATTCCTCCATTGTAGCCAAATTGAGATGCTCGTATCTTTAGATTGGGATTTGCGCTTTTAAACAAATATTTATCCATGGTTTTATTTAAGGATTCTTCAAAAAGTGAAAAGGAAAGTGATACTCCGCCACCTATAACAACTATCTCTGGGTTAAGTACATTAGATATTGTTGCAACTACCTTCCCTATGTAATAACCTTCCAATTGGAAGGTTTTCAGGGCAGTAGCATCACCTTTCTTTGCAAGTTCAGCTATAGCCTTGGCATCAAGTGATTTATCATAGGGTCCACTATTGCCAGCTAAACTAAGGTAGGTCCTAACTATACCTGGCCCAGCGGCATGCATCTCCAGACATCCATTATTCCCACATTTACATGGATATCCATCTTCAACAACAATGCAGTGGCCTATTTCTCCTGCATGACCATAGCCGCCATAATAGAGCATATTATTTGTAAAGACTGCACCGCCAATTCCATTTGATATGGTCATATANAGGAAGTTTTCCTTGTCCTTACATGCACCGAATATTTTTTCTGCTAGNGCACAGGCCNGGGCATCATTATCTATGTAGACGGGGATACCAAACTCCTCTTGAAAAATAGAGCCAATACTTAGATTTCCTATACCTGAAAAACTGGACTTCAGCCAAATTCCCCTCCTNGGGTCTGCCAATCCCGGTATCGTTATACCAATCATACTGGGACTTTTATCTAGGTGTTTTCCTAATAGTTCNCTGGTAGAAGTGATAGTTTCATCTATGACATTAGCTTTGCTTAAAGTCCTCCACTTATGGTAGGAAACCTCAACCAAACTNCCATGACTATCTAGAAGGGCAATCATATATTTTGAGCCACCTATATCTACTGCCAATATATACTCAGTCATAATCCACCTCGAACTCTATTTTAACTCGAATACTTCATAGTAAATCTTATCCCTCATCAATAAGGCTGCACCTAGAGCTGTTGCCTTGTCATCAAGGTTTGATTGGAGTATCTGGGTTTCAGATCCTATCATAATATGTTGATAGATTTTGGCTTTAAAGCTCTCAAAAACCTCTTTNGGTAAGCTTGCAAATTCTCCTCCAATAATTAGGATGGTTGGGTCAATAATATTGATTGTATTTGCAAGAATTATGCTCATCTTATCCATTGCATCATCTACTATCTTCCTTGCATATGGATCATGATTATTGTATAGGTTCAGAATCTCCTTAAAATTACTTACAGGTCCTATTTTTCGAATGAGTGACTGAAGGGAGGCATAGGTCTCTAAGCAACCCCTTTTCCCACAGCTACACAGCTCTCCATTTGGATCTATAACTGTATGCCCTATCTCACCAGACATCCTATTTGAACCTTGATAAATCTTTCCATCCATTAGCATTGATAAACCAATACCATATGACCAGCGTAGAACAACAATAATATCTTTATTACTCTTGTCTGCTAGATTATTTATTTCTGATGCAAGGAGACAATCTGGGTCAGTAAAGATACCAGTGATGGCTCCAAACTTCTCTTCAACTAAGTCTTTTAGATTTTTGGGGAAGATGCCATGAAAGGGATGTTCCAAACCTTCTTTATCCCATCCCTTTATTGTGCTCCCAGGAAGAGCCAACCCTATGGTTTTAATATAATCCGCTTCTTTTACAAAGTCATATATTTCATACAAGACATTTAACAAGCCTTCTATAACATCCTGGCTTAAGTTAGACTTCATTGACAAGGTTTTAGAATATATACACTTACCATCTAAATGTGAAACTACTCCAATGATCTTACCCAAAGTTACATCTAGCCCTACGGATAGATTCTCTTTATAGTTGATATCAAATAGGTTGGGACTTCTACCAGGAGTGTCCTTCCTTATTTGTCCAGTTTCCAGTATTACATTCTTATCTAGGAGCTTTGAAATACTATTATAGACTCCTCCCCAACTTAAGCCTGTGTTCTTTTGTATTCTTCTCTTGGTTATTGGACCTTTTTCTAAAATACATTGAAGAACTTTCCTAGTGTTTACATCAGTGATAGAATAGTCTTCAAATCTAAACATCATATTCACCCTACTCTACTTTAAGTGCTGAATCAAAACTTATATCTGAGGGTTCAAAATTTATTCTGCTTGCCAGCTCATAGGACTCTTTTATCCCTGTTAATCTATCCATACCACTATCCTCCCATTCCACAGAGAGGGGTCCCTTGTAACCCATTTGATTTAGTTCTCTGATTATCCCATCAAAATCCACGTCACCATGACCTAAGGATACAAAATTCCACCCGCGACGAGTATCTCCAAATTCTATATGGCTACCTAATATCCCTCCACGACCATCTAGACTCATCTTGATATCCTTAAGATGGACATGGTAGATTCTATCTGAGAAATCCCTTAAAAATATATTAGGGTTTACCCCCTGCCACAATAAATGGGATGGATCAAAGTTTAGTCCTAGAGTAGGCCTATGCTCAAACACCTGGAAGAGTTTTTGCGTAGTATAGTAATCAAAGGCAATTTCACTAGGATGCACTTCTAATGCAAATCTTACTCCACACTCATCAAATACATCAAAAATTGGTGTCCATAGCTCTTTGATTTTTTGAAAACCCTCCTCCACCATTTCTTGTGTTGTCTGAGGAAATGAATACCAGTAGTACCAAATGGGAGAACCAGTAAAGCCTGTCACAATTTTTACTCCTAGCTTTTGTGCAGCCCTTGCAATTACTTTCATCTCTTCAATTGCCCAGGCACGAATTTCTTCAGGTTTACCCGCAAGCTCGGAAGGTGCAAAATTGTCTAATCTCTTATCCCATCTATCTCCAACGCACTGTCCTATTAAGTGGGCACTCAAGGCCCAGACCTTGAGTCCGTACTTATCTAATATTGAATTGAACCAGTTAAAGTATTCGTCGTCTTCTAATATTTTATGAACATCTACATGAGCATGGCAGGCAACTTCTAATCCTTCATATCCCACACTACTCATAAGTTGGCATACTTCTTCAAAGGGAAGATCTCCAAACTGTCCTGTTATAATTGTTATAGGTCGTTTCATAGTAGTCCTCCTTTTAAATGATTTTTACATTTGACAATTTTTTAGCTGATTCTTCATTTGCAAAGATAACCTTCATGGTATCTAGCACGCTTTCTCCACTTATACTAGGAGGTGTATTTGTAAGGATGCTGTCTACAAATGCATCTATAACACCTGTAGATGTACGTCCTCCACTTGTCTGTTCCTTGTTGGAAGTTAGTAAGTCCAAGGCAAACTTTTCAACACTTCCATCCTTCTTCTCCACTATAAGTGAATATTCTTCATCATCATAACAACGAATGGTGCCACCTTCCATATAGATTATAGTTGAGTTGTTCTCTTCTCCATAATTGGTCCAGCTTACATGCAGAGTGCCTACTGCCCCACTTTCTAAGGTGTAGATGGCAAAGGCATTGTCATCTACTTCAATAGGCCTTCCATCTGGGAGTTTTTTATCTATAGTTTCTAGTTGTGCTATGGTATTGACAATCTTCTCTCCTGTTAGGTAGTGGATAAGGTCTGTCTTATGAACTCCCAAATCTGCCATTACCCCAAAGGCTGCTACCTTTCTATCATAAAACCATGAATCCTTCTTTCCAGTCCACCCTTCTGGTCCAGGATGGCAGAAGTTGGTTTGGAAGGATATTACCCTGCCCATCTCGCCACGTGCTATTATCTCCCTAGCCTTTACATGGGCCTTGGCAAGTCTTTGGTTTTGACCGATCATTAAGAATTTACCCATCTCCTTAGCAGTCTTTACCATCTCTATAGAGTCTTCAAGATTAGTTGCCATGGGTTTCTCACAGAGTACATGCTTTCCTGCTTTTAGAGCCTGGATGGTGACTGATGCATGATCAGCATTGGCAACACATACACTAACTGCGTCCACATCAGAATTCAATAAGTCTTCTATGGTTTCATATGCCTTTCCACCATACTCTTCAGCGCATTTTACTGCCTTGCTATGGGTCCTATTATAGAAGGCTACTAATTCACAATTTGGATTTTCTGCATATTCAGGAATATGTCTTACCATTGCTATTTTTCCACAACCAATGATACCTATTTTAATCATACCATCACATCCTTTATAATTCTTTCTTTAACTATACTTTTTCCTGTTTTGGAAGTTTTGCATTAATACAGCAACAACTATGATTCCACCACTTATGGCTCCATTTAGGAAGGTAGATACGTCTGCTGCTGTAAGTATATTGCTTATCATTTTAAACATCAAGACACCCATAAAGGTACCAATTATCTTTCCACGGCCTCCACTCATAGCTGTTCCCCCAATGGCAACAGCGGCTATGGTCTCCATTTCATAACCTACTGCTGCACTTGCAGCTGCTACAGCAGTCATTCGGGATGCATAGATTACTGCTGCAATACCACACATTACCCCTGTAATTGAAAAGGTTGCTATTTTAATTAAATCTATATTAACCCCTGACAATCTTGCTGAGGTCTCATTACTACCCACGGCATAAATATGCTTGCCAAGCTTGGTTTTCTTCATTACTACATCAAATATAATTGTTATTATTATGAATATAATCATAGGATAAGGGATCAAGATCCCCTCGCTTATCCTGATACCACCAACTGCCAGCATCCTAAAGGTATTGAATAGTTCGGTGTCAACTGTAAATGGTCCTCCTGAACCGAAGTGGTTTATTATGGAGCGACAGGCCCCACTCATAGCCATGGTTGCAACCATAGCTGGCATACCACCCTTGGTTACTAATAGGCCATTGACTGTGCCAATTAAGAATCCAAAGGCACAACAAAAAAGTAGCATTACTATTGGACTTTGTGTCATGTTGAGAATTAGTATTCCAAATCCTCCAATTATAGCTACTTGTGAACCTACGGAAATATCTATCTGTCCAGCTGAAATGACCATACTCATACCCATGGCAAGTAATCCTATCATGGAGCTCTGAACGAAAATATTGGAAATGTTAGTCCATGAGAAGAAGTTCTTGTTTACAGTAGCGGCAATTATAAGTAATATAAAAAACGACAAGATAAAGCTATATTCCGATACTAGTTTTTTGAATAATCCTTTTATAGTTATATTTTCCTTTTTTATGTTCTTAATCATTGATCGCACCCTCCGTATTTGCACCTGTAGAATAATACATGATATTTTTTTCTGTAAGGTTGTCTCTATCTAGGATTGCATTTATTTCGCCCTTATATAAAACCATACAGGAATCCGCTACCTTATATATTTCAGGGAATTCAGCACTAAAGACAATAATGCCCTTTCCTTCTTGGGCTAGTCTTAGTATAAGATGATATATTTCGAATTTAGTCCCCACATCTATTCCCTGGGTGGGATTATCAAATATCAAAATGTCTGAGTCGGTCTCCAACCATCTGCCTAATATAACTTTTTGTTGATTACCACCTGACATGGAGGTGATAACACCCTTTGGATTAGCAGCCCTAATATCCAAAGCTTTTTTCTGTCGATTATACCTTTCTTCTATATCCTTACTTGATATTAATTTCTTCTTAAATTTGGTGTTAAGATATCCCATATTAAGATTATCATAAATAGAAAGGTCGTTGTGGATTCCTCTTTCCTTCCTCATCCGGGGTACCAGGCCTATTCCTCTTTTCATAAAATTTCGTACAGAGGCGCCAGATTTTATTTCCTTTCCATTAACTTCTATGCTTCCGCTAAATTGCTCTATCCCAAACAAGGCGTCTGCAAGTTGTTCTTTGCCACTTCCCTGGAGCCCTGTTATTGCCAATACTTCTCCCCTATGGAGGTCAAAGTTTATATTGTTGAAACCCCTCCCACTTAGGTTCTTCAAAGATAGTATTACTTGTTCCTTGGTCTGGCAACCGTATTCAGAAAAGCTATCCTCAAGAAGATACCTTCCAATCATCATCTCCGTTAGCTTGTCTTCATTAATATCCTTGAAATAACCCTTAGCAACAAACTTACCATCTCGAAGAACAAAATACTTCTCACAGATTTCAAAAAGCTCAGGCATCTTATGTGAGATATAAATAAAACTTACATCTTCCTTTTCCAGCTGCCTAATTATATTAAATAAGTTCTCTACTTCATTTGTTGATAAGGCCGTTGTTGGTTCATCCATTATTATTAGTTCAGATTCAAAGAGAAGGGCTTTTGCAATCTCAACCAATTGCTTATCTGCTGCCTGTAAATCCATAACTATGGCATTTGGATCAATATCCACATTCATACGTTTGAATACTTCCCTACATCTCTTTATCATGGCTTTTTTATCCAAGAAACCAAATCTAGTGCTAATCTCTTCAGATAAAAACATATTTTCATAGACCCTTAGGTCATTACAGAGGTTAAGCTCTTGATGTATAAAACGTATGCCATATTGGTTTGCTATCTTAATATTGCTAATATTTACTTTTTCGCCATTAATATAGATTTCCCCTTTTGTAGGAGGAAAGGTACCTGCTAATATATTCATAAGTGTTGATTTTCCAGCTCCATTTTCACCTACTAATCCAATTATTTCTCCTGTATCTATACTGAAATCTACGTCGTCTAAAGCACGCATAGGCCCAAATTCTTTTACGATTCCTTTCATCTCTACGAGCATATGCAACTCCCCTTTCTGATACTAAATGAACCGACCGACCAGCGATCGGTTCATTTAGTTTTTTCTGTTCTTAACTTAGAAGTTCTTAATTTAGAAGTTACCTATAGAATATCTTTCTTCGTAAATATCACTATTCCTATAGGAGTCAAAGTCATGGTCAGCATTTCCAGCATTACTTATTGAGAAGGATGGAATCAAGTATTGACCATCTTTTAATACAGCGCCATCATATGGTTCATCATATAGATGAGCAACTGAAAGCCTTAATGCTTCCCTAATAAAGGCAGGTGCAAAATAGAAGGTGGTAAATTTAATGTCTGTTTTTGTAGTTTCAAATTTAACTAGTGTATCTTCACGTCCTCCAACGGATGTGATTAATTTGACGTTAAGGTCTGCTTCACCTGTATATGCTTCCAGTGCATTNATAACACCATCAACTACCTCATCATCATGGGTTACGATTAAATCAAGGTCTTCAATCTCAGCAACAGATCTTGCATTTAACCAGTTTTCCATTTGCTCCTGGGCAGTTTCTGTTGACCAATTTGTTACAAAGGTATTTGCTACCTGCTCAAATTTGTCATCTATAACTGCGTCCATACCTTCACTACGTTGTGAAGTAACAGTTGAGCTATCACCTACGAAACGTAAATATTGAACTTCTGTTTCATCCTTAAAGTAATCGTTAATATACTCACCCATTAAGGTGGCAATACCATAATTGTCACCCATGATCTCTCCTACTATCCCGTCAAAGTTCTCAATTAGTCTATCGTATATTACCAGCTCTATACCAGCATCTAATATACTTTGTGCAGCACTACGAAGAGCTTCCCCCTCCATTGGCCATAACATGATAAGGTCTACATCTCCACCAGATATAAGGTTCTCAATTGATGTTATTTGGTCTGAAGCCTCAAGGCCATCTCTTACTGATATTTCAAGACCATCATATTTTTCCATAAGAGCTTCAGCTTCCATCTTAGCATGGGCAACACTCTCTCCTGTAAAACCATGGTCTCCAGAAGGTATGACAACTCCTATCTTGAACTCTTTCTTTGGCTCACCATTTCCATCATCATTACCACCATTTCCACCTGGTCCAGCAGGTTCTTCTGTTTTTCCACAGGCAGCTAGAGATAATACCATCGCCAGTACCAAAACCAATGCTAATATTTTTTTCACAATTGACCCTCCTTTAAATATAATCTTATAATAAACGGCTTAGCCCGTTTATCCATTATTATTGAGTAAAGCAATAACTTCCTCTAGTGTTGCGGAACCAGTCCTTCCAATTTTTCTTATTACTATTGAAGAAGCTGCATTACCCACTAGTCCTGCCTGCTTATAATCTGCACCTTTTGTTAAGGCAAAGACTATACCTGCATTGTTGGCATCTCCTGCCCCTACTATGTCAATCTCACCGGTAACCGGAAATGCTGGTATTTTATAGCCCTCTCCATCATAGACAACTGAACCATCTGCTCCAAGGGTCACGTAGACGGGTTTACCGTTTTCTTCAAAGAGTAGTTTGGAAAAATATAAGGCCTTATCTGAATCCATAAGACTGTCATCTATATTAAATACTTGAGCCAACTCTATATGATTGCACTTCAATATTATATTTTTAAATTTATTTATATTTTTACGAGAATCTACATACCAAATAGTTTCACTGAATTCTGACGCGAGTTTTGAAAGACTAGCCTNCATGTAGTCTGTTATTGCAGCACAATTCATTTCATTGTATTGNTCACATATAATAATTGCATCACTTATAGCTAATACCTTCTTTAGGTTATCTATTAGTTCTTCTTGAATTTCAATTGGTGTATAAGTAAAATTCTTGATATCAAAACGATTCATTTCCTTCAGTTTATCATTTTCTGAACGCATAGGTTTCATATAGGTCCCAGTATTTCTATCATGGGAATATACCATGTAGGATACATCGGCGCCTATATCCTTAAGACAGTTGATAAGATCAAATCCTTCTCCATCATCTCCAACTATCCCTATGGTGTAAACCTTGGCTCCCATGGCACGAAGATTGTTAGCGATGGTGCCCCCTGCTCCTGCAAACACCTTTTTATGAGAGACCTGATAGGCTGTTAGATTGGTCTCTAAGGACAGTTCATCTTTACTAGCATCAACGTAGAGATATTTATCTAGGCTAAAGTCACCAAACACTGTTATAGTAGGCTGAATATCGTTAGTTAAAATATCCACTATCTCCTTATAATTCATAGACTTTCACATCCTCAACTTAGGTTAAATCTAGCTTTATGGCAGATTTAGCAAGACTTGGAAGGGTATGTTTATGATCTCCTTGAATATAGTAGCTCTTCCCACCATCTGCTACTGTCCTAGCCAGTATTGTCTTCCATGGACGAAAATAATATCTGGGATCTGTTTTAGGAGGCGTTATATTATATCCTTCATCTGGAATAGGTTGGATATCAAATACTGCCGTTGTAAAATCTACTATCCGCTCTCCCTTTTGATGAGCGACATTCCTTGCCATGGCAAGGGCCTTTAAATAGATTTCTGGGCCAGTTACTGCAGATCCAAAATTGAGAAATACACCACCTTCAAGATTGGTTATAGTTTCAGCATATATGAGAAAATCCCTGTAGGAAGCCTCTCCTAATACAGCACCATCTGCATTGTCATGCTCATGGATTATATCGCTACCTATACTAATATGGATTGTACAAGGTATTCCAAGATGATAAGCGTTTGCTAGGACGCTATATTCCCTGTATGGTAGCTTCTTGTCCCAAATATACCTTCCAATTGCTTCTCCTGCACCAAGCCCATCTTTAACGCCTTCTTTAAGGATACCATTGATTAGTCCTGTTTCCCTCCATAATCCAAACTGCCCCTCACTGACATATCTTGCGACGGATTCGCAGGTCTCACCTATTAGGGAGAACTCAAAGTCATGAATTCCTCCAGAACCATTGGTGGCTAGATGGGTGATTAGTCCCCTTTTCATGAGTTCTATCATATATAGTGAACATCCCTGTCTGATAACATGCCCACCATACATAAGGAGTGCTGCTGAACCTATATCCTTGGCTTTGACCATAGATGATGCTATAGCATCTATGTTTTTATTTTTTAGAGCTGGCGGTGAATCATCTACAGGTATTATTACCTTCAATAAGTCCACATCATGGATACGCTCATGGAGTGGTTTTAATACTAACTTACTGGTATCAAACATTTTATATGACATCTTTCTACCTCCAAATAAAGTCATATATACGGGTACTATTCTTAAAGTCAGGAATTACACAATCCGCTCCTGCCTTAATTAACCTATCTCGCTTCCACTCATTAATAGAAGTATCCTTGTTTTCCTCATCTGTAGCCACAGCTACTGTGTAACTATTCAACCTGTGACCGAGCTCTATCTCAACATAGCCATCCCCAAATACTACTAAATCTGAACCAGCAAGGTTTTTCTTTTGAATCAGGTCGTCTAAGACCTGTTCTTTGGAGCAAAGGGTACTGTTGAGGTCTGTTGCCCCATGGATTTCTTCAAAAAAACCATCCAGCCCAAGTAGTTTAGCTTCCTCGATTACATCCTCCTCATCTGTCCCACTGGTCAGATAGCAAGTTACTCCATTGTCCCTTAGTTTAGTGAGAAAATCCCTAGCACCAGGAACTATGAATGGTGTTGGATCCCCACCATTTTTCAGGCTATTAATCCTATCCCTTGTATGAGCTTCCAGTCTTCTAAGATATTCTGCTTTGTAATCTAATGGGGGATTGGGACTTCCTCCATATTTTCTTATCTCTTCAGCAAGTCGCATACATTGAAAGATGGTTTGTTTACCCGTTAGGTAGTCTACAAAATCAACAACTATCTTCCTTACATCTTCCCTTTCAGGTAAGTCAGGGCACTTTAGCAGCTCTTCTGTGAAGTAATCATACATGATTGGCTGCCACCCTTCCCTAATCAAGCTAACTGTTCCATCAAAATCAAAAATAGCATACTTGGGTCTACTGGGTTTTGGATAATTAATGATTTCCATGTCCCAAATATGCTTCAACTTCTTTCTCAAACTACTTATTATTGCATGATTATAAACCATATGAATATCCTCTATCTGTTCCATACTGTTTGTAGGAGCTATAAGAGTATAGTCTGCTAAGTCTTTCATCTTGCCTCCATCTCGCCCACCAAAGGCTATAACCGTCATGCCTATATTCCTAGCCATCTCACATGCCCTTAAGATGTTGGGGGAATTACCGCTCCCACTAAAAACAATGAGGAGGTCTCCAGGTCTGGCAAACGTTTTCAACATGATACTATAAATATCTTCATAGCTAAAATCATTGGCAAGACATGTGATAAGGGCTGTGGGGTCGCTAAGACTAAATGCCCTAAAACCTTCTCTTCCATAAATTCTACAACCTTTTACGAGATCGTTTATCAAATGACTTGCAGTAGCAGAACTACCACCATTACCAGCTGTGAAGATTGTACAATAAAAATCTTTTCGCAAAAGAATTTCATCTATTATTTTATCTAAAAGCTCATAATCCGTTTCCGAGAGTGCATCACTTACTTCTTTAAAATACTCTTCAGGCTTATGTGAGCCATCATAACCACACATTGTCATGATATATATACCCCCTTATTAAATTATCTACCCTCCTAAAACATTTAATGTAAGTTTTTAATCCGTCCTCTATTAAGTAAGATAATTTTATCACAGCTTGATATTATTGTCAATTTATTATTTGAATATTTAGAACATAGTAAAGTAGCCTTTTCTAAGTAAATGAAAAACCTCCTGGTAGATGCCTTAGTTCTATTTAACTAGACTGTCTACTTGGAGGTATCATATCATTAAACATTCTTCTCTGTATTAGAAAGAATCAATGTCTTATTAACAATTATTTATGTAATTATATGGTATTTATAACAGACCTCTTCCATTTCTTCTTCCTATATATGAAATATCCGTATACACACACTAGAAGATTGCTAAGGCTCATGGAGAACCAAATCCCTTCTGCTCCTATTGTAGTCAAGTATTTAAAGAAGAGAATCATGGGTATCCTTACACCCCATAACCTACCTATTTCCATCCCCATGGAGAACTTAGTGTTACCTGAACCTTGGAAGAGCCCTTGAAAGACACTAAATATTCCTAGGAAGGGCATGGATAATGAAATATATCTAAGGAAACTTATGCCCTGGCTAATAACTAGAGGGTCATCCTTGGATTGGATGAAGAAGTCAATTAATTCCTTATCAAGGGAAACTAGGATTATGCATCCTATGACACCTATACCTATAGCTATTTTAATTGCCTTATGGAAGGCTGTAGTCACCCTATCATATTGGTTTGCACCAATATTCTGACCTACTACAGAGGTTAATGCTGCTCCTATGGCCTGGGTAAATTGCATGACCATGGATGTTATCCTGTTTACCATTCCAAAGGCTGCCAGTGTAGCTGTCCCATAGGATACTACAAAGCCATTAAGAACCATAAAGCCTATAGCTGAACCAGACTGTCCAACTGTGGAAGGAAAGCCTACACGTATAAGGTCACCGAGTATATCCTTATTGAATCTAAAATTCTTGAAGTTGGGTTTAATCCTATTGTTTTCTCCAAATATGAAGAATAGGCCTACTATGGCCAAGAGGGCTCTAGAAAGTAAAGTTGCTAGTGCTGCTCCTGCTATGCCCCAATTAAAGGTAAATATGAATATGGGGTCTAAAACCATATTAAGGACTGCCGAGATACCACTTAGGATTGTAGGGGTAACCGTATTTCCTTGGGCGCTCATAATTGAATTGATATTAAAGTATAAAAACATAAATACCAGGTCTAATAAGGTTATCCTTAGGTAAAGATTACTTAACTTAGCTAATTCAAGATCTGCACCCATTGCCTTAATTATGTGTGGACTCATTATAAAACCGACCATTGTAAATCCAAGGGCAGCTATTACAGATACTGCTATAATTTGACTGGCGT
>JGI24707J26582_10001490_pt1 | contig 18398 bp, 19 predicted proteins | sample BioPla1DNA1_FD_26582 | JGI IMG/M metagenome (IMG submission 26582)
AAGCGCTATTTCGCGCCTTTTTACGTTTTCATTCGTTTTCGTTTTTATCATTTTTTCGTCTTCGCAAACCATAGAAAACCATCTTCATCGTCTTCATTTTATGTATATATGCGATGCCGATGATTTTCGTATTGCTAAAACGTAGTCCCGAACTTGCAGTCCCAACGGATCCCCAAACGGCGCTTTCTTATTAAGCTTTACAGGCGTTCCTTTCGTAAATCCCATCTCCAATAATCGATTTACATATTCTGATTCCCCTAATATTTCATCGATTATTCCCGACTCCCCGATTTTTAAATCGGCTACAGTTCTCTTCATAATCCTTTCAAACCCCTTTAAAACTAATAAAATTCAAACAAAAAACTAATGAAATTCAGACAAAACTAATAAATAATAAAAATCCAAAAAACATCTCAAAAAACCGTTTAAGAAACATATTTTTAATATTTAGGTCTGATAGTTGAAATAATTTCGTATTAGCGAATTATTTCATAATCTATACATATCTCATATTTAAATATTTCTTAATCTGCTTTCTGTCATTCAGTTTTTCAGAATAGCTTTATTATATTTCCGTCACACGTTTTTATTAGATTTATTAGATTTATTATCTGTTTTATCGATTTCATTAGTTTTTTCGAATTTATCGTTTTCCGTATTTTCCTGGTTTATTGTTTTTTCGGGTTTTTCAAGTTTATTGTTTTCCCTGATTTTCCGTTTTTTTTGTTTTTTTAGGTTTTTCAAGTTTATTGTTTTCCCTGATTTCCGTTTTTTTAGGTTTTTCAAGTTTTTCAGTTCCTGATAAACTTGGGATTTATTCAGGTCATAAAATTCGTTTAAGGGATAATCATTCACTATAAAGAACAATTTTCGTCTAAACGAACAATCTTTAAAACGACCATATTCTATATAAATCTTTTCAATGCTTTTGTCTTTATTAAACATTAAATAGTTTAAACCTTTATTTTGTTTCATAATTTCAAATTAAAATTTCAAATTTTAAACTAAAATTACAAACTAAAATTTCAAATTTCAAATTAAAAGGTGATTATATTTATGAGCATTTCCGAAAAATCGATATGGGTTGATTTAAGATTCGGCGATGAAGATGCACGCCGCAATAAATTTATCGGCTCGGTTGAAGCCGGTTTTCATAATTTCTTTTGCTTACCCGAAGATGTTTCAAAATTAAAAAAATTGGGAAATGCAAAAATAGCCGCATTTGCTGAAATTTTGATGGACGATTCGAAATCCGACGACTTGAAATCGGATTTCTTGGAGTCGGGTTGTATGGACTCGGATAGCCTTAAATCGGATTTCCGGGAGTCGAATTGTTTTGAATCGGATTGCTTTGAATCGAATTGTTTAAAATCCGATGTCCTTATTTTAAATTTGAAAGATTTTTGTGTTACCGATTCTTGTATTACAAATTCCTGCACAACCGATTCTTGTATCACCGATTCTTGTAATTTAAATTTTTTTTCGTCTTTAAATTGTGATTTATTTGAAATTGGAGTTTTTTCAAATTTTGATAAATCGGCGACTTCTTTTATAATTTCCAATGCCGATTTTTTAGACTATGCGTTTATAGAACCTGATGACGGGGACTGGAAAATAATTCCTTTTGAAAATTTGAGAGCTGAGACTTGGGACAGAAAAGTAAAAATTATAGCGTGTTTAAAAGATGTAAACGATGCGAAAATCGCATCGGAAATTTTAGAATCCGGAGTGGACGGGGTCTTAATCGATTGTGATGTGTCCGGTTTGTCAGAAATTAAATCTTTTATTGAAAACAATAAACCGGTTATAAATTTTAATGAAGCTGTTGTCGAATCTGTTGAATTTTTAGGCTCAGGCGACCGTGTTTGTGTTGATACGTGTCATATTTTAAATCCTGATGAAGGAATGCTTGTCGGCTCTTCTTCAGACGGATTTTTCTTAGTTTTGTCAGAGGCAACCGACACTGTTTATTCCTCGGCAAGACCTTTCCGCGTAAATGCGGGTGCAGTTTTCTCTTACATAATAACAGATTCGGAAAAAACAAAATATTTGTCGGAAATAAAAGCAGGTGATTCTGTTTTAATCGTAAATACGAAAGGTTCTGTAAAGAACGGAATTGCAGGTCGAGCAAAAATTGAAAAAAGGCCGCTTGTTCTCATAAAAGCAAAAGCGGGTAAAAAAACTGTAAGCGCAATTCTTCAAAACGCCGAAACGGTAAAAATAGCGGGATCTAACGGAAACTCCATTCCTGTAACCGAAATTAAACCCGGCGACAAGGTTTTTGTGCATATGGATGAAAACAGCGCAAGGCATTTCGGAATTAAAATCAAAGAATCTATTATTGAAAAGTGAAACAATTTTAGCAGTTTTAATAGATAGTAAAAAGAATCAATTCAAAAAAGCAATTAAAAATCAATTTAAATAGACAGTAAAAATAATCAATTTAAAGAATCAATTGAATCAATTGAATCAATTTAAAGAATCAATTTAAAGAAACAATTAAAATCGCTTCGCGATTTTAATTGCAATTATCTTTTTCAATTTCTTTTAAAAATTCCGCTTCAAGGTCTGTTTTTGTCTCAAACCCCAAACTTTTAAGAGACTTTGAAAGTGCGTTTAATGTTCTTGCAACGTCGATTTTGTTTGCATTTTCTCCCATATGTCCGATTCTTATTACCTTTCCTTTTAAGTATCCGAAGCAGCCTGCAATGAGTATTCCGTACTTTTGTTTCATGATATCAAGCAGTTCGTCGGAAGAGACAGTTTCTGGTACGAGAATTGAAGTTGTCGTATTTGAAAAATCAGAATCCAAATAAAGTTTTAAACTGCTTTTTAAAATCGTATTTCTAAGTGCTTTTGCAATTCTTTCGTGTCGCAAATATATGTCGTTTCCTTCATCGATTATATTTTGAAAAGCAACATCGAGTCCGCAAATATCGCTTATCGGAGGAGTATATGGAAACCATTTCTTTTCATAATAGTTTTTCCAAATTAAAAGATTGCAATAATAAGACGGAATCGGTGTTTTTCTGTTTTCCATTGCAGAATATGCGTCTTCGCTTATCGTGATCGTAGTAAGCCCGGGAGGAGCCGAAATTGCTTTTTGGGATCCGCCGATAAGTATGTCTATTTTCCAATCGTCCGTAAAGATTTCGTGACCCGCAATACTTGAAACGGCATCAACTATAGTTAAAATTCCGCAACTTTTCAAACAAGGACATATTTTTTCAATATCGTTTAAAACGCCGGACGGCGTGTCGCAATGAACTACAGTTGCGCATTTAAACGGACCGTTCTTTTCTATTTCTTCTTTTACGAAATTTTCAAGTTCCGATACGTTGACACCTCTTTTTGTGTCACTTTTAAAAATAACCGGATTTCCGCCGTAAACTTTAACCATATCTGAAAATCCTTCACCGAAAATTCCGTTACTTACTATTAAAACACGGTCGCCCGGTTCAACAATTGATGCACAGGCCGCATCAAGCCCGAGCATTCCTTCCCCGCTTAAAATTAAAAAATCGTTTTCAGTATTAACTATAGAAGCACCCTTTTTTGAAATTCTTTTATATTCGTCAAAATATTCAATATCAACATCGGGATTTGTAGTTACTTTTGCCCTTGCAGCTCTTACATTTTCACGAACTTGAGTAGGGCCGGGAGTCATTATAAGCAATTGTTTCATTTCAATTTCTCCAAAATTTGTTGCTTTTATTTTTCATTTTTTCTTTTTTTTTTACGTTTTTTCATTTTTTTTCATTTTTTGTTTTAATTTTTCCATTTCATTTTTTCATTTTATTTTTAGCTCTTCAACCGATAATTGTCCCGGTGCCGCTTTTTTTGTAATTGCGCCGTACATGTGAGACGTATTGAATTTTTTCATTTCTTTTCTAAGAGAAGCCGCATTTTTTCCGACAGGAACCAAACAGTAAAGCTGTTTTTTATCGTCCATAATTTTCCTTATGTTTCCTATACTTTTAAAATATGCAAAACCGCTTGAACAGCTGTTAAATTTCGGTGCAATTTTTATAAAATACGGTTCATATTTCATGGCTTTATTTATATGCTTTTTAAGAACCCTGTTTTTTTCAGGAGTTTTAGGATGAGACGACAAAATAATTCCGACACCGTTTTGTTTTGCACATTTGTTCAATTCTCGAATATATTTATTTTTCATACGAATTTCAATATCTACAAAATCAACATGCGGAATTATAAATTTTATAAGATTAAAAAGCGTCTTTTGATTTCCCGAAAATTTTCCTCCCTCTTTATTTGAACGAATCGTTCCGATAATCGGAAGCCCTGCTTCTTTAACAATGTCTGTAATACTCGTAATTTCAAAACAGGAATATTCGCCGCTTTTTTCGAATCCGTTTTTTCCCAAACAATTTTTTCTCAAACCGTTTTTTCCCAAACTGTTTTTTCCCAAACTGTTTTTTCTCAAACCGCTTTTCCTAAAATTATTTTTTTCCCCGTGCAGCATGTCGTATCTGATTTCAATCATATCGGCTCCCTGTTTTTTTGCAGATATTGCAGAATCTTTCGGTTTTTCAGTAATTGTGCCGATGATAATCGGCATGTTGTTACATTTAAGTGAGTTTGTTTTCATTTTATTCCATTTCAAAGAATTTCATTTTATTTTTTTTGTTTATTTTTTGTTTTGTTTTTTATTTTATTTATTGTTTTATTTTTTGTTTATTTTTTTGTTTTAATTCACAGATTTTTTCCCAACATTTTTTTTAAAAATCTGCCTGTGTGGCTTTTTTCATTTTTCACTATTTCTTCGGGCGTTCCTGAAGCGACTATGTATCCTCCTTCATCTCCTCCTTCCGGTCCCAAATCAATAATGTAATCGGCGCTTTTTATGACATCCAAATTATGTTCAATAACGATTATAGTGCTTCCTTTTTCTACGAGTTCGTTTAAAACCGAAATCAACTTTTTAACATCGTGGAAATGAAGTCCCGTTGTCGGTTCATCAAGCAAATATATCGTATTTCCGGTAGTTTTTTTTGCAAGTTCGCGTGTCAATTTTATCCTTTGTGCTTCTCCACCCGAAAGTGTTGTGGAACTCTGCCCCAATTTTATATATTCAAGACCCACTTTTGAAAGAGTCGTAAGTTTTTCATATATCGTTTTTCGATTTTTAAAGTGCTCCATTGCTTCCGAAACGGTCATATCGAGTACTTCTGCAATCGTTTTATCTCTGTATTTGACTTCGAGCGTTTCACTGTTGTAGCGAGTTCCTTTACATTCTTCGCATTCAACATAAACGTCCGGCAAAAAGTTCATTTCGATTTTTATAAGTCCGTCTCCTTTGCAAGCTTCGCATCTTCCGCCTTTTACATTAAACGAAAACCTTCCCGGTGTATATCCTCTGATTTTTGCTTCCTTCGTTTCCGCAAATACATTTCTTATTAAGTCGAATATTTTTGTATACGTTGCAGGGTTTGAGCGAGGCGTTTTTCCAATAGGGTCTTGATCAATTACGATTACTTTGTTTGCTTTTTCGGTAAGCGTTAAATCGTCGTAAAATTCGTCTTTCTTTCCTTTGCTTTTTTTATTGAATTTAGCGATGAGTGCCGGATAGAGTGTATCGTAAATCAGAGTTGATTTTCCGGAACCCGAAACACCCGTTATTACGCACAAAACTCCCATCGGAATTTTTACATCCAAATTCTTTAAATTGTTTTTACGGCACCCTTTAATCTCAATATATCCCTTTTCTTTTCTTCTCGTTTTCGGAACGACAATTTTTTCTTTTCCGGAAAGATATTTTCCGGTAAGAGATTCCGATTTTTTTTCAATATTTTCAGGAGTTCCCGCAGAAACTATATATCCTCCATCAACTCCCGCTCCCGGCCCCATGTCAATTACAAAGTCGGCTTCTCTTATCGTATCTTCGTCATGTTCTACGACTATTACCGTATTTCCGAGATCTCTTAAATGTTTTAAAGTTCCCAACAATTTTTCGTTGTCTCTTTGATGAAGTCCTATCGACGGCTCGTCCAATACATACAATACACCGGTCAAATTTGATCCGATTTGCGTTGCAAGTCTTATTCTTTGTGCTTCCCCGCCGGAGAGCGTTCCTGAATTTCTTGAAATAGTCAAATAACCCAAGCCCACTTCTTTTAAAAAACCAAGCCTTGATTTAATTTCTTTTATAATTAAATGAGATATTTCTTCTTTTGCAGGGGAGAGTTCGAGTGTTTCGAAAAATTCAATCGCTTCGTCAACTGTTAAATCTGTAACATCAATTATATTATAATCGTTAATTCTTACAAAAAGCGGTTTATCGTTTAGGCGTTTTCCTTTACAACTGTTACATTCGGACACTTTCATAAACTTTTCAAGTTCACGTTTTCTGTAATCCGATTTCGACTGACTGTAAAGTCTTATGCACTGCGGAATTACACCTTCCCAGTTATTTGTATAAGAATATTTAATCAAACCTTCCGCTCTTGACATATCCATTCTGATTTTTTCATCAGAGCCAAACATCAAAGCGTTGTACTGTTCTTCTGTTAAATCTGAAATCGGGGTCAGCACCGAGAAATTGTAATGTCTTGCAACAGATGCTAAATATTGTGTTCTAAAACCGTCTAAAAAATTTCGAAAAACTGCAACGGCTCCGTCCGCAATTGATTTAGATTTGTCGGGAATTATTAAATCTTCGTCAAAATCCATTCTAAACCCGAGACCGTTACATTCCGGGCATGCTCCAAACGGACTGTTAAACGAAAACATTCTCGGTTGCAATTCTTCATATGAGAGACCGCATTCGGGACATGCCATTTTCGATGAATAAACGACTTCTATTCCTTCAACGCTTCCTTTTTCATCTTCTTCCAAAATTATTTTCCTTTTAAGACCTTTTGTTGATTTTGCAAGAATGTCTTTGGTAAACGAATTTGGAGAGCCTTTTACATATACCAAATTTCCGGACTTTTTTATCGACATTTCGATTGCTTCTACAAGCCGTCCCCTTTCGTCTTCATCGTCGACATCGACCCTGTCTATTACAATATCGATATCGTGCATTTTATACCTTTCAAGTTCAATTTCCTCTTCCGTTCTGTAAATTTCTCCATTTACACGAATTCTTGAAAATCCTTCCTCATGCAAATCTTTAATAAGCTGTTGGTATGTACCTTTCTTTTGTCTTATAATTGGTGCAAAAACAGTAACATACCCTTCAAATTCGGAAAAAACCAAATCTGCAATTCTCTCCGGCGTTTGAGATTCTATTTTTATATTGTGTTCCGGACAATACGGAGTTCCTATCCTTGCAAAAAGCAGTCTGAAGTAGTCATATATTTCTGTGACAGTTCCTACAGTCGATCTCGGATTTTTTGACGTAGTTTTTTGTTCAATCGCAATTGCAGGCGAAAGTCCGTCAATACTGTCGACATCAGGCTTGTTCATGACTCCTAAAAACTGACGAGCATAAGCCGAAAGAGATTCCACATACCGTCTTTGTCCTTCAGCATAAATCGTATCAAAAGCAAGCGTTGACTTTCCCGAGCCCGAAACGCCCGTTATTACCGTTAACTTATCTTTAGGAATTGACACGTCAATACTTTTTAAATTGTGCTGACGAGCACCTTTTATGACAACTTCTTTCATATTTTATATGTCCTTTTAAATAGTAAAAATATTTTTGATCGTTATTGTTTTTAATCGTTATTGTGTTTAATCGTTATTCTGTTTAACCGTTATTGTGTTTAACCGTTATTGTGTTTAACCGTTATTGTGTTTAACCGTTATTGTTTTTTATTCGTGTTTTGTTTTCAATTTATACCGTGTTCCGAATACTTATCAGTTTTCCCGGAATTACAGATATTGCATAAAGCTCTTAAATTTCCTTTTTTGGTTTTTCCGCCCTTTGATACGGGTTTTATATGATCTACTTCCAATTTTATTCCGTCATTAGCAGTTTTTCCACATATTTGGCACCTAAAGCCGTCTCTTTTTAGAATATCGTATCTCAATGAATGAGAGAGCTTGCTTCTTTCTCTTTTAATTAAAATTTCTCTATGATTTGCTTCTTTTATAGCAATCAAAGAATTTCTTAAATGTTTTTCGTCAAAAACCTTACTTTTATAATAAGAATTTCTTCCCTTTGGGCTTGTATATCTAATTTCAAACATAAATTCTATATTTGTATACGGGGATTCTTTTATAACAGTTTTATTTATTAAGTCTCTTTCTGTCTTCATAATTTTATTTTTATTGTTGAATATTTTGTTTTCTTCATCTGTAAATACCGATTCTTTCATTAGAACATAATTTATTTTTATTTTATATTTGTTATATTTTTGTTTATTGGCCTATATCCTTTCAAGACAGTCAATTATATATCCTTTATTTTCAATTACCAATTGATTTAATTTTATATCATATCTATAATTATCGAATTTGTATTTGGTATCAACTCTGTCTTTTATTGAATGCTTTTCATCATATCTTGATAAACTGCTTAAATACTTATTATTAATAAACTCAATTTCTTTAAGCTTTACAGAAGATCTTTTTACATAATTCCTATATGCTATATATCGTATCGGAAAATATGCAAATACACTTACTACGATAAGAGTAAATAAGACATTTATCAAAAATATAATAGTATCTTTCATATGTTAATAGAGTCCTTCGTTATTTTAATTCGTTTACTTTTATTTTAAACATTTTATTCAATCGTTAATTTCACTTATGCTGTTTAATTCAACAAACTCCGCATCTATTATATCGCTTTTGCTTTTAACGGCTTTTCTCATTTTTCTGTAAGTTGCTGAAATCAATATATCCGACAATCCTTTTAAAATCAAAGAAAACGCAATCCAATATATAAATATGTAAGCACCGATTTCCAATCTGAATAATACCAATATTGCGCAAAAGAGAATTACAATTGAAAATATAAAAGGAACGAACCAATATTTTACATCAAAGCTCTTTAGTTCAATAGATGTTCCTATTAAGGATATTCCTTCAAATAAAAGCCAAACGCCTATGATTATCGGAATTGCTTTTTGTTGAAAATCGCCGGAATATATTAAAAGAGCAACACCTAAAAGTGCAATAATCAAACTTAGGAAAAATCCCCAAATAAAATGTTTTGAAAACTTTCTTAAAGTTACAAAAAACGCACAACCTGAAATTCCTGCAAATATTAAAGCACCCGATAAAATCAAAATCATCAAGTAAGACGTCAAAAAGTAGGAAATGTTAGGCTCAATTATAAAAATAATTCCGACAGTTAAATATAAAATCCCTTTTAAAAGGATGAGCCACCACCATCGAAACGATTTATTATTTACTCTGTAAACCATTTTATCTTACCTCGTATTACACAAAATACAAATAATTATAACACATTTATGTGTTTGTTAATCGTTTAAGACTTATATAAATAATTGCTAAAAGGGTGAAAGTAATAATAATATCTGTCAAAAGACGAAAGCAATAATATCTTTCAAAAAAATTTATTTCTTTCTGTTTTTCGTTTTTTACATTTTATTTTTAATTTGTTTGTTTTTAATTTGTTTGTTTTTTATTTGTTTTATTTTAAATTTCTTTTAAATATTTCGGGTTTAGTTATGAGAGTTTTATATTTCGAGCCGTTTTCCGGTGCATCCGGCGACATGATTTTAGGAGCACTTGCAGATTTGGGTGCAAGCAGCAGTTTTATGGAATCTGAAATATTAAAATGCACAGACGTTTCAGTTTCATTTAAAAAAGTAATCAAAGGCGGAATTTCGTCAACAAAAGCCGAAGTTTCGATTCCTAAAAACAAATCGACCGACTCAAAAACCTATTTTGAAATAAAAGATTTGATAAAAGCCTCATCTCTTAACGAACAAATAAAATCCGACGTTTTATCTGTTTTTGAAATAATGGCAAAAGCAGAATCGTCGGTACACGGAATTCCGATTGACAAAATTCATTTCCACGAAGTAGGCCAAGACGATGCAATCGCAGACGTTGTCGGGGCCTGTGCCGGACTTTATGATTTAAATGAAAAAAAAGAAACAAAACTTAATTTCGATTTAATAAAATGCGGCGTAATAAATACAGGTTCCGGATTTGTAAAATCGGCACACGGAACACTTCCGGTTCCCGCACCCGCAACACTTGAAATTCTAAAACAATCAGGACTTTACTTCCAATCGTTTGGAAAAGGAGAACTTTTAACACCCACGGGTGCTGCTCTTCTTTCTCATTTTACAAACCGTTCAAACAGAATTTTATCCAAAAATTCCGAAATTTTCGGAACTTTTGGAAAAAGTTCCGGAAAAATACTGAAAATCGGATACGGTGCAGGAAATTTAGAAAACAAACTCCCAAACGTTTTAAGACTAAGTCTCGTTGATTTCTTTGATTTTGTTCCCCCTTCTAATATTTCCGAAACGCTTTTGTTTTCCAAAATAAAACCTCAGAATTTCGACTCTTCCTATTTATTAGAAACCGATTCAATCGACATTTTAGAAACAAACGTTGACGATGTAACCGGAGAAATTTTAGGAAATTTAAGTCAAAAACTCTTCAAATCAGGTGCAAAAGACGTTTCAATTCATCCGATTTTTATGAAAAAAGGACGTCCCGGTCACATGATTCGTATAATTTCCGAAAAATCCGATACATTAAAACTCGCTGAAATATTAATACTTGAAACAGGCACACTCGGCGTTCGCGTAATTTCTGATTCCAAAAGAATAAAAGTCCAAAGAGAAATAAAACAAGAAACCGTAGAGCTCAACGGAAAAATATATGAAATCCCTATAAAAATCGCATACGACAGCAGAGGAAAAATAATAAACGTATCAGCGGAATACGAAAACTGTAAACAAATCTCAAACGAACTTGACATTCCCTTAAAAGAAATAATTCAATTTACGGAACAAAAAGCCAAAACAGAATTAAATAAAAAACAGGAGAAAAAATAAAAAAAATGGAATAAATAAATAAAATAATAACAAACAAATAAAGTAAATAATATAAAAAATAAAAACAAACAAATAAAGTAAATAATATAAAAATAAAACAATGATATATTTCATTCGTTTCCGAATGAAATATATCAAATAGTTACGGAGTTCTAACGCATTAATTGAAACAAATTAAAATTAGACTTGTTTTAATGCCATAATCGCATCAACAATATCAATTTTACCGTCATTGTTCAAATCATATCCCAATTCGATCATTGAATCGAGACTCAGGTTTTTGCTAATGTAGCCTACATTACTATAATATTGAAGAACTCTGATCGGATCAGTAATATCGTATGTTCTTCCGTAATTGTAGACGAGATTTACTTTTTTAAGCATTTCTTCATTTTGTTCGAATTCAAATGAGAACGATTCTTTATTTTCAACTGTAATGAATGTCCAGAAACTTGACGTTACATAAACAGTCGGATATTTTTCATAAAACACTTTTAACTCTGAAAGGAGTTTTTCGTCTCTTGATTTTTCAATTTTCAAGAGGATTTCCTCTTTTTCTTCAACCGATTGAGGAGCAATCAACCAATCATAAGCTATAGGGTTTTGTCTTCCGTTAGGATATTTAATATCTTCATCGATCATATATAAATTCAAATCCGCAATTACTTCGGGATTATCTTCAAAAATTCCATCGTAGTATACATCATAAACAGTACTTACAACAATATCTTGAAGATTGGAAGAGGAAATATTAATTCCTTTTAAAATTTCATCATTGAACAGTACTTACAACAATATCTTGAAGATTGGAAGAGGAAATATTAATTCCTTTTAAAATTTCATCATTGAAATATTCCGCTTCTATTTGTGCTTTAATAGTTTCTTCATTAAGCTCCATTCCAAAGAGGGAAATTCGGGGCTTTCTGGCACAATCATTAATTTTCGCAATTTCAGTTAAATTTATCATATCTTCTTCTGAAAATTCTTCAAACAACTGTTCTTTATTTTCAATTGTAATAAATGTTACAACACCCGATCTTATAAATTTTAAGGGATATTTTTTTAAAAAGTCTTTATAATATTCTTTTAGTAAAACACCTTCTTTAGTCGAAGTGTCAATATTGTTATAGAATTTTTCAATTACAACAGGCGTGTTTGCAAATACTTGATAATTTACAAAGAAACCGGAAATGTCTTCATCCACATAAGGATTGAAAAGTTCATCTACATTTCCGAAAGAGTCTTTATAAAGTTCTAAATAAGCAAGCCTTGTTTTATTTTCATCGGAAACTGTAATTCCGGGAATTTTTTCATCTGTATAATATTCATTTACTATTTCTTCTAATTTTACATCCATTTTAGCATCAATAATTTTGTCAGCACCCGCAAAGCTTACACCGACTGCTGAAAAACAAAGAATTGATACCAAAAAAATAGATATCACTTTTCTATATTTCATTATTATTCACCTAATCTAGTTATTTTCATATATTTTGTAGCTAAAACAAATATATTTATATCTGTTTAACTTTACTTCCTAACTTACCTCCATTTGTTAGTTAAATATACATATATTACTAGTGTTACATAAATTTTATGTGTTTATTATATGTGTATATATATATACATATATATGTATATAGAATCACGTAATCTATACAGTTCTATATAGGGAATAATCGATACCCTTCATCCATTGAAAAAAGAAAAGTATTAGTTCGCATTTCCTTTTTATTTTTTTTACATATTTATATGAATTATTAATTTTAATTGTTCAACATTTTATGCACAATTAAAATGGAAGTTTTCTGTCAAGTGGATAAACGCTGAATTTTATTTTTCCTTCTGTATTGTCTTCGTAACACTTCACATCAATAACCGTTTTTCCGCCATCTTTTTTAAACGTATATATATATATATATTCATTTTCCTTAATATTGTTTCTTATCGGGAATTCTGTATTGACTTTTAACAATATTTCTCTTTTATCGAGTATATTCTGAAAAGTTATAGGATATCCTCAAGCATTAACGGTTATGTGAATTTGATTACGCTCGTTAAAATTGCTAATTTTGCTGAAGTCCGCTCTTATTTTTATGATTTTTGTAAAAGTATCCTTATTAATTCATTAAAAATTATAATTTGGAAAATAATTGTGCAACTACAATATCTCCGTCTTTTACGTATCCGTATCCGCTGAGTACTGTTTTTGGTTCATCGTTTTCCATATACAAATTTCCATATATTTTATGTAAATAACGTCCGTTCATTTCCTTTGGAACATCTGTTTTGATTTCGAGATATTTTCCATGATATGTGAATTCGAATATATCTGATGTAGTCGATCCATTAAATTCAATTATTTCTTCCGACCCGTCTTTATAGTTTTTATAAACGAGGAAATGATTTGATTTATCAAAATTTGGGAAACTTTTGTTTTCAACTAATGAAAATTCAAAACTGTAAGGGCTTTTTGAAAAAATCGGCGGTTTTGAAAGCACAACTTCATATTTTAAATTTATATTTGAAGAATTTTCAGAATCAATAACACTCGCAAATTCACCTTGTCCCGATTTCTCTTTTGAATAAAACAAGGGTCTAAAAGAAGTATGTTGATCGGTCATATAAATAATATAAGGTCCGGCAATAACTACAATTAAAAGTAATATTAAAATAATTAAAAGAATACTTTTTTGTGACTTATTAATATCCATATCAAACTACTCTTGTGTTTGAAATATTTTCTTATCATTAATTTTTGCAAAATGTATTTAATGCCCGGTTCTATTTAAATATATTTGTCAATATAGAAAAAAAAGTAGCAAAAACTAAAAAAGAAAAAAATTAAAAGTAAAAAGGTAAAAGTAAAAAAAAAGAAAAAGTAGCAAAAACTAAAAAAAATAAAAAAGAAATACAAAAAAGTAAAAAGTCGGTTAAACCGACTGTATACTGATTGTATATAATAGTCAGACCGGTCCAAAGGACCGGTCTAACAACCGACCCGTTTGCAAATAGCGAACGGGTCAAATTAAAAATCGGGCTCTCTAACGCCCGATTTTTTTTGAATTAGATTTTGTCTAATATCTCTGCCATTTTTCCGGCTCTGTTTTCAATAACGTCGGCCGCTTTTAATACTAGGTCTTTTGCAGAGTATGATCCGTCGGATTCATATGTAAATACGAAGCTTCTGGGATCATAAGATACTTGAATTGCTGGCGGTTTTAAACTGCAGGCTCTTTCGCAAAGTCTGCAAAGTGAACATTTAATCATATTTTCCGGGGAAATATATGCTTCATCGTTTTTGATTTCTATAATGTGGCGGGGACATTCGTCTATACAATGACCGCAGCCGTCACAGTTTTCAATAATTACGTCCGGCATGTTTTTATAACCGCATGCAACTCCTGCTTGCCAACGAACATGGTCTCTACCATATCCTACATGTGCAATTGCGCCTAACATTATGTTTTGCCCTTCTTTGAGTTCTACAATCGGAATATTGTCATCAGCCGGTCTTACATTAGGGTCCGATGAAAATATGTCGCCGGAATAAACAGTTTTCGGACCTTTTGCATCCAATCTCAAATTCAAAGTACAGGAGGGACATCCTTCTCCGTTGCAAGTACATTCCGATTCGGGAACATAATCCGGATGCATCGTCAGAGGAACAAGGGCTAAACGAAGCCCGAGCTGTTCGTCATAAAGGACTGACGTGTTGTCGTAGAGTTCAAGCCATTCAATCGCAAGATTTGGAACATCGGCTATCATAGCTCGACGAATTCCGTTTGCAACAGACGTGTCAACGTCGGAGAGTATAAATTTGGCCGATCTTTCCGACAACTCGATTATATCGATTTCCACCTTTATTCACCTATTATCCGAATAATTTATTTTATAATCTTTTTTATAATATTTTTTATTTTATAAAAAAGATTATAAATGTTTATATTTTCTACTTTACAGTTTACAGTATACTTCACGATTTGTGCTTTCCGCCTCTTGGACGTGTTCCGTCATGCGGAATCGGTGTTACATCTTCAATTCTTCCGATTCTGATTCCTGCACGAGCAAAAGCACGAATTGTTGCTTGAGCGCCGGGTCCGGGATTTTTATGTTTGTTTCCGCCGGGTGCTCTTACTTTAAAGTGTACACCAGTGATTCCTTTTTCTTTCAATTGTTCCGCAAGGCGATTTGCCATTTGCATGGCCGTATAAGGTGAACTTTCGTCACGAGATGCTTTTACAATCATACCGCCTGACGATTTTGCAATTGTTTCGGCACCGGACAAATCGGTAATCGTTACAATAGTATTGTTATACGACGATTTTATATTGGCAACAGCCCATTTCATTTCAGACGACATAATTATCTTCTCCTTCTTCCTTTACCTTCATTTTGAGGTCTGCTTGCTCTGAGATTTTCAGCGGACGCACGAAGTGTAACACCTTCAACAACGTTCGTTGCAACCTGAATCGGTCTTTCGGGGTGATCGCTTTTAGAAAGAGCGGAGTCTCCATGATACTCGATTTTCATTTCATCTTCTTTTGAAACCATCATGCTCGGAACTGTAAGTCTTCTTCCGTCGATTGATATATGTCCGTGTGTGATGAATTGTCGTGCTTGGCGAATCGTTCTTGCCAATCCGAGTCTTAAAACTTGAGTTTGCAAACGTCTTTCCAAAATGTTTTCTGTTTTCAAACCGAGAATATCGTCAATGTCGGAATCCGGTTTAAGAATACCGTATCTTATAAGTTTTCCAAGAATTTGATCCGCTTCTTTTTTGTGATGCCCTCTTAAAACACCGTCAGGCGTTGCAGCAACAAGCGCCAAAAGATCCATTGCATCAGATCTGTATTTTCTCAAAATACTCTCAGCTTTCCAAACTTCTCTTTTGTTACGAAGTCCGTACGCCTTAATCAATTCAACCTCATTTGCCATCCTGGTCGCTTGCCACGGATGGTTAGGAGTGTCATAAAATTTACTTTGCTTACCGGGATATACCATACACAATCATCCTCTTCTTTTGCTGACGCCTACGATTGTTCCGTGTCTTCCGGTTCCCTTCGTTCTTTGTCCTCTGACTTTAAGTCCTCTTTCGTGTCTTAAACCTCTGTATGCACGAATCTTTTTTAGATTGTTTATATCTTCCTTAAACGTCATGAGAATATCTGTTCCGAGAAGGTGTTTGTTATCCCCGGTCATTATATCTTTTCTTCTGTTGAGCATCCACTCCGGAGCGGTATTTTCGTATTCCAATATCGCTTTGTCAAGCTTTTCGATATCTTCATCCGGTAAATAACCGATCGTTTCTGTTGGGTCAACACCTGCGTTTTTCGCAATAATTTTTGAAACGCGAATACCTATTCCCGGAATTCCGGTCAGGGCATACTGAACTTGTTTAGATCCTTGAAGGTCTGTATTCATAACACGAACAAGATGCCTGATCTCTTCCGGTTCTTCCGAAGTTTTTACTTCGGCTTCAGTCATTTTGACTGAACCGTCTTTGAGTTCTTTTTTGTCTTTTTTAGCCATAATCGTTTCTCCTGAAATCAGGTTAATATTGCATCTTGTAGCCCTGCACATATGTTTGTGCCGAGCAGCCTATAACATATTATAATTCATATAATATGCATATTATGAAATAATATAAGGCTTCAATACAATGCCTAGTTCAAAAGGCATTTATGATATATAAATTTATCACTTGTTTTTTCAAAATATTAATAAAAGTTAAATATGATAATATGAGTATTTATTAAATTAAAAATAATAAGGGAATTGATTTATTATGTACGTCAACGACAATTGTGTGGGCTGCGGTCAATGCTTCGCTTTTTGCAATCAAGGTGCAATAGAAGTGTTCGGAAAAGCCCGAATTAATAATTTATGTACGAATTGCGGTATATGTTTGACTTATTGTCCTTTAAGAGCAATTGAATACGTAAATAAAAACGGAAAAGGTGAAATTTAAAATGAAAAACGGAAAAAAAGCGGTAATCATAGGCTCAGGCCTTGGCGGTCTTCTAACCGGTGCTTCTCTTGCAAAAGACGGATGGAGCGTTGAAATTTATGAACGTTTGTCTCTAATCGGCGGCAGATTTTCAAATATAGATTATAAAGGCTACCAACTTACGACAGGCGCACTTCACATGGTTCCAAACGCACCGAACGGTCCGCTTCTAACAATGCTTAAGCGTTTAGGAGCAAATGTAACTGTAGTTCCGTCAGACCCCCTGGCAACAATTCGAAATCCTTTAAATCCGGAAGATGAAGATTACAAATCGGGTTATAAAGACATACATTATTTAGACTTAACAAAACACATGTCTTTTAAAAATAAAGCATGGATGGCGATTTTAACTTTCTGTTTTAATAAAAAACTTATAAATCCTGGCGACAAAACATTCGTTACATGGTTTTCAAAATACATAGACGATAAACGAATTGTCCGCTATGCCGACAGTTTTGCTGGCTGGAGTTTGAGTTTAAAAGCCGATGAAGTTCCGGCGACCGAAATGTTACAAATTCTTGAAAACATTGTTAAATACGGCGGGCCTGCAATGATTATGGGCGGTTGCAGTTCTGTTATATCCGAACTGGTAAGAATCATAGAGTCAAACGGAGGAAAAATTTATACAAATAAAGAAATCGTTTCTGTAAATATATCAAAAGGTTCTGTTGAATCGATAACAGTTAGAGATTCCACCATGAAAGATTTAATTAAGAAAACTTCAAACGATACCGAAGTCAAAGCAGATTTGTTTATAAGCAATATCGGTCACAAAGAAACTTTTGATTTGTACGAAAAATTGCCCTTTAGCCCCGATTCCGGCGATGAAAACAAAGAAAAGGAAGAATTTAACTTAAAATATGAAAAATATATAAATGAGTTAAAAGGATTGAAAGCATCTGCCGGTATAAAAATCAGTTTTGCAGCCGACGAACAATTAATAGAACACACGGGCGTTTTATTTACGCCGTATGCAAGACGCGTTTGTGCTTTAAATTCAATTACAACCATCGATCCTACGATGGCACCTCCCGGAAAACATTTAATAATGTCTCACCAAAGAGTCGGATTGGACAAGTTGGACGATATTGAGTCGGAAATCGAATTGGGCCTTGAAGATTTAAAAGATTTGTTTTCCGGAAAAGAAATCGAAATTTTGGCGGTACAAGTCCATCACGGCGAATGGCCGGTAAACAGATGTTTTTCAGGCTACGATATCGGAAATAAAACGCCGTACTCAAACCTTTATATAGTAGGAGACGGCGCCAAAGGCGAAGGCGGAATCGAAATCGAAGGAATTACTTTAGGCGTCGAAAAAGCTTTGTCTGAAATCAACAAACTCTATAATTAATAAAAATATTTATAAAAATTAATTATAAAAATTAATTATAAAAATTAATTATAAAAATTAATAATAAAAATTAATTATAAAA
>JGI24707J26582_10001494_pt1 | contig 18367 bp, 17 predicted proteins | sample BioPla1DNA1_FD_26582 | JGI IMG/M metagenome (IMG submission 26582)
ATTTCTCCAGATATTTTTACCATTAAGCACACCTGCAAAAAGAATCTTTTCATCAGAAAAGCCATGCTTTTCAATTAATTCAAGACTTTTTCTGCCCTCAATAAAGTCAAGGCCTACACCATCAAATTCAAGTGAATTTACATCGCTATAAACATCACGTATATCACCAAAATATGTCTGAAGCTTAATTTTAAGCCCATTCTTTTCAGCAAGCAGCTGTGTATAAATTGATTTAAATAGTTCAATTTGTTCGACAGCCAAATCCGTCACCAAAAATGGCTCATCAATCTGAATCCATTCTGCCCCAATGTCGCTTAATTTTTTAAATATCTGCTTATAAGCATTTACAGCTGAATTTACAAAGCTATCAGCCTTTTTACTGCCTGTATAAATTGCTAGAGAAAGCAGTGTGAAAGGGCCTACCATAGTAGGAACAGACTTTATTCCTAGCTGCTTTGCTTGATTATAATCATCAAAAATCTTTGTGCCAGCAAGCTTAATTTCAGTATCATCAGCTATTTCTGGGACAATGTAGTGATAGTTTGTATTAAACCATTTTTTCATAGGAAGAGCCTTAACATCACCCTTTTCACCCTGATATCCCCTAGCCATAGCGAAATAAGTGCCAAGCGTTGATAGACCAAGCTCACTGTATCTTTTTGGTATAATGTTGAGTAAGGCTGCCGCATCCAAAGCATTATCATAAAAAGAAAAATCATTACTCGGTATAAAATCAACTCCTGAATTTGCGACAATTTTTAAATCCTGATTTTTTAGTACAGCAGCATTTTTTACAAGCAATTCCTCTGACAGCTTGCCTTTAAAATATTCTTCAGTAAAAAATTTCAGCTCTCTATCCTTCCCTATTCTAGGGAAACCTATAATAGCAGTTTTCATATTATCTTCCTTTCATTTATAAAACATATTTGTATACTAAACTTGTATGTATACATTATATCACACTCATTTGATATAGTAAAGACTTAATTTTTTATATTCTGATATAGTTTTTATCTATATGTAAAAACTTATTCATTTAACAAAATTTATACATTTACATTAGCTCAATATTATGATACAATATAAACGGTGATATTATGGAAAAATGTATCCTTCACAGCGATATGAATGGATTTTACGCCTCTGTTGAGTGCCTTTATAATCCTAAAATAAGAATGAAACCCGTTATCGTTGCAGGAGATGAAAAAGCAAGGCATGGAATTGTTCTTGCTAAAAATGAAATTGCAAAAGCATATGGTGTGAAAACAGGAGATACCTTATGGCAGGCTAAATTATTATGCCCTGAGGCTGTTTTTGTTGCACCTAATTTTGATAGATATATAAAAATGTCAAGGCTTGCAAAACAGATTTACTATGATTTTACCGACAAGGTAGAATCCTTTGGTCTTGATGAGGCTTGGCTTGATGTAACTGAAAGTCTTAATCTTTTCGGCAGCGGTAAGGATATAGCCGATAAAATAAGAAAAAGAATAAAAAATGAGCTTGGACTTACCGTTTCAGTGGGAGTAAGCTTTAATAAAATATTTGCAAAGCTTGGCAGCGATATGAAAAAGCCTGATGCTACTACTGTAATTTCAAGAGATGATTTCAAGCAAAAAATATGGAATCTTCCTGTACGGGACTTGCTTTTTGTAGGAAAAGCAACAGATAAAAAGCTAAATTCATATGGAATAAAGACAATAGGCGAGCTAGCAAGCACCGACAAAAAGATTCTCCAAAGAAATTTAGGAAAGCATGGTGCAACATTATGGGAATATGCAAACGGGTTGGATAAATCTGAAGTTTCAGAATATAACAGCAAAGAGCCTGTAAAATCTATTGGCAATTCAGTAACCACTCCAAAGGATTTAATAGATTTTAATGAAGTTAAAATAACATTAGGTTTATTGTGTGAAAGCGTTTCTTCAAGACTTAGAGAAAAGGATTTTCTGTGCAGAACAGTGCAAATTGGCATACGCACCACTGATTTAATATGGATAGAACGACAAGCAAAGCTTTCACACCCTGATAGGACGGCGGGAGAATTATTTAAAACAGCCTTTTCACTATTTAAGGCTAATTATAGCTTTGAAAATGATTTGCCAATAAGGTCTTTAAGCGTAAAAGCCTGCGATTTGGAAAAATCCGATTATGAGCAACTAACTTTTAATGAAATTTCACAAGAAGAGCTTAATGAAAGCTTGGAAAATACAATCGATTACCTTAGAGAAAAATTTGGATATTTTTCTGTGCATAAAGGAATAATGCTAACTGATGAAGAACTGTGGGAAAATCCAAAAAGTCATCTTCAAGATGTATAACAGGATAAACACACTAAATTTCATGCCTTAGCTTGCAAAAAAGTCTGCAAAATTAAAAGGGATAGCCCATTTCTACTTGGCTGCCCCTTTTGATTTTTGAGAAAATAAGTTACTAAAAAGACAAAACTAAATTTCTGCTACACTATCTCGTTTAATAAGATTTCCTGTAACAAGAGTTCTACCCTTTTTATACGATTTATCATGAATTTTTTTAATGATTATATCAACCGCTTCACTAGACATTCTCCTGCTGTTGACATCAATAGTAGTTATTCTCGGAGAAGATATTGTTGAATAAATATGATTATCATACCCTACTATCGAAACATCTTCAGGCACTCTATAACCCTTCGACTTTAAAAAATTTATAAAATGATATGCTGCTTCATCACAATTGCAAACAAAGGCTGTCGGCATATTTAAAGGCAGGTCAAATTCCATAAAGATGCCCGTTTCCAAAGACCTGTCATTAACAATAAACTCATGCTTTAATGGTATATTATTTTCCAAAAGTGCTTTATAATATCCCAAGTATCTATCCTGAATACTTGTTGTTGAATTAATATTTCCTAAAAAGCCAATTTTCCTATGCCCCTTTGATATAACATAGCTCGTTATCATGTATGAGCCAAAAAAGCCATCTGATAAAACAGTTTCCATATCCTCCATATTTGAATAAAAATCAAGGTAAACAGTAGGAATATCTATTTTAGTCAATGCATTAATGTATCTTTCTGAAAACTGTCCCAAAACAATTATTCCATCAATCTTTTTATCAAGAATTGAATTAGGAACGACACACTCAGCCTCATCGCTCTCAGGAATTACCTCTAAAATGCCATAATAGCTGTGCTTTTGCAGCAGCTCTACAATATATCTATACATAATCCAGTAAAAAGCACTTGCATCACTGATAAAATGCTTTGCTACAATTATTCCTATATTATAGGTATATCCCTCATTAAATCCTTTAGAAGAATTAGAAAAGCGATATCCCATTTGGGCTGCTTTTTCCTTTATTCTAATACGCAGCTCCTGACTCACTCCATCCTTATCACCTAATGCCTTTGAAACAGTGACAGTGCTGACTCCCAGTTCCTTTGCAATATCACTCATAGTAACAGATTTTTTAATCATCTACTCTACCGCCTTACAATATGTTTTCAAAAATTAAAATATATTTAATACTTTTGCGTAAGTTTATAACCTAAATTAACTCCTTTAATTATTTTAGGTTATTTTTAAACATTTGTAAATATTCATTTTTTACAAAATTTTAGTCGAAATTTTATATACTTTGACTAATTTAACTATACTTTATAATAATTTAGCTAAAAAAAGTTTATCTTTTTCTCAAAGCCAAAAAACTTGTCGTTATTTTGTATATTTTGTATATTGAAAAATTTATTAATTTATTATAAAATATATAATGGATATTTAAAATCATCATAATGGAAGGCAGGATTATGAGTATAACAATAAAGGATGTGGCTAAAGCTGCTAATGTATCAGTAGCTACGGTTTCACGAGTTTTAAATAAGAAGTCAAATGTTTCAAATGAAGCTATTGAGGCTGTTGAATCTGCTGTTGAAGAGCTTGGATACAGCCCTAATTTTTTAGGAAGAGATTTAAGGAAAAGCGAAACAAAGAGGATTTTAGCAATTACTGCTACCGCAGATCAGAGCTTTTATTCAGAAGTTTTAAACGGAATGGAAGATGCAGCATATAGCAAGGGCTATGATATTTTAATAGCTACTACCCATGATGANGCTGACCACGAAATGCATCTTTTAGGTATGCTTTTTTCAAAGGCTGTTGACGGTGCTGTATTATTAGGACCAAAGCTTAGTGCAGAAACTATTTCTAAGCTTGCTGAAAGATATAATATAGCTTTATGTCTAGAGAGGCTGGAGGATTGTAAGGCTTTGACTGTCACAATTGATAATGTTAAGGCAGGCAGAGATGCTGTTTCATATTTAATCGGAAAAGGACATAGAAGGATAGGACTTATCACCACAAAGGTTAGAAGTCAATCTTCAATAGATAGAGAAATAGGCTATAAAATGGCACTTAAGGACGCTGGAATACCTTATGATGAAAAGCTAGTTTCCTTTGGTACATACGATTTTGAAAGTGGTATAACGTCTTGTGAAAAGCTTTTAGCTATGGAAAATCCACCCACTGCCATATTTTCAATTTCCGATACTATTGCTTTAGGTGCTATGACATATGCTATTAGAAATCGTCTTGTAATAGGAAAGGAAGTTCAATTTATAGGCTTTGATAATATTCCCTACTCAAGGATGTTTTTGCCTAATCTTTCCACGATAGAGCAGCCCTGTCATCTTCAAGGCAAAACGGTTATAGAAAAGCTTATTGCAAATATTAAAAATGACTTAAATGATAAAGACACTTATATGCTGCCACATAGATTAGTATTAAGGGAGTCAACTGGTGACTGATTTTTCTAAATATAATAAATTTAATGTGAAATCACCTGCTACTATAAAACAGCAGCTCGATAAACTAAAATCAAGAGGCTGTATTATTGCAGATGAAAAAAAGGCTGAGGAAACTCTCTCTTTCATCAATTATTACAGATTGGCTCATTATTTTGAGCCATTTTTACTTGATAAGTACCATTATAAAGAGGGAACAACATTCGAAAAAATAGTGCAAATATACGACTTTGACAGAAAGCTAAGGATTCTCATCCTTTCTGTTTTAGAGGAAATAGAGATTGCTTTACGTGCTGTTATTTCAAATTCCCATTCTATGAGGTATGGTGCTTTAGGATATTTAAATGCCGAAAACTTTAATACCCACCACAATCATCAATATTTTTTATCTAAGATAGAACGTATGATTGAAACAAACGATGATAAAGCCTTTGTAAAACACCATATGAAAAAATACAAGGGAGCTTTTCCACTGTGGGTTATGATGGAAATGTTCAGCTTTGGTAATTTAATTTATTTTTTCTATGATATGCATAGCTCTGATAAAAAGCCTATTGCAGACAATTATTATAAAGCAAAGCTTTCCCATGTAGAAAACTGGCTAGGCTGTATCAGCGACCTTAGAAACCATTGTGCCCATTACAATCGCCTTTATGCCAATAAAATCGGAGATATTCCTGCAAGTGATGAAAGGTGGGAAAACACTGCTGATTCAATGCTTTTTTCATATTTGCTTGCCGCTAAACGTCTTTACTTGAGGAAGGATAGGTGGAATTCAAACTTTGTTATCCCGCTATCATCTTTAATAGAATCGCAAAAGGATATTTTAGATATTTCCTTACTAGGTTTTCCAGACGATTGGGAAATAAAACTAGTTTTTTATAATTATTAGCAAAATAGCTGGTATGATATTATCAATTAATTGTAAAGCTTCTAGTTACATGAGCGTTATGCAAATAAAATTGCATAAGGCTTATGTTTTTTACGTGAAAATTTAGCAAGAACTTTATTTTCTTAAAAATATTCTTGCATTGAAATATTTTTTATGTTATAATTTTAATGCGAAAATTTATATTGTTATTTATTTAATTTGATATAAAAGAGGTAGAACAATGGGAAATTTAAGAAATGAGCAAAAAATCAATGCTCTTTATGAATTATGGCTGAAAAATGCTACTGAAGATTCAGATTTAAATAAAGAGCTAACCAAAATTAAAGGTAATGACGCTGAAATTTCAGACCGTTTTTATCGTGATTTGGAATTTGGTACGGGTGGCTTACGTGGTGTTATCGGTGCAGGTACAAATCGTATGAACATTTACACAGTAAGAAAAGCTACACAGGGTATGGCTAATTATTTACTTGAAAATGCAGGCGAAAAAAGTGTTGCTATTGCATATGATAGTAGGATTAAATCGGATTATTTCGCAAAATCTGCCGCAAGTGTTTTAGCTGCAAACGGTATAAAGGTTTATATATACAAAGAGCTTATGCCCACACCAATGCTATCCTTTGCAGTGCGTAAGCTTGGCTGTGATGCAGGCATAATTATTACTGCAAGCCACAACCCTTCTAAATACAACGGATTTAAGGCATATGGTTCTGACGGCTGCCAATTAACTTTAGAGGCTGCCAGTGCTGTTTTAGAAAAGGTTAATGCTCTTGACACTTTCGACGATGTTAAAACAACGGATTTTGAAAAAGCTTTATCCTCAGGTATGATAAATTACATTGGAGAAGATGTAATCGACTCCTATATCGAAAATGTAAAGGCACAGAGTATTCATGCTGATGTCGTTGAGCAAAGCGGATTAAAGGTTGTATACACTCCTCTTAATGGTGCGGGAAACAAGCCCGTAAGACGTATCCTTAACGAAATAGGCATTAAAGACGTAGTCGTTGTAAAAGAACAGGAAAGCCCCGATGGACACTTCCCTACTTGCCCTTATCCAAACCCAGAAATTGAAGAAGCTCTAAGATTAGGACTTGAACTTTCAAACAAGGAAAAGCCCGACCTACTTTTAGCTACTGACCCAGATTGTGATAGAGTTGGCATTGCTGTACCCAATGAAAAGGGAAGCTTCCAGCTTATCACAGGAAATGAAACAGGTGCTTTACTGCTTGAATATATTTGCAAGGAAAGAATAGCAAATGGCACAATGCCTAAAAACCCTATTACAGTAAAAACAATTGTTACAACTGACTTAATAAAAGCTATTGCAAAGGAATATAATGTAGAGCTGATTGAAGTATTAACAGGCTTTAAATTTATTGGTGAGCAAATAGGCTTTTTAGAGGATAAGGGTGAGGAAAACAGATATATCTTTGGCTTCGAGGAAAGCTATGGCTACTTATCAGGCACTTATGTTAGAGATAAAGACGCTGTTGTTGCATCTATGCTTATTTGCGAAATGGCAGCTTTCTATCGCACTAAAGGAATTTCGCTACTGCAAGCAAGAGATAATATTTATAAAAAATATGGATATTATTGCAACAAGCTCTCAACCTTTACTTGTGAGGGTGCAGCCGGAATGGAAAGAATGTCTGAAATAATGAGAGATATAAGAAAAGCATATCCTGTTGATGTTGCCGGCGAAAAGGTAATTGGTATAGCTGATTATCTCACCTCTGAAAAAACTGATTTAGAAACTGGTAAAACCTTTGATATTACCTTGCCTAAATCAAATGTTTTCACTCTCTACCTTGAACATAATAATAGCATAATCGTACGTCCCTCAGGAACAGAGCCTAAAATTAAGGTTTATTACACTGCTACAGGAAAAAACTCTGACGAAGCTTGTGCTTTGCAGGAACGCTTTGCTGATGAATTTACTAAAATATTAGGATTTTAATAAAAAGCAGCCCTTATGGCTGCTTTTCTATATAATTCACAAATTATTAACAGTTTATTAATAAATAGTTCATATTTGAAGCTGCACATTGTTGTATAATTAACATTGTATGAATGTGACTGTTGTTTATATGTAAAATAACAGCAATTCTATTTCAATAGAAAACTATTCCTTTTTATAAGGATAAAAAGAAAGGATGTATTAACATGGCTCTTACTATTACTGAAATTAAGGGATATGAAATGCTCGACTCCAGAGCAAACCCTACCGTTCTTGCTGAGGTTACACTTTCTAGCGGTGCTAAAGGTTCTGCTTATGCTCCCTCAGGTGCTTCAACCGGTATTAATGAAGCTTGTGAGCTTCGTGATGGCGGAGACCGTTTCAACGGAAAAGGTACTGCTCAGGCTGCTAAAAACATTAATGATGAAATTGCACCTGCTCTTATTAAGCTTGGCACAATTCAGCAGGAGGCTGTTGACAACTGCATGATTGAGCTTGATGGCACACCAAACAAGTCAAGACTAGGCGCTAATGCAATTTTAGCTGTTTCTCTAGCAGTTGCTAAAGCTGCTGCAAATCACTATGATATTCCATTATATCAATATCTCGGTGGCATAAATGCAAATAAGCTGCCTATCCCTATGCTTAATATTCTCAATGGTGGTGCTCACGCATCTAACAACATTGATATACAAGAATTTATGATTATGCCTATCGGTGCTGAAACAATTACAGATGCTGTAAGGATTGCAAGTGAAATTTTCCATGCACTTTCTAAAGGTCTTAAGGCTAAGGGACTTACAACTACTGTTGGTGATGAGGGCGGTTTTGCACCTAACCTTTCATCTGCTGAAGAAGCTATTGAGGCAATTCTTGATGCTATTGATACAGCAGGCTACACTGGCAAGGTTAAAATTGCTATCGACGCTGCAAGTTCTGAATGGTGGCAGGAAGATGGCACATATCTTCTTCCTAAAAATCAAAAGAAATATACAAGTGATGAGCTTGTTGACTATTGGACAAAGCTTGTAGAAAAATATCCTATCGTTTCTATCGAAGATCCACTTGGCGAACAGGACTGGGATGGCTGGGTTAAAATTACTAAGGCTATCGGTGATAAGGTTCAACTCGTTGGTGACGATTTATTTGTTACAAACAGAAAGTTCTTACTAAAGGGTATTGAATTAGGTGCTGCAAATGCAATTCTTATNAAGTTTAATCAAATTGGTTCTCTAACAGAAACACTTGATGCTATTGCCATTGCACAAAAGGCAGGCTACAATACAATCATTTCACACCGCTCTGGTGAAACTGAAGATACATTTATTGCTGATTTGGCTGTTGCTACAAATGCTGGTCAAATTAAGACAGGTGCTCCTTCAAGAAGTGATCGTGTAGCTAAGTACAACAGACTCATGAGAATTGAGGCTGACGGTGCTAAGCATTTTGCTGAGTTTTAATTAAAATTGAATTTTTAAGAGCCTTGTTTTTGCAAGGCTTTTATTTTTTAATTATCTTATAAAAATATTGATTCATTATCTATATACAATAGTTAAAAAAACACCCCTAATTTACTTTTAGTAAAATTAAGGGCGTTTTTAAGTTTAAATAACATCTCATAAAAAAATGTTATTTTTGAAAATATTTATTATATTTGCTTATACTAAAAATAATATTTTCATTTTATTTACGTCTGTTAAAGATTATTGACGATTTATAATGGTTTATTTATATTAGAAAAAAGTCTACTTACCCTGATAGCTTTCAATCATTTTCTTAACCATTTGTCCCCCTATGGAACCAGCCTGTCTAGCTGTAAGGTCGCCATTGTAACCATTTTCCTTAAGAGTTACGCCTACTTCATTAGCAGCCTGCTGCTTCATACTTTTTAAAGCTTCATTATTCTTAGCCATGATTAATTCTCCTTCTTTTCTAAAACTAAAACAAATTTTTGAATTTTTTATTATCAAATCTCTGTTTTAATATTTTTAATTTACAAAAGCTCTTGCCTTTGTGTTAATATTATTTTCTGTTAATCGACTTTTATTAGTGGTAATTTTTGCAACATCAAATATTATTTTTTTATAAACTAAAAGTCCCTTCGGCTTTACCAAAAGGACTTATAAAAATTTTTATTACAAACCTAAAATATTTTAAGAAATAACCATATGTACTCACATAAGATACATATTGCATCATTAATTTTTAAAAAATCGTTTAAATGGCTCTATTATCGTGTGTTTCTATTCTTCCCAGTTATGCCATACATTTTGGACATCGTCATTATCTTCAAGCAAATCTAAAAGCATTTGCATCTTTTTTTGCAAATCATCATTTTCAATCTTCGCATAAGTGTCAGGAATTTGCTCAGCCTCAGCCGAAACTACATTGTATCCTTTTTCTCTTAAATCCTGTGCTACTTGTCCTACTTCAGCCGGTTCAGTTTCAATTTCTACACCGCCATCTTCAAAAATTACATCAATTCCACCAGCCTCCAAAGCATCTTCCATAATTTTATCCTCATCAAAGGCTGATTCTTCATTATCAATTACTACTATTCCCTTTAAGCTAAACATAAAAGAAACACAACCATTTGTTCCTAGATTGCCTCCACTTTTATCAAAATAATGACGAATTTCACCGGCAGTGCGATTCCTGTTATCAGTAAGACATTCTACCATAACAGCAACACCACTCGGACCATATCCTTCATATACACAGGTTTCATAGTGATTCTTATCACCTTCGCCTGCTGCCTTTTTTATAAGCCTGTCAATATTATCCATGGGAACATTATTAGCTCGTGATTTAGCTATTAAATCCCTCAGCTTATTATTAGAAGTAGGGTCGACACCCCCCTCTTTTACAGCGACCATAATTTCCCTGCCTATTTTAGTGAAAATTTTTGCCCGCTGAGCATCAGTTTTTTCCTTTTTATTTTTAATGTTATTCCATTTAGAATGACCAGCCATTTTTTGCACCTCTATTCTTTGAATTCTTTAAATCCCGTACCCAGTACTTCATTTACTGAAGAAACTGTTAAAAAAACATTAGGATCGGTTTGTCTTATTAATTTTTTAAATTTAAAATATTGATTTTTTTGAACAACTGTATAAAGTACGTTTTTATTGTTGCCAGAATATGCACCCTTTCCATCTACAATAGTCGCACCTCTGCCCATTTTCATAATAATTTTTGAAATTTCCTGCGGTTTATCAGTGAATATTGTAAGCAGCTTAGCCTCAAATCCGCCATAGACAAGCTTATCAATCATTCTCCCTTGACAGAAAATAACTATAATAGCATATAACCCTGCATTTATATCACGAAAAACAAGCATAGCTGAAATAATAATAATTGTATCAGTAAAAAAAGTTATCTGCCCTATTTTAAAATAAGGAAAAAACTTCAAAATAATTCTATTCACTATATCAGTACCGCCTGTGGTTGCTTCCTTTGAATAAACAATTCCCAAGCCAATACCTAAAACTATTCCGCCAAAGATAGATGATAAAATTCCATCGCCATTATACTCCGACATAAAAAGAGGATAAATATAATCAAGCATTAGTGTAAACGTTGCTACTGAAATAAGCGACCTTATCATTAATCTTTTACTCAGCATAATAAATCCAACTATAATTAAAGGTATATTAATTATTGCATAAAGAATACCTATACTAATTCCTGATACATGATTAATAATGGTGGATATACCCGCAACCCCTCCGGGGGCAATGCTGGCAGGAGCAGTAAAAGCATATACACCAAAAGCAAATATACTCGTGCCTATCAAAACAATTATATAATCAGCAATAGTTTTTATAATTTTCTTAAAAATATCGCCTTTACTCTTCTTTACACCTGACATGATTCCCCTTTTCTAAAGGGATATATTAAGCAATATTACAAATATGCTCAAACAACTCCCTCATTCTTGCTTCATTATTTATTAAGTACAAATAACCAAACAAAGCCTCAAGTCCAGTGGCTTTACGATATTCAGCAGGATTGCTGCTTTTTGGCACTGAATTTTTAGTAGCATTCCTTCCACGGCGGATAACATCAATTTCTTCCTCAAATAGTAAATTATTATCGNTTAAATAATCAACAGCCTTTGCTTGAAAAGATGCTCTAACCATGGATACAGCCCTNTTATGCANCTCATCAGCATTCATACTGCCGACTAGCACAATATGTTCTCTCACATACACTTCATAAACTCCATCACCTAAAAAAGCCAACGTCAACGGACTATATGAACGTGCCTGTGCAACTGTTACTGGATATTCTTTCTGCGTAAATAACACCTTCTATCTTAAATAATTAAATTCAAAATCGTAAATTGAAACAACATCATTTTCCTGTATTCCCATTTTCTCAAGCTCATCAATAATCCCACTNGTCTTTAAAANCCTTTGAAAATANTGCAAGCTCTCATAATCGTCCATATTTACATTATACAAAATTGGTGCAAGCCATTTTGCTGTGACAACGTAAATTCCATCTACCTTTTCAATAGTAAAACCATGCTCTTTTTCATGAAGCTTCATCTCTTCTTCAATAGAAAGTGGTTCTGCCTCATATACCTTAACAGGCGGAAGGTTTTCTAGCTCCGCAGCTACTTCATCAATAAGATCTTTTGTACCGCTAGTAGTAGCCGCTGAAATGACAAAAAGCTTTAATCCCTTGCTTTCAATGTAGGTTTTAAACTCATTAATCTGTTCTTCGCTTGCCATATCTGACTTATTCGCCGCAACAATCTGAGGCCTTTTTGACAATTCCTCAGAATAATTTGCAAGCTCTAAATTTATCTTTTCAAAATCATCGATAGGATTTCTTCCCTCAATGCCTGATACATCGACTACATGAACAATCAATCTGCATCTCTCAACATGACGTAAAAATTCATGTCCTAGACCAATTCCATCACTCGCACCCTCAACAAGACCGGGTATATCAGCCATTACAAAAGACTTATCATTATGCCTTACAACACCTAAAATAGGCGTAAGCGTAGTAAAATGATAATTAGCAATCTTAGGTTTAGCCGCACTGACAACACTTATCAAAGTAGACTTTCCAACATTAGGAAAACCAACTAAACCAACATCAGCAAGCAGTTTTAGCTCAAGTGTTACATCAAATTCTTCCCCAGGGAAACCTGGTTTTGCAAATCTTGGTATCTGTCGTGAAGGCGTCGCAAAATGCTGATTTCCTTTTCCACCATTTCCGCCACGTGCGATAACCACCTGCTCTTCATCTGAAATATCAGCTATAATTCTACCTGTATTGCTATCCTTAATCAGCGTACCCTTAGGCACACGAATTACAAGAGGAGGTGCAGATTTTCCCGTACACTTATTAGTACCACCATTTTCCCCACATTGAGCAATATATTTCTTTTTATATTTAAAATCAATCAAAGTAGATAGATTAGTATCAGCGACAAATATTATATCGCCGCCTTTACCACCATCTCCACCATCAGGGCCACCACTAGCAACGTATTTTTCTCTGTGAAATGAAACAGCACCATTTCCACCGTCACCTGCTTTTATAAAAATTCTGGCTTTATCAACAAACATATATTCTCCATAAATATTTTAATCCGAAATTATACCAATTATTATACACAAATAAGAGGCGGAATAAACCGCCCCGATATTATGTTCTTATTTTCAAGAGCGAAAATAGTCAACAAAACCAGCGGTAAATGCTGTTTTAGTCAACTATTAATCAGCATAAACACTTACTTTTTTGCGATCCTTACCAAAGCGCTCATACTTAACCTTGCCTGAAACTAAAGCAAACAAAGTATCGTCAGAACCCTTTCCTACACCATTTCCGGCATGAATCTTTGTACCACGCTGTCTTACAAGAATATTACCAGCTAATACAAATTGTCCGTCGCCACGTTTTACACCAAGACGCTTAGCATTGGAATCACGACCATTCTTTGTAGAACCGCCGCCCTTTTTATGTGCGAAAAATTGTAAATTTAATTTAATCATAGTTTTTCCCTTTCATCATCATATTCATACATCTAACTTATATTAAGCCTATTATAATCCTCATTAATCAGCTCTAAATGTTTTTTCAGAGAACTCAGTATAATATTTAAATTTTGAGATTGAAAATCGCTTAAGCGTTTACTGTCTAAAGTGATTTTATTCTCTTCAATATCAACCTTTGCAGGAATTTTAAAAAATTCAGTAATTGTATTTATACTCAGCATAATACTTGATGTAACAGCAGAGCAAACAATATCCTTACCATGTTCATCATATCCTGCATGACCGGTAATATTAAATCCCTTGAGCAAGCCATTTTCCCTGAAAAAATTAATATTAATCATTATGCAATAATAGAGTCAATTCTCACTTGAGAATATGGCTGTCTATGTCCCTGTTTTCTTTTTACATTTTTCTTAGGCTTGTAGGTGAAAACTGTGATTTTTCTAGCTCTTCCTGTTTTTAAAACAGTAGCCTTTACACTGACATTTTCCACATAAGGAGAGCCAACAACAACGCCTTCCTCCTTAGATACTAAAACTACCTTGTCAAAATTTACTTCTCCATCAGCCTCAAGCTTTTCAACAAAAACAATATCACCTTCTTTAACCTGATATTGCTTTCCGCCTGTTTCAATAATTGCGTACATATCATTACCTCTTTCATAAGACTCGCTGAAAATAAGGCACAAAAGTTTTAAGCCTGTCAAAATAGACAAGCAGCCTTTTTCATGCGGCTTAATCATTTTACCATAGATAAAACAGCTTGTCAAGAGTTTTGATAATAATTTATAAATTACAATGCTTAATAAATGAAAAGTTTGCTGCTAAAGTCTTAAAATTCCTTAAAACACACACCAACTCACACACCCACAATAAGTGTGAATTTTGATTTGTGCAGCATCTAGCCATGTTTTATAGGTATGAATTACCGTAAAAGCAAATTTAATTACCTAGTACTTTATTTGCAGAACGGGCATATATTTAGTTAATTTGCATAATAACAACGAGAAAAATAAAATAAATTTATAAAATTTTAAGAAAGTTAAATTTGCTATTGACAAACCACTTTGAATTTGATATAATAAATAACGTCGTCAAAAACAATTAGTTTGTTATTAAAAATTTAAAACAAAATATCTGATCCATTAGCTCAGGCGGTAGAGCACTTGACTTTTAATCAAGGTGTCCGGGGTTCGATTCCCCGATGGATCACCAAAAATCTTGAACATAATGTTCAAGATTTTTTATTATACAATTTCAGACGTGTATACGATTTTAGACCTTTTTTATAAAAAAATTAAAGGGCATTATTAAAATACCCTTTAATCTTTTTTTGGTGGGAGAAGGTGGATTCGAACCACCGAAGCAAGTTGCAACAGATTTACAGAAAAAAATGAATGATGCTATATTATGCCAAGTGATTCCCTTAAAATTTCAGCAGAAGAGTGTACATAAAGTTTTGAAGTGATTACAATACTACTATGTCCTAGAAATTTTGATACTGCATATATATCTTTTGTTTTTTCGTAAAGCAAAGTCCCACATGTATGTCTTAATTCATGGGGAGTAAGAAAATCGCCACCTTTTGTGTATGCAGTAAAGAAAGACTTATAAATTCCTTTTGAAAAAGTGCTAGGAGTAACAGGAGCGTTTCTATCGCCCTGCCTCGAATGTACTACATAAATAGAAAGTTTAGGCGCTTTTTCTAAAAGTTTTGTTAATTCAGTACTCATGGGAAGGTCTCTTTGACTAGAGAGGTTTTTAGTTGCATTAATATGTGGCTTTCCATTCAAAGAAGTGCAGCCACGTTTTATACTAATTATTTTTCTTTGAAAGTCTATGTCTGTCCACCTTAACCCACATAATTCAGAAGCCCTCAACCCCATTTCTAATAGCAGTCTTATTATATGACCATAGAAATGTTTTTCACAAAATTCAAAGATTTTTTCGACTTCATATTTATCATATGTTCTTTTTATGTTTGATTTTTCTTCTAATTTGATCTTTATGTTTTCCGCCGGATTAAAAGTACAAATTTTATTTTCCATTGCAGATTTGTAAATTCCGTTTAAACATATCAAAACCTTATTTAAGGTGCTCTTCGAGTAAGTTTTTCCCAAGTCTTTTAAAAATGTTCTTATTTCTAAAGGCACAATCGATGTTAAACTTCGGTTTCGAAAGTTCGGGATTATATATAGTTCAGTTACTCTTTTGTATGAAGTATTATATGTTGAATCCCTCACTTCGCCTTTCTTGTAATGATTGAGCCAAATATAAGCCCATTCTTCAATTGTCATATTTTCTTTCATTTTGAGTTCCACAATTTCATACTTCCTTTATTTTATTCTACTATTATAGCACAAAACTCAAAAATAGGTTAATATCCTCTTAGGATTTAACATAAATACATAGAACAGAGATTGCAACTCTGAGGACGGTGACTGTTAGCCCACCGTCCTTTTTCTATGTCTAAAATCGGCTAACAAAATTTATACATACGCTCAAAAGAGCAGAAAGAAGGCTAACATGAAAAAAATTATTGCAGTAGCAAACCAAAAAGGCGGTGTAGGTAAAACCACAACAGCACTTAACGTCGGTGCTGCTCTTCAAAAAAAAGGTTACAAGGTCTTGCTTATAGATTTAGATCCTCAAGCAAATCTTTCAACCTGCTTGATGTTTGAGCCAGATGGACTACCGACAATGAGCGAATTGATGAGTATGATAGTAAATAATCAAGAAATATCCATACAAGATTCTATTAGGAATTTTGAAAAAGAAGATTTAGATTATATACCCGCATCTCTCACGCTTTCTGCAGCTGAGTTTTTTCTTGTCACTGCATTTTCAAGAGAAACAGTTTTGAGAAAATTGTTAAGATGTGATTACTTGAATAGTTATGATTACATAATTATTGACTGTCTTCCCTCTTTAGGAATATTATTTATGAATGCATTATGTGCAGCTGACAGTTTACTAATTCCCATACAAGCACAAAAGCTTGCACTTGATGGTATGCAATTAGTAATGAATGCATACAAACAAGTTAAAACAAATATAAATTCAAAATTAAAAATAGAAGGTCTTTTACTCACAATGACAGATAATACAAACATGAGTAAAAGCGTCGAAGAAATGATACGCAGCACATATCCTGAGTTAGTTTTTAACAATAAAATAAGTAAATCCGTACAAGCTTCAAACAGCACGTATTTAAATAGAAGTCTTGTGGATATGAATACTAAGCTAGGAAAACAATACATAGCCGTTGCTGAAGAAATGGTAGGTAATAAACAATGAAAATAGATGTAAATAAATTATCTACAAATAATGCAGTAAATACAGCGTTTGCTGATTTACTGGGTGTGTCAAAAAAAGATATACAGCAACTAAATATTAGCCAGCTTAAGCCATATCCTAATCAACCATTCAAACCTTATTCGGTTGAAAAACTAGAAGAACTTGCTGAGGATATAAGAATTAACGGTATTCTTTCTCCCGTAATAGTTCGTCCATGGAATGGTGAGTATCAAATACTCGCCGGACACAATCGTGTGAATTCTGCTAAGTTAATTGGATTAGAGGTTGTGCCTTGCATTGTTAAAGATGTTGATGATAATACTGCACAGTTGATAATGGTAAATACTAATCTCAATCAAAGACAAGAGCTATTACCAAGTGAAAAAGCTTTTGCATATAAGATGCAAATGAACAGTATGAAAAGTCAAGGAAAACGCACAGATTTAACTTTGTACCAAGTTGGTACAAAGTTGGACAGTGGGAACGAACTATCAGAAAAAACAACTGAATCAAGGACCAACATATTTCGTTACATCCGGTTGACTTTGCTTATTAATGATTTTTTAGAACAAGTAGATAGTGGAAAGCTTGCATTTCTAGCAGGGGTAGAATTAAGTTATTTGCCTTTTGAGGAACAAGATTTAGTTTATAATTTTGTACAAAATGAGAATAAGAAAATGTCACTGGACAAAGCGAAGATTATTCGTCAACTTTCTGACGATGGGAATCTAAATGATGAAACATTATTAGAAGCTTTTTGCACAAAGAAAAAGCCACCAACTAAAATTTCTATTCCGATTAAGAAACTTAATAAATATTTTTCTTCTAATAACACAGAAGAAGAAATACTTAATGAAATATTTAAAGCTTTGGAGGTGTATAGAAATACTAATAATTAAAATGTTTATTAATTGAAAGGAGAAAATGTAGAAGAAAAATAAAAAATATAAAAACAAATAAATTGTTAAAAAAGTATTGAATTTAACACTTTAAAGTGTTATTATAGAAAAGGAGGTTTACTATGAATTTAGAAAAAATGATAGAAGCTCAAAAAAAAATTGATGAAAGAAAAAAATCTAATCAAACAAATAATGTTTCTTTTCAGTTTTCAGAACAAATTGATAAATCGGAAAATGCAGTAGTTGAACGTGATAATAGCATAAGTAATGAATATCAAATAATAAAATTAAAAATTGATAAAATCACTCCATATACTCAGCATCCCTTTCGTCTATATGATGGCGAAAGGCTTGCTGATATGGTGGAAAGCATCAAACAAAATGGAGTGCTGCAGCCGGTTATCGTAAGAAAAATTGAAGATACTTATGAAATGCTGTCGGGACATAACCGTATGCAAGCCGCGAAAAAAGCTGGGCTAGAAGAACTACCTGCCATTTGTAAATCGAATGTCAGCGATGAAGA
>JGI24707J26582_10001501_pt1 | contig 18343 bp, 12 predicted proteins | sample BioPla1DNA1_FD_26582 | JGI IMG/M metagenome (IMG submission 26582)
TCCACTCATTCCCCAAGGAATGGTATTATCTCCACCAAGCTTGTTCTCTTTTACTGCATATAGGTATTGACCAAGTTCTTCCTTAGTGCTTGGAATGCCCATATCTAACTGATCACACCAATCTTTACGAACATAGGCCACGTGTCTTGGTGCTTCTGTTCCTCTTTGTTTTAATACTGCATATTTTTTATCTCCAATATTTCCTACAGATTGTGCTGCGCCACAATATTTCTCAATATCAGTACCATACTGTGCGTATACTTCAGTTAAATCTGCCAAGGCCCCACTATTGGCATAGTTCATAAAAATGTTCTGATCATATGTAAATACAATATCAGGTGCTGATCCACCGGTCATCATTATGTTTAATTTATTATCAGATTCTGATCTAGGTACTGCTTTATACTCCACATCAATATTGTATAATTCTTTTACCTGTTCTTTAATCCATTGAGTTAAGCCATTGTCTTCAGTAGTTGTTCCAGGTGCAGCATTTCCTCTATCCCAAACCATTACACTGATAGAAACCGCTTTTGACCCATCTTTGGATGTCTTACCATCATCTTTTTTACATCCGACTAATGATAAGCAGATTAAGACAGTAAGTAAAACTGTAAGTAATTTTGTAAACCTTTTGTTCCTCTCCATAATATTCCTCCTTCTTTATAAGTACTTTTTATATTCATATAATATATTAACCCTTAACAGCACCAATCATTATACCTTTGGTGAAGAACTTTTGCACAAACGGATATACCAACAGCATAGGTAGCATCGAAATAACTATACTAGCCGCCTTAATGTTTTCTGCCAAAAGGTTTGTCATTAGACCCTCCTCAACACTAACCTTTACAGCTTCAACATACTGCTTTAATACCATTTGTACAGTAAAGTACTTAGAAGAGTTAATATAATATAAGACATCCCCAATACCATTCCATCTACCAACTGCATAAAATAAACCTAAAGTAGCAATCATAGGATATACCAATGGTAAGGTTATACTAATCAATGTCCTAAATTCACTGCATCCATCAATCCTTGCAGCATCATATATAGCTTGATCAATTCCCCTAAATGCATTGCACATAATAATCATATTATAGGCACTTAGAGCACCAGGTATAATCAATGCCCATACTGTATCAATAAGTTTAAAACTTTTAACATTTAAGTACTCGGGAATAATACCGGGATTTAAGTACATGGTTATGACAAATAAAGTCATAATAATATTTCCACCTATTAAATTCTTCTTAGAAAGCGGATATGCTGCAAGTATTGTCATAATTAGATTAATAGCTGTTGCACCAAACATTAGTAGGATTGAATAGCCAAAGGCATTAACAAAGCTTCCACTTCGAAATGCTTTTCTATAGGCTTCTGTATTGAAACCCTTAGGGAAAATCATTACTTTTCCAGCTGTAATTGCATCCTTAGAGCTAAATGAAACAGCAATAACTCTAAGAATTGGTACCATGGCAACAAATGTAATAACTATAAAAAAGGTACTCCAAAATATTTGAAATATTTTTTCAGATCTACTATTTACGGCACTCATTATATGATACCCTCCTGTCCAAGCTTCTTAATAATTCCATTAGCAGATAGAACTAGAACCACTCCAACAATTGTCTGGAAAAGTCCAATAGCTGTAGCAAAATCAAAACGGCCAGACGATAAACCTATGGAGTATACGTAGGTACTAATAACATTAGAAGCTCCTCGCACCAATGTATTTCCCATCATATAAGGACGATCAAAACTAATTGATACTAGCCTTCCTACTTGCATGATTAATAAAACTGTTATAGTTGAAGATATCTGTGGGATGGTCACATACCATATTCTCTGTAATCTGGTAGCACCATCTATATATGCAGCTTCACCCAGGGAAGAATCTGTGGCCATTAGAGCTGCTAAATATACAATTAAAGAATAACCAGCACTTTGCCATAGACCAAAGAACCAATATACAAAGCGCCAAATTGATGTGTTACTTAAAAACGGAACACTTTCAAAACCCAGTGTAACAATAATATTATTTACAAGACCAGAACGGGATAACAATTGTGTAGCTATACCTGATATAATAACCCATGACATGAAGTTTGGCAGGTATAATAAGGTCTGTGTAAATTTACGTATCTTATTACTTCTAAGTTCATTCAAAAATATAGCTAAGAATATAGGGATAGGGAAACCTATTATCAGATCTCCAATATTCAGCATCAAGGTATTCTTTAAAGCATCCCAAAAATCCTTTGACGAAAATGCTTCCTTAAAGTTTGCCAGACCAATCCAAGGACTTTCCCATATTCCTTGATAAATATTGAATTTTTTAAATGCAACAACAACCCCTAACATAGGCTTATATTTAAATAAAATTAAATAGATAACTGGAATAACTAACATAGCATATAGTTGCCAGTTATTTTTTAAATAAATTCTTACTTTTTTACCTTTTCTAATTTCTGCTTTTCTCCTCTTGTCCATAAACAATCTCCATTCTACATAATGTCATAAGATATTGAGTTATGATAATTTACAAATAATCTTGTGTTTAACAGCTTTTTATTGTTGATTATTTATAATTATACTCAAAGATATNTACTATAACTATGCATTTATTGCAAAAAACCGCTAAAAATGTTGCATTTTGTGTTATTTATATAAATACTCAGCCAAATCCTGTGAGAATTGCTAATTTTCCATATAAAAAGTACGTAGTTCATATGGTTGTATTACAAAATCTAATTTATGATCATAATATCTTATATCTTCTTCTGCTTCTGTAAGATACTGATCTGTTTCAAGCAAGTCACAGGCTTTAACATTTTTAATTCCCATATTTGACAAATCAAGAACCACCTTACTTCTTCTACCATAGGTTTCATAAACCCTAAGAATTATTCCCCTACCATCCTCTGATTGCTTAAGTGTTTCTAATACAAGATTATTAGCATCACTAACAATAGCCTCATAATATTCGTCGATTTTAGGTCTTCCTGGTAATATCTTGGTTATTACAGGCATATTCAAATCAAAACTTTCTCCTATAACATTGGCTTTTCTAAAGTCTTCTGAATGAGGAAGAATTGAATAAGTAAAATTATGAACTTCTTTATCGGCATTGGGATTAGGGAAGATACCTGACTTAATAAGGGTAAGCCGTACACAGGATTCGTAGGCATCTAGGCCGTATTTACAATCATTTAAAAGAGCAACTCCATATCCATCCTCTGCAATATCAACCCATTTATGAGCACAGATTTCAAATTTAGCTTGATCCCAACTGGTGTTACGATGGGTTTTCCTCTTCACATTGCCAAACTGAATATCGCAAATAATCTCATCTGTCACTACATCGATAGGAAAGGCAGCTTTTAATAATATCTGCTCTTCCTTCCAATCAACTGTAGTTTGAAAATCAATACGACGTTTGTATCGATAAAACCATATATCTTGGGTTATGATAGAATGAAGGAAAGAACGTTTTACTCTTATGCATGCGGCCAATGGACCGTTTTCTATCAGTTCAAATTGGCTTAAGTTATCTATATTCCATGATTTTTCTTCATAATAAGCATCTATATTCCAACTGTCATATTCATAAGGTCTGTCCTCAAAGGCTATCAATTGATTAAGTATTCTTCCTTTAGTTACAATATCTCTTTGATTCTCTTTATCAATTAAAGATACTATTTCTCCCTTCTTATTAAAGCTGACATGATAGAAACAGGTATCCAAAATAAAGGCATCCTTATTCTTTGTAAAAACAGCCAAATCATCTTCTATCCCTTGTTTCCCTTGTCTTCCCAAAGCTTTCCCTGTTATGTATCCAAAGACGGGTAACTTATCTAGATACAACAGATGACCGCCATCCCTTAGCCTTTGGCTTGTCCCCTGATACCCTTCCTTTTTCAAAAGCTTCATTTCATCTTCTGATATTTTTATCATGCTATCCCTTTTGACCCCTGCTGTCTGATAAATTATCAAAGTATCTTTAACATTATCTTCATTAATCATGGAAAGCATAGCTTGATTTAATAATTCATTATCTTTTTCAATAATAGCTTCATATTGTTTTTGGGAATCCACATATACTTCTTCAATTGATGTACCAGGTAAAATATCATGGAATTGATTTAGCAAGGTCAAACGCCATATATCATCTAACTCCTTTTTAGGATATTTATATTGTGAGTTAAATATTAGGGCCATTGTTGCTAATAGTTCCACATTATGATTTAAGAGTTCACACTGCCTATTATATTTCTTATTTCTTGCCATGGATGTATAGGTGCCTCTATGATATTCTAGATAGAGTTCCCCATTCCATGTAGGAACTTTTTTACCTTCTAGGTTTTTCTCCAAGCCCTCAAAGAATTCTCTTACAAATGTCTGCTTCACTGTGGGACAGCCTGGAAGTTGCCAAGTCATCCTCCTTGACTCCTCCAGCATCTCCCTGGTTGGTCCTCCACCACCATCTCCATATCCATAGCAAGTAAGGACCTCCTTAGTTAAATTCTTATTTTGAAACCGTTGCCAGGTCCCCATCACTTGACTAACATTTTGCCTTCCATTATAGGTGGTACTGAAGTTTTCATCTCTAACAAGTTCTGGGTATGCCTTATGATTGGTGGTAGTAATAAAATAAGTTAGTATGGCTGTTCCATCGATTCCCTTCCAGAACATAAGATCATTGGGGAATTTATTATACTCATTCCAATTGATTTTGGTTGTCATGAAATAGCGGATACCAGCCTTTTTCAATATCTGAGGCATTGCAGCACTATATCCAAATACATCTGGTAGCCATAATACCACATTATCTCCTTTAGCAAACTCCTCCTCAAAAAAACGCTTACCATAAACAATCTGACGTATCAGGGATTCCCCACTGGTCAAGTTGCAATCTGGTTCAACCCACATAGAACCTTCGACTTCCCACCGCCCCTCTTGCACTCTTTTCTTAATTTCTTCAAAAAGCTGAGGTTCCTCCTCTTTTACAAATTGATAAAGCTGAGGTTGGCTTGACATAAAACGATATTCTGGATATTCCTTCATAAGATTTAATACTGTCGAAAAACTTCGTAAAACTTTTTCTCTAGTTTGACGTATGGGCCACTTCCAAGCCAGGTCAATATGAGTATGACCGATACTATGAACTATAACCTTCTCCTGATTATATGTATCCTTATGTTCATGTTTATACTTATTGTGAAGATATTCTCTGGCCTTACCTACTGACTTGTAAAACTCATCTAATTTATGATTTCTTAATTCTAATAGTGATACCACTTGATTAAGATCTGATATAATTTCTATTCTCCTTAAGTCATCTTCTCTAAGTTCCATAGCAAGCTCAAAGAGTACTTTAAAATCATAATATAAAGCTTCAACATCGGAATGCTTCTCTCTAATTTTCAGATTAAGATGATCGGTCTTTTCATGACTATTTGAATATGCATAAAGGCCAAGTTCCAATTGCTCCCCTGACTTAGCATTTTTTGATAGGCATACCTCATAATGATTCATATCCATACCACAAACAAGCTCTTGATTTAAATAAAAAAGAAACTGGGGGTTATCTGTATTCCATATATCATTAGCACCAGTAGATACTTGCAACCATATTTCTTTGCCGCCCATCTCTTGGGGAATAGTTATATAAGTTTTAAAACAATCATGTATATCATGGCCACCCCAAGAACTGCCATTATCAAATTTTTCCCAGCCCTTTTCTAAAACTGTTTCATATATAGTTCCCCTCTGATCATAGTCAATTCTTTTTCGATATAGTTCTGTAACTGGAATTATATTATCTTCTCCATAAATCCTATTTTTTAAAAGCTCTAGTAACATTTTACATCGATTCACATATGGTTTCATATATTCTCTCTCCTTCTTGCATAATATTAAACATATAGAGTCAAGATACCTTCTGAAAATCTACCAAAAAAATACTATTTAACTCAACTATTTAAGTAATAACTACTATATATCTTATCATAACAAGATAATTTTGCATAATCTATTTAATATTTGCTAAGAACCTCATTAAACATTGCCTTTTTTGCTTTTTACCATGTTAAATTGGTTTAAATTAATATAAGGTTGTGGTAATAGTGCTATATATTACTCTACCCACTTCTCTTGCCATTTGGTATAGTCTAAAGGTTTCCTTAGCCTGCTTAACATCCCCATATACCTTCCAATAACCATTAAGAAGATAATATCTACCATTATTTGCAATAAAGCCCTTAACATCCTCCAAAGGATAACCAAGGAATATACCAATTTCATGGGGAAAAGAACCCCTTTCCTCTTTATACTTATAATATCTACTCTTAATAAGTTCTATTTGCTTCTCCACTGTTTTTTCATACTGCCAGTATCCTACTTGTCTTAAAAATCTGCAGCTTTCTTCATGTGTTAATATACTTTCTAATAAATCATAATTATAAATAAAAAAAATATATACTTCTTCATTCTCATAGAGAGTTGATAGTCTGCAATTAAACCCCATTACTTCTTTATATACACAGTTTATAAATTCCTCCTGGCAAACCATCTTCCTTTTATGGGCTGTAATTATATTAGACGGCTTTATGCCAAGAAGAACTGGCATACAGTGTTCAGTTAAAAGATACATACCATAATTTTCTTTCGATACCCTATTAATTGATTTTCTCACACCTATACTCCTAATATTTTAAACATATAAAGCTAATTATTTATCAGGACTAACATAATAGATGATATTAGAATATGTTGATAATCATAAATTAATTAATAAAATTATTAAGAATTATTTACTAATTTGGATATAAAGTGTATTATATATCTATTGTTTTGGGTATCCTATTATATATTGACAATTACTATATAAAATACTAAAATAATGATAACGATTCCTAATATTATATTGTTTGTAGATACTGGAATCATTTTTAAGTTTGAAAACATCACAAATTAGTTGCCAGGAGGATATTAATCAATGAACACAACTATGTTAAAACCAGGTATTTATTTTGTAGGTGCGGTTGATTGGAATGCTAGAACATTCCATGGCTATTCAGTTAGCCGGGGTGTTACCTACAATGCATATCTAATAGTCGATGAAAAGATAGCTTTGATAGATACAGTAAAAAAGGAATTTGCAGGTGAACTTCTAGATCGTATTTCCGAAATTGTAGATCCCTCTAAAATAGATTATATAATCTCTAACCATGTGGAGATAGATCACTCTGGTTCTATCCCTGCTGTAATGGAGGTTGCTAAGGATGCCATAATAGTAACATCTGCTCCTAACGGTAAAAAAGGACTTATCGCCCATTATGGAGCATCCTATCAATACCAGGAAGTAAGGGCTGGGGATAGCCTGTCCTTAGGTAAACGCTCTTTACAATTTGTAGGTACACCTATGCTTCACTGGCCTGATAACATGGTTACCTATTGCCCTGAGGAGAAGATCCTTTTCTCCAATGATGCATTTGGACAGCATTATACATCATATCATCATTTTGATGATGAGGTGGATCTAGCAGGTGTCCTTGATGAAGCTAGACATTATTACGCCAATATCCTTATGCCTTACGGTTCCCAAGCGAAGAAAGCCCTGTCTGTAGTTGAAGGACTTGATATTGAAATGATCGCCCCCAGCCACGGTATAATTTGGAGATCCCATATCAAGGATATAATGGAGGAGTATAATAAATACGCCAACAATATTACAGATGATTATGCTTTAGTAGTCTACGATACCATGTGGCATTCTACTGAAAAGATGGCCCATAGCGTAGCTGAAGGCTTTGCCAAAAGGGGTACCAGGGTTAAGTTATTAGACCTAAATGTTAATGAACTTTCTGATATTATGAAAGAGTTGCAGATTGCCAAATACCTAGCAGTAGGATGCCCTACTCTGGACAGCTATATTACTCCCAATATGGGTGCTTTCCTTACCTATATGAAATGTCTAGCTCCTAAGGGTAAAAAAGGTTTCGCCTTTGGATCGTATGGATGGGGAGGACAAAGTATTGGTGTTGTTAATCAGCATTTACAGGATCTAGGGGTAGAGATTATCCTTGATCCTATCAAGATTAATTATGTACCATCAAAGGATCAGCTACTAGAGATAGAGAACATGGTGGCTTCACTATAATCTATCTTAAGGTTAACTATCATATTTTAAAAATCCAATAGAATTTATTCTTAATGCGCATATAATAAACCAAGAATTAAAATGGGTGATTATATGCGCATTTGTGAACTTAGGGAAAAGGAAGTTATTAATTGTAGGGATTGCCAGCGATTGGGCTTTGTATCAGATGTAGAATTTGACATATGTACAGGATGTATTACTCATATCATTATACCTGGACCCTGTAAGATATGGGGCATTCTAGGCAGAGATACAGAATATGTAATCAGCAGTAACTGTATAAAACAGATTGGTGTAGATATTATATTGGTTGATGTGGATGCAGAAAAATGTCTTGTAAAATGCGAGTAGAACTTTTTATACTATCTGCTATATCGATTTTAAGCTTGACCTTGTAGAAAATATCCAATATAATCAAATAAAGCTATATTCAAATTTAGATATATTTATATGATATATTAATAATACATCAGACAAATTAAAGAGGAGTGATTAAGTATGAAATGCCCATTTTGCGGCAATGACACCACGAGAGTAATAGATTCAAGACCTTCGGAAGAGAATAATTCTATTCGCAGAAGACGTCAATGCGATGAATGTCATAGAAGGTTCACTACATACGAAAAAATTGAAAGCATCCCCCTGGTGGTCATAAAAAAAGATAATAACCGTGAACCCTATGATCGATCTAAAATCGAATCTGGTGTGTTTCGCTCCTGCCACAAGAGACCTATTTCTGTTGATCAAATGACTTCTCTGGTTGATGAAGTTGAAACTATAATCTTTAATCGAGAAGATAAAGAGATACCTACCCATATAATTGGAGAAATTGTTATGGATAAATTAAAGAATCTAGATCCAGTAGCATATGTGCGCTTCGCTTCTGTTTATCGAGAATTTAAAGATGTTAATACATTTATGGATGAACTAAAAAAAATCCTGGATAGCTAATCCAGGTTTTTCTTTATTTAATTAAGCCCTTCTCAATCAAAAATTCTCTTGCCACTTGGTCAGGCTCCTGTTGTAGTTCATCTACTTTGTAATTTAATGAAATCATAACTTCATCATTTAGGTATGTCCCTAATTCATTAATAAGTGACTCAACCTCAGGATACTCTTCAAGTACTTCTCTGCGGATTATTGGAATTGCATAATAAGGTGGGAAGAAATTTTTATCATCCTTTAGGGTTACCAAATCAAACTTTTCTAAAAGAGCATCGGTAGCAAATGCATCAACCACATCAGTTTCTTTGTTGATAAGTGCCAGGTACCTAGGTGATGAATCAAGACCAGTGGTATCTTTAAAGGTCATATTATAATGCTTTACCAAACCAGGTAAGCCATCCTCACGATTTAAAAACTCAAAAGTTGTTCCTGCTGTTAACTTGGACGCAACTTTGGCTAGGTCACTGATTGTCTCTAGATTATACTTGTTTGCTGTCTCCTCTGTAACTGCTAGAACGTAAGTGTTGTTAAAGCCCATTTGCTGTAGTACTTCAATATCAAATAATTCTTTATACTCTGCTTTTACTGTATTATAAACTTCCTCCATATCTGAATTCGGTGGATAATTTAAGGTATCTCCATAGGCGGTACCGCTATATTCAACATAGACATCAACATCTCCAGCTTTCATAGCAGAGAAAACTACTTGAGTACCTCCAAGATTTATTTTTCTCTCCACCTCAATATCTGATCTGTTTTCAATTAAGTCTGAAATCATATGGGTTAAAATATGCTGTTCTGTGTAATCTTTACCAGCTACTCGAATAACTTTATCAGCCTTATTAAGATTACTTAATGCAGAAATAACTAAGATTAATGTAATTGAGGCTGCTGTAACGCCAAGTATAATCTTGCTACGGATTTTATCCATACCTTGNTTTTCTTTTGATCCAAGGGAGTCCTGTTGACTATTAGGTGTAACTAATTTTTCCACAATACCCATCAAATAATCTACCAATAAGGCTAGGATACAGGCTGGTATGGCACCAGCAAGAATCTGAATATTGTTAACTGTACGGATACCTGAGAAAACCAAGTGTCCCAATCCCCCAGCTCCTATAAAGGCTGCCATAGTCATAAGGCCAACAGCAGTAACCGATGAAATTCTTACGCCTGCCATTATTACTGGCAAAGCCAATGGTATTTGCACTTTTGCTAAGATCTGAAATCTTGTAAGTCCTATACCTTTAGCCGCTTCCAGTGTCTGTGGATTTATATTCTGAATTCCAGTGTAAGTATTTTTAATAATAGGCAATAGAGAATATATAATTACCATAAATACTGAAGGTAAAGTTCCTATTCCTAATAAGGGTATCATCATACCAAGCAAAGCCATACTAGGTATCGCTTGAACTACATTTGCTATTCCTAATACTGGTCTATTTAACTTCTTAACATAACTAATCAATATCCCTAAGGGAACACCAATTAGTACTGCTATACCAACTGCAATCACAGTTAATTCAATATGCTCTAAAGTTAAATTAAATATTTGATTTCGATTTTGTACTATATATTTAATAAAATTCATTATTACATAACCTCCTCAGGTTCCAAGTATTGCTGACTTAAGGTAGTTACTAAACTACTTTTTGTTATCAAGCCGAGCAATCTTTTTTCATCATCAAGTACTGGTATGCTGGATGCATGGTTATCATTAACCACCTTTAATATATCAATTATGGAATCTTCCGGTTTCACGCAGCATACATCCGTATCCATAACTTCTTCAACTGGTTTATTGCTATCCTTTTTAGTCTGTATCTGTTTAGCTTTTACGATTCCCAATAATATACGGGATTTGCCTTCTGTAACCATTAAGCTATCAACCTTTGTTGAACGCATCTTTTCCATGCATCTGAATAATGTCATGTTTTTATTACAGGTAACAGGTGAATCTATCATAATATCCTCTGCTTTAATATACTCTGGTGATGTCCATATGCGGTTTTTTCCCACAAACCGAGATACAAATTCGTTACTGGGGCTCTTTAAGATGTTCTCTGGCGTATCATATTGAAGAATTTCACCATCCTTCATAATGCATACAAGATCTGCAATCTTAATAGCTTCATCCATGTCATGGGTAACAAATACAATTGTTTTTTTATACTTTTCTTGTAAATCCATTAACTCTTCCTGTAGGCTGATTCTGGTTATAGGATCTAAGGCAGAGAAGGGCTCATCCATAAGTATGATTTCTGGATCAACGGCAAAGGCTCTTGCCACACCTATCCTCTGCTGCTGGCCTCCACTGAGTTCTGAAGGATAACGATTTAGAAATTCGTAATCTAAACCTATCATATCCATCATTTCCAGAGTTCTTTCCTCAATCTTCTTAGGATCTCTTTTCTCTATCTTCGAAATAATTTCAATATTTTCTTTGACCGTCATATGAGGGAAAAGCCCTGTTTGTTGTATAACATAACCCATATTTCTACGGAGCTTTATTACATCCTTAGATGCCACATCCTCCCCATCAATATATATTTTTCCTGAACTTGGCTTAACTAATCTATTAATCATTTTTAATGTTGTTGTCTTTCCACAACCACTTTCACCAATAAATGCGACCAACTTGCCTCTTTCTATTTCAAAAGTAATATTTTTTAAGACAACTTTATCTTTATATCTTTTTGATATATTTTCAAATTTAATCATTTCAATTCCTCCTGTTGTTTGTTTTACCTTCCTTTTAATGTAAAGCCTAAAAGCAACAACTTGTATTCTAACTTAAAGTTGTTACTTTGTCAAATATTATTTTTTAACTGTTTGGGAATTGCACAATGTGAATAGAGTTCACATGCCTAGAGGATTTATTTAATGTATAGGATATTCGAAGGAATTTCTATACATTAAATAAGCGTCTTGTAATATTAAACGGGACTATACTCTCTATTGAGATAGCCCCGCTTTATATTACAAGACGCCCTTTTTTTATTTTAATTACTGCTTAATTCAGGATATAGAAAATGGGAGACTCTATCATAGCTTTTTTCATCTCCAATAAAATAAAGTTTGTCTCCTAACATAATTTCTGCATATGGTCCAGGAGAAAGAAGTATGTCATCTTTGCGCCGTATGGCAATAATTGTTGCTGTTGTATTATGCCAGAAATTCAACTCAGAAATAGTCTTGTTTAGATAAGGCATATCTTCCTTTATCTCTATTTCAAATGGCAAAAATGGATTAATTGATCTAAACCTATCAGTTTTATCAATTAATTTATCTATAGCTTCATTCATAAATTTCATTTCTTTTTCTTGTCTTGCTACACTTTGTAGTATTTCTTCTTTCAAATTATTTATAGTCTGAACATCTTCATATTGACGTATAAAATTTAATGCCTTTTCAAAGGAGATTATCCTAACACCACTACCTTTAATTGTCTCTACTATATTTAAATCCGTTAGAATACTAATTGCTCTTCTTGCTGTCTCTGAAGATACCCCATACTGGCTGGCTAATGATGATCTAGCATATATTCTATCCCCTATCTGATAATGTCCCTTTACAATCTTTGAGGCAATGTCAGCTGCTATTCGTTGATATTTCGGACTTGTAATCCTAGTTTTTTTCTCCACTAGTAATCCTCCTAATCTAATGGTTGGTAAATGACTCTATTAAAAATTATTTCCTATCCTATATTATATATATAAGATTGGCTTTAGTCTAGCTAACAAGCTTTTAACCCTTTAAGGCTTTTAAGTATTATGAATAAAAATTATGAATTTGCACATAAATACTTTAAACTTGNCAATTCTTAGTATACAATAAGAAAGATAGATTAAACAGAAAGGCTAGGTGCATATTATGTTATTTGGAGCCCTGGAAGCAGGCGGTACCAAGATGGTGTTGGCAATAGGTAATGAACACGGAGAGATTATAGAGCAAAAATCCATTCCTACCACAACTCCAGCCGAGACCATTCCTATAATTGTTGATTATTTTAAAGCAAAAGGGATAGAAGCCTTAGGAGTAGGTTCCTTTGGTCCTGTTGACCTAGATAGAAATTCAAGAACATATGGTTATATTACATCAACACCTAAATTATCATGGATTGATTATGATATTGTTGGAAATTTAAAAAAAGAACTAAATATACCAGTTGGTTTTGATACAGATGTCAATGCCTCAGCCCTCGGTGAGGCTACATGGGGCAGTACCAAAGATGTACCTTCCAGTGTATACATAACAGTTGGAACAGGAGTTGGTGTAGGTGTCTACCAAAACAGCTCTACCTTACATGGAATGCTACACCCTGAAGCAGGGCATATACTTGTAGCCAAACATCCAGATGATAACTTTGAAGGTGTCTGTCCATACCATCCCAATTGCTTGGAAAGTTTGGCCTCAGGCCCGGCTATTGAAAAGCGCTGGGGTAAAAAAGCTATTGAACTAAGTAACAGGGATGAAGTTTGGGAATTGGAAGCTTACTATCTTGCCCAGGGTATAGTTAATTTTATATTAACTCTATCCCCCCATCGTATAGTCCTTGGGGGCGGCGTTATGCATCAGGCACAGCTTTTTCCTTTGATTAGAAATCAGGTAAGTCAATTACTTAACGGCTATATCCAAACACAGCAGATTAAGGATATAGACAATTACATAGTACCCGCTGCATTGGCAGGAGACCAAGGTGTCATGGGATGCATCCAGTTGGCTAAATTAGAGTGGGGCAAGTAGGAAAAAAGACAGGCTTAAATCAGTGCCAATTGGCATTGAAAACCAAGCCTGTCTTTTTTTAATCTATTCCTATCTACCCCTTCATATTAGGTACAAGCTCTGATGTTAACTCATCTTAGTAGAACACTACTATTTAATAATTGTTTTTCCACCCATATATGGTTGCAGTGCCTTGGGAATATTAACACTTCCATCTTCATTTAAATTGTTTTCCAAGAAGGCAATAAGCATACGAGGTGGAGCTACCACTGTATTATTAAGTGTGTGGGCAAAGTATTTACCACCTTCCCCAACCACTCGTATCTTCAGACGGCGGGCCTGAGCATCACCTAAATTGGAACAGCTACCTACTTCAAAATACTTCTTCTGTCTTGGAGACCATGCTTCCACGTCAACTGATTTTACTTTAAGGTCTGCTAGATCACCAGAGCAGCATTCCAAGGTTCTAACTGGAATATCCAAGGTACGGAATAAATCCACTGTATTCTGCCATAATTTATCAAACCACATCCCGCTATCCTCTGGCTTACAAACAACAATCATCTCTTGCTTCTCAAACTGATGTATTCTATATACTCCTCTTTCTTCGATACCATGAGCACCCTTTTCCTTACGGAAGCATGGAGAATAACTGGTCAAAGTCTGTGGTAATTCATCTTCTGATATTATTGTATCAATAAATTTACCAATCATGGAGTGTTCACTGGTTCCAATAAGATAAAGGTCTTCCCCTTCTATTTTATACATCATGGATTCCATTTCAGCAAAACTCATAACGCCAGTTACAACTTCACTACGAATCATAAATGGCGGAATACAATAGGTGAAACCCCGATCTATCATAAAATCTCTTGCATAGGTAATTATAGCAGAATGCAATCTGGCAATATCTCCCATCAAGTAGTAGAAACCATTACCAGCGACCTTTCTTGCACTATCCAAATCTATACCATTAAGTCTCTCCATGATATCTACATGGTAGGGAATCTCAAAATCAGGCACAACTGGTTCTCCGTAGCGCTCTACTTCAACATTCTCACTATCATCCTTACCAAGTGGCACACTAGGATCAATTATATTAGGAATAGTCATCATAATATTAAGTATCTTATCAGAAAGCTCACTTTCTTTTGCTTCTAGCTGAGCCAGATGATCAGAAAATGATGTCACTTGTTTTTTAAGTTCCTCTGCTTCTTCTTTCTTACCTTGGGCCATCAAACCACCGATTTGCTTAGATATTCTGTTACGCTCAGATCTTAGATTATCAGCCTCCTGTTTTGTAGCTCTACTTTCTTGGTCCAAGGCTATAACCTCATCAACCAGATGAAGCTTATTATCTTGAAATTTGTTCCTTATATTTTGCTTAACAAGCTCTGGATTTTCTCTCACAAATTTAATATCTAACATGTAATAATCCTCCTTATATTTTATTTATAATATAAAATAATATAAAAAAATTCCTAACGCCCCATAATAAAATTATGGGACGAAAGGAATCCGCGTTGCCACCCAAATTGCCGGAACTGTTATGAACCGACCACTTAACCGTAGTATAAAGGCTACGACCCTTATGACTCATCGCCATCAGCTCGAAAGTGGAAAGATTTAACCTTTCACCGGTTCACACCAACCACCGGCTCTCTGAAGAAATTTATAAATCGTAGCTTTGTCATCGCTGTTTTTTCAATATGAATTTCTTGTTATCATATTTGATATAGTATTTATATAGTATAGATGTCATTTACTTTATACTAATTGACTTAAACTAAATTATATATCAATTTTTCATTAATTACAAGGTATACTGTGTGAAATTTGAGATTTTCCTCTTTATATACCTTGTATTTTTTCCCTAAGGACCATAGGTAGGATACCACCATGGCGATAATAATCCACATCAACTACAGAATCAAAGCGAACTATTGCTTTAAACTTCTTTTTATCACCATTCCTTGATACAGCCACAACATCAATGATATCCCTAGGCTTTACAGTATCGTCAATATTAACTTCATATGTTTCATCACCGGCCAAACCTAAAGTTTCAGCTGTATCTCCTTCAATAAACTGTAAGGGAAGAATACCCATCATAACTAGATTGGAACGATGAATTCTCTCAAAACTTTCAGCAATTACCACCTTAACTCCTAGGAGATTAGGCCCTTTAGCCGCCCAGTCCCTGGAGGATCCCATTCCATAATCCTTACCTGCTAGTATAACTAGACCAATATTTTGCTTTTTATATCTCATGGCAGCATCATAGATAGGCATTACCTCTTCTGTTGGCCAATAACAGGTATAACCGCCCTCCGTTCCTGGCAGCAGATGGTTACGTATACGGATATTTGCAAAAGTTCCCCTCATCATCACCTCATGATTCCCCCGTCTGGATCCATAGGTGTTAAAATCTTTGGGACTGATGCCATGTTCCATTAAATACTTGCCTGCAGGTGTATTTCTTCCAATTGCCCCTGCTGGTGATATGTGATCAGTTGTTACAGTATCGCCGAACTTAGCCAAAACCCTTAAGTTAGATAAACTTTTTATATTCTCTGGCTCATGGGATAACTCAGTAAAGTATGGCGGATTTTGAATGTAAGTTGATTCTTCTGAAAAATGATAAAGCTTGCTTTCATTTACATTTATGGAGTTCCAAAGATCATTGCTATTATAAACCTCTTGATATACCTTACGGAATAATTGTGGGTTCAAAGTTTGTGCTAATACTTCCTTTAATTCTTCCGAGCTTGGCCAGATATCCTTCAGAAATACATCTTTTTCTTCTGTATCTTTTCCTATTGGTTCTTTAGTTAAATCAATATTAACTGTTCCAGCTAAAGCATATGCTACAACCAAAGGAGGAGCTGCCAAATAATTTGCTTTTACCAAGGAATGTATCCTACCTTCAAAATTACGATTCCCAGATAACACAGAAGTTACCAATAAGCCTTCATCTTCTATGGCCGATGCAACCTCAGGTAGAAGGGATCCAGAATTACCAATACAGGTAGTACAACCATAACCTACTGTATTGAAACCTAATTGGTCTAGATAACTTTGAAGTCCTGCTGCCTCCAAATAATCTGTGGTAGCCCTTGATCCTGGAGCTAAAGAGGTCTTAACATAAGGGGGAACTTTAAGCCCCCTCTCCACAGCCTTTTTAGCCAGAAGGCCTGCTCCTAGCATAACAGAAGGATTAGATGTATTAGTACAGGAAGTGATAGCTGCTATAACTACTGCTCCTGTTTTGATAGTACTTCTTCTTCCATCCTTAAATACTATCTCCTTCTCCTTCTGTAACTCAGCTTCAGATAAACCATGGCCATGATTTCCTTGAGGAAGGGACACTGATTTTACAAAGGCATCCTTCATATCATTTAGGGGGATTAAATCCTGTGGACGCTTAGGTCCTGATAAACTAGGGATAACAGAACTAAGATCCAATTGGATTACCTCTGAATATTTGGGTTCTTTCGCAGAATTATCATAAAGCATATGGTTCTTCTTCAAATAGGTACGGACAAAATCCACCTGCTCCTTAGACCGTCCAGTAAGAAGTAAATAATCCAATGTTTCCTCATCAACGGGGAAAAATCCACAGGTAGCCCCATATTCTGGTGCCATATTGGCAATAGTAGCCCGTTCAGCCAAACTTAAACTGGCCACACCGCTACCAAAGTACTCTACGAACTTTCCAACAACCCCCCGCTGTCTAAGCAGCTGTGTTATTGTCAGTGCTAAATCCGTAGCTGTGGATCCCGCTGGCAGTTCCCCTGTCAATTGTACTCCAATCACTTCTGGCAATGGAAAATACGATGGTTGGCCTAGCATGCCAGCTTCTGCTTCTATACCTCCAACACCCCAGCCCAGAACGCCTAACCCATTAATCATTGTAGTATGGGAATCAGTTCCTACTAAAGTATCTGGGTATGCAATATAACTGTCTCCATCCTTCTTTTTAATCACTACTGAAGCTAAATATTCCAAATTAATTTGATGCACAATACCCATATCTGGTGGTATAACACTAAAATTATCAAAGGCCCCCTTTGCCCAATTTAGAAATTCATATCTTTCTTTATTCCGCTTAAATTCCAATTGCATATTTTCATCTAAGGCTGCGGAAGTTCCATAGTAATCCACTTGCACGGAATGGTCGATAACAAGATCAACGGAAACCTCAGGATTAATAAGATCAGATACTCCCTTATCTTTTAAAGTATCCACCAAAGCTTGTCGCATGGAAGCTAAATCAACTACCGCTGGAACTCCAGTAAAATCCTGTAGTAAGACTCTAGCTGGTTTAAAAGGTACCTCTCCTTCACCATTATTACCCTTGGTCCAGTTGGCCAAGTTAATGATATGTTCCTCTGTAATTGCCCTACCATCCCATTGACGTAGAACAGATTCCAATAAAACTCTAATGGTAAATGGTAAACTCTTTATATCGTACCCTTCTTTATCCAAACTTAATATATCATAATA
>JGI24707J26582_10001506_pt1 | contig 18284 bp, 12 predicted proteins | sample BioPla1DNA1_FD_26582 | JGI IMG/M metagenome (IMG submission 26582)
AAATAAAACAAGATGAATTGACAAAGCAATCCACCTTGTTTTGAATAATTATTATGAAGTTACTATTAATTTAATTAATATGAGCTTGGGGGATCCATGCTCTAATATTATAAATTAAGCAAGTGCAGCAACAACTTTCTTTAATGCTTCTATTGCGTCTGCAGGAAGTTTGTCGTATCCACCTTTTTCAGTTTCTCTGGATTCAACGAACTTAATTCTATCATTCATTCTTGCTGTAAGCTGAGCTTTGTATTCTGGATCATTTAGATCTGGAACAAAGCCTTCCCATTCAAAGATCTCGATATCTTCGAAAGGACCCCATTTCTTAAATTCAGCAGTTCCTTCAACGATTGCTTCAATAATACCAAGGGTATCCTTAGGCTGAACTTTCTTGCCCATGAAATCTCCAGTATTGATAATATAGCAATCAACATTTCTTTCCGCAACAAGCTTTTTGAATTTCTCGTAATCGTTTACTAAAGGATAGGTACGGAATGGGTTAGCATAGGGTTCAACAACCAAAGCATNNGGATCTACGCCAGGAGCCAAACGCTCAGCAGTAGTTCTCTTAGTTGCTAAGGTAGCGCCCATTACAGAAGCAAGAGACGCACCTTTTAGTTTTACTACAGGAGGAATGGTAGGATCTTTCATAATCCAGAAAATAGCGTTAACTGGCTCTTCAATCTTATCAACTCGGTTCGGTGACCATAATTTTGATTTAATTGCACGGCCATTCCCATTTCTGATATCTTCGGTTACAAGAACAACCTTTCCATCCTCATCGATGGTAGCTGAACAGTTTTGTGCAGTTAATAAATATTTATTATCATCACAGTATGTAGGATAGTCTTGAGTTTTGTCAAAATAGGTAGGTTCCATAGCAATGGAGGAACCAGTTTCTGTATTGATAATGAAAGCATCATCATGAAGAACAGTTACATCGTATTTGCCACCATGTTTTGCATGAGTAATTGTGGATTTACCTGATCCAGAAAGACCAAATACAGATGCAACATAAGATTTTCCATTAGCAAGGTTATATCTTTTTTGTCCACCATGGCAGGAAGCATAGCCGTTACGATTNGCAATTGCCCAACCGATGGTAAGTGTTCCTTTTTTATGTTCACCAAAATATCTCATGCCTAGTAATGCGGCACAGTTATTAGCAGTATTAAAATATGTTAATCCTAAAGGATGTTCATTGTGTTTCCATTGAGGATTGGAGAAAATATAAACATCTGGTTCATTTCCAATAGGTCTGGATTTCTTATACATCTTAACATATTCATCAGACATATACTGGAAGTTTAACATCCAGTTGTACAAAATATTTTCTTCGCCTTCAGGAATTAATAAATGAGCTTTTACCATGAATTCAGGATCCAAACCAATGAATACCTCAGCATGGTATAATGTCTGATATCTTGTATCATAAATTGCATCCATAACTTTTTTATCAAGATCAGGACAATCTACACCGGGCTCACCAGCAATTCTTCTAGCAGCTGCACAACGGCCGGTAACGGAACCATCATTAAATAATAGTATCTTAGCATCCTTTTCAAGACCAAATTCTTCGCCACGATAAACTGGCATATCTGTGACAATTGTTCCAGGTGAATTTTTAGCGAGTTCGTAAGCTTCTTTTAAAGTATTAATTTTAATTACATTATTACCGTAAAAGGCAGCTTCAATGATAGAACGGGTTCTGGAAAAAGCAGGTTTGTTTGCACCAATTTCTTCACGTTTAAAGTACGCTCTTGTTGACATATNTTTTCCTCCTATCTTTTAGTCTGTGACTATAGAATTAACAGAAAATTGTTTTCATTATAAATCAATTGTCCGCCACTATAAGTATAAAACTGTATTCTGTAAATGTCAACGAAAATTATACAGATATGGCAAAAATTTCACAAACTTATTTTAACATTTCTTCTAACCATTGATCAAGATATTCTTCAATTACGTGAAATTGTGCAGGTCCCATATCTAATAAAAATTCATGAAACTCTTTTGCTACAAAGTGATCACCTAGAGTTGTTTCAGCCTTATTTCTTAATTCCATAATTTCCAAATATCCTATGGCATAGGGAAGGTAGATTGCTGGTTCTTCCAAAAGGGTATAATAAATCGATTCTGCGATTTCCTCTTCATCTATAAAATTCATGATATAGGATACCACCTGATCCCTCTTCCAGCCCTCATAATGAATACCAATATCTGCTCGGGCATACATACAGAGGATGACAATATTATTGGCAGCTAAAAAGTCGGCAAGATTTTTGTCAATACCGGATAACTGATATGAATACAGTTCAACATATGTAGCCCATCCTTCATCGTAACCTAAGAAATTCATAATACTACGAATGGGTGCAGGATTTTGATTTCGAAAATAAACACATTGGTAAAGGTGTCCTGGATAACCTTCATGAGCTACTGTGGTATAAATCATAGATAGGGTATCATTATCATTTCCGTTAATATAGATTTGATTATTCGTAAAGTTATCGATGGGTGGGACCAAATACATAGCAGGGCTCAAATAATCTGCCAGAGACTCATGGACATATTTGATTTCACAGTTTACCGGTATGGCCTCCGGAAAATCTTTTGAAATATCTTTTTGTAAATCAGAAAGAATTTCTTCCGGATTCGTAATTGGAAAAGAGGAAAAAGACAGGTANTTATTTAATATATCGGAATCCGTAAGTGAAATGGTTGTAATCTCTAGGATACCATCGGATATGGCCTTGTTTAGCATATCCGCCATTTCATGCAAATCCTTATTGGATCCTGTTTTATAGCGTACGAGACATTTATAATATGCTTGCCCCTCAGGAAAATAGTATAGACCTGCCTGATTGGTACCAGTACCCTTTAAATCTTTTAATACATTAATCAGCATTTTATAGGCTGGGATCACGTATTCCATTACAGTTACCCAATTTTGGTTTTGATATTTTATGATTTCCTCCCTTGTTAAACCTTCATAGTCAGATATTTTCTCATTAAAATATTCAATTAAGAAATTCTTTTCTGGATTTTCTATAAAAGCTTCACACTGTGCAATAATTTGATCTGCAACCATATCACTCATAAAAAGGCCTTTTTCAGATTTTTGAATTTCAAAAAGCGCAATACTTTCAAAGTAATCATAAACACATTTAAGTAGATCCAAATAATGATCAATATCATTTTTTTCGTAGAAGGTGTATTCCGCTAATAGAATAGGAAGTTGTGCTTGTATTCCGGTTGTAGGACCTAGACATTCGTTATAGTAGAGGTAATCACCAAAAGAAAGATCCATTTTCAAATAGTCTTGAACAATATCATAGGTTAATTGTTGTTCTGGGGTTAATAAGGAGTAGTCAAAGGATTCTAAGCGTTCTAAGGCATTTTCAGAAAGACTCAGTCCTTGATTCATACGATCGATACTATACTCTCCCAAACTAGCTTTGCGAATTTCTATTCCGTATTTTTCTGGTTCTGCAAGAGAGTAATTCAAAGAAAGGGTGTCGGATTGTACTTCCATAACGAATAATTCATTCATAAAATCATCAAAACCATTCTGTACTTTCTCTGGCTTTGATTGAATGTTACAACTGACGATACTAAGGTTAATGAAAATTGAAACTAGTAAGATAGCAGTCAACTTTAAATACTTTTTAAACATAAGGACCTCCCGGTAGTCTATATCTGATAGATTGATTTGGACTAGACATAAAAGCCTTGTTTCTTTATGTGTATTCGTTGGACAAAAAGCTAAGAAGTATTTTTAATTTTNATATCTATGTAAATGTTTCATTGATCCAATGTTTTTGTGCAAAAAAGTTTTCTTTTTCGTTCAATTAAAATTTATGTTTCGATTTATGTATCATGGATTAGAAAGTCACAAAAGTAAAGTTTTATGACAAATCATCCGAAATATATTTCGTAACAATTATTATAAATGATGATAGAAGAATCAGGAATAAAAAATCTTTATATATAAAAAGTGTAGGTCAATCTACTTTTCCACAAGTATTTTGACACTAAACATAGAAAATTTTACCGGAAATATAGCTTGAAATAACTTTATCATAAATAAATGGAATGTGAAAGGCATCGGTGTAGGAATGGAATATATTTGTAGCTACAATACTTCAAGTACGTCAAGTGAATCCTCGATCCAAAGTTATAAGAAAATAAAATCAAAGCAGTTGGATAATACAAGAGCCCAAAAGGGACGAATCTCTTTTCAAAAAGGTCAGAAAATCACAGGAGTTGTTGTTGCTGTGGGAGATTCGCTGGTTCTTGATTTTAATGGAGAAAAGGTCAAGGCATCAAAGGATCTCATAAAAGGAGCCTCTGTGGGCCAGGTCTATAGATTTGAAGTGGGAAGAGTTACGGAAAAACTGATTGAATTAAAAATACTAGATTCCAATGAAAAAAATGCGATCAAAGTCAGTATGGCCCTGATTACCCTAGGATCTGAAAAAATGGCCTTGTTGGCAAGTAAAAAAGATACAATACAAGAAAAAGAGAAAAATCTCCTGAACACAAAACACCATATGGAAGAAATAAGCGCTAAACTTACCAAAGAGGATATCCAGTTTATTCTTAAGGAAGGTTTTCAAATTCATAAATTGAGTGTAGAGGAGCTTTATCATGGGATGTTACGTGCCAAAGAGCATAGGAATCATACCAAGAAGGATTCATCGACATTTGAGAAAAAAACATATGATAAAGAGGATATAGAAAAAATCCTAGCATATGAAAACTTACCAAACTCAAAGGAAAATATTCAGTTGGTAAGTTCTGCATTAGAAATGAGTAAAATTATTCCTCATATCAATAAGAAAACCATAAAATACTTAATTAAAAATGATATGAAACCAACGATTGAAAACCTTTATAAGGCTTTTTATAATGGCAATGTTCTAGGCCAGGAAGAGAACCATAAGGCATTCCATTCCCAGGTTTGGGAGGATTTGCAGCCTCAAATGAAGGAAATTATGGAAGCGGCTGGCTATGAGTTAAATGATGAAAGCTTAGATGATGCAAAATGGTTATTAGAGAATGGTTTGGCTTTAACAAAAAATAGCTTCCAGTATAAAAAAGATATGGACCAGATAAAAAACAGCTATGGACTGGAGAAAATCTTTGATCAGATTATTCAAGGAATGAAACAGGGTATGGCGCCAAAGGATGTCCTTGTGAGCCATTCTGATTTTAACTATGAAGATTTCATAAAGGATCTTAATTCTATAACAGATAAAACAGTAGAAGAAGCTGTTGGGTCTGGGATGGAGTTAAGCATCCATAGATTATGGAGAATTCAGAGATCTTTTTCTGAACCATCTACAGAATATAAAGAAACTTTAGAAATTAAGAAAGGCCAAGTAGAAAAAGGTAAGGAAAAGAAGGAAACCATTGATATTGAAGCCATAAAAGCAAAACGCCAGTTGGAAGAAATCCGCCTTAAGATGACCAGAGAAGTTGCCTATAAACTGGAAAAGAAGGGAATTCAGGTTCGAACGGAGCGGTTGGAGAAGGTAGTAGAGGCCCTAAGAGAATTAGAAGATCAGTACTATAAGGACTTATTAAAGGCTGAGCATATGGATACATCTGAGCAAAATATTCATATTTTAAAGGAAACAACCATTGGAATAGCTCGGCTAAAAACTATGCCAGAGTACTTATTAGGTACTACCTTGTCACAACGTTGGCAGCAGACAATTCCCTCACTGCTTGAGGAAGGGAATATACTTAGGCAGGAGTTACTTAAAGCAGGAGAAGCATATGAAACNATGCTTACTGTACCGAATCAGGAATATGGTGATTCGATACAGAAGGCATTTCAAAATGTTGACCATCTACTTAATGAGATGAAGTTAGAGATTACCAGAGAAAATCAAAGAGCAGTTCGAATTTTAGCCTATAATGGTATGGAAATAAACTTAGATAATATAACCCAGATAAAGGCCTATGATATGGAGATTAATTATCTTATGGAGAACTTACAATCGGCAACCATTTTGCGCTTAATTAAGGAAAAGAAGAATCCACTTCATATTCCCATTGATGAACTAAATCAAGAGATTGATCGAATTAATCAGGAAGATGGGATCGATGCTTCACAAAAATTTAGCACATATCTTCGTAATCTGGAAAAAGACAAGCTTATTTCAGATCAGGAGCGAAAGGCTTATATAGGAGTATTTCGTTTGTTGTACCAACTGGAAAAATCAGATGGGGCTGCCCTAGGGTCTGTATTGAAGTCTGGTAGGGAAGTTACTTTGAATCATTTACTTTCTGCTATTCGAACGAGAAATAAAAGCATCAACACCATAATTGATGATGAATTTGGACTTTTGGAGGGGCTTACTGAGCAAGGTGAGAGCATATCGGAACAGATTGAAAAAGGTTTTCTGGGAAAAGAGAGTATCTTAGAGGTTTCTTCATCCCTAGATGAAGTCTTACAGGAGTCCCAAGAAAAATATTATAACCGAATGTTACAGCAAATTCGAGATCGGATATCACCCCAAAAGCTAACTAGCCTTCAGCAGGAAATCATGAGCGAAAGCCAGGATATAAATAATATTCTCAGGGATGGCGAAATGGCTTCTGCTTCAAGGTCTGGTCTTTGGGACAGTATAAAAGATCTATCCTTAGAGCGTCTTAATGAAAAGCTTATAAACCCTGATCTTGATGCAGTACTGGATGGGGAGGAGAATCTGCAAAAAATTCAGGAAATTCAAGAAATATATAAGAACTCAGATTCTGCCATCCGTTTTTTAAACAGTTTTAAAATACCGAACCATACTGGAAATATCATATTGGCAAACCATATCTTAAGTAATGGGGAGTCACCAATTAAGAGGTTACTTAAGATACAGAAGGAAAATTCCGTCGAAAAAGATAAAATAAACCTAAAGGAAAANTTTGAACTAGCCGATAAATTAAATGATGAGAATTCCATGGCCGAAGCCTATGACCATTTAGAGAAGCTAGCGAATCAAGTAGTGGATCAAGCCTGTCAAGAAGAAAAGATTGATTACCAAAAGCTATCTCAGTTAAGGAATATCTTAGCGCAGGTATCATTTTTAAAAACATTGGCAAAAAGGGAATTCTACCAGATACCGGTTGAGACAGAAGCCGGAACCATTAACCTCAATGTAACCATAAATCGTAATAGGGAAGCTGCAGGTAGAGTTTCTGTTTCTATGGCTTGTGAAAAGCTGGGAGAGGTAAAGGCGGATTTTATTTTAAAGAACAATTTCTTAACCGGATTTATTGCCTGTGATAATCGGGAAGGTTTGGACCGTATCAAGGGATCCATGGGTATCCTTGAGCAGCTTGCCCTTGAAGANAATATCAATATAAAATNCTTGGATTTTGGTATCAAACCCCAAGGAACAATCAACTACAATATTGATTATGAAGAAGAAGGGGATCGAAGGTCTGACAAGGAACGGCAACTTTATCGGATTGCCAAATCCGTAGTCCGGATGGTACAAACCATACATAATCATTAAGCAAGAGCCCTTAAAGAATTTTCTTGTCTGAAATACTAGCTAAAGAAGGCAAGACCAAGGAATATGATTAAAATTCGTTACAAGGATGTATCGAAAAATACTATAAATTTTAATTGGCTAACCATTCATGCAAGGATGGGAGGATGGTAGCAATTGAAAGGGTAAGGTGAAATCTATGCGTATTAACCATAATATTTCCGCTTTAAAAGCGAATAATCAATTAGCAAAAACCAATAAACAGATGGAAGCAAGTTTACAAAGATTATCCTCTGGTTTTCGTATCAATAGTGCAGCGGATGATGCTGCAGGGCTTGCTATCTCTGAAAAAATGAGAACTCANATTGCTGGTTTAGAGCAGTCCAGCCGAAATGCGGCAGATGGTATCTCTGTAATACAGACAGCGGAAGGTGCCTTGATAGAAGTAGAATCTATGCTTCAACGAATGAGGGAATTAGCAGTTCAATCTGCGAATGGTACCTATACGATAGAAGACCGTATTGCNATTCAGGCAGAGATTACCCAGTTAAATGAAGAAATCATACGAATATCTGAAAATACAGAATTCAATACGATGACTCTACTAGATGGGAACATCGATCGGAAATCCTATTCTAGCAATAATAATGTAAATCTAATATCCCTATCGGACTCAGTACCGGTTGGTGATTATCAAGTAAAAATTGAGCAAGATGCAAGACAAGCTGTGATTATAGGAGCAGCTAGTGAGGAATACAAGAATGAAGATGGGNNNCCAATAAAAACCACAGAAAGAAAGATTAAAGACAGTGAAACTGGCACCATTAATATTAATGGNGAATCCGTGGTGGTTGAAAAAGATGACACCATTGATCAGGTGTTCCAAAAAATCAGAGATGTTTGTGATAATGTGAATGTCAATGTATTTGCTGTTGCTAAGGAAGATGTAGAAAANCNAGANTTACCATCAACAACAAAGAATTTGGATATGGCAGGATACCCCAGCACTACCTTTAAAGGGACCGACTCCTTAGTTTTTGTTAGCCGAGATTATGGATCAAGAGAATCCATTGAAATCTATTGTGACAACCCAGATTTGGCTAAATTATTTGGACTAAGCACAGAAAAGATAAAGGCAGAAGGAATTGATGCGAAAGCATCTTTAGTATATAAGCAAGCGGATAGCGAGGCATCCCTATTTGCAAATACAGCAACGGTATCCATCTCTGGTAATAAAATTACTGTATCGGACCGTAATGATTTTAGTATGGTCTTTGAAGTAGCTCCAGGTACTGTGCAGACAAAATTTAATGATTTTAAATTAGTTAAAAGCGCAGACCCTGATAATCCGGGGGTTAAATTACCAGAACCACCTACTACAGCGGATACGGAAACAATTACAGTATCTGTTTTAGATGCGGGCCCTATGGATCTACAGATTGGTGCTAACGAAGGTCAGACAATGTCAATCCGTATTCCAAAGGTAAATCCAAGAACCTTAGGAATTGACAAAATAAATATTGGAACCGCCGATGGAGCTCAGGAAGCTATTGGCTTATTGGATATAGCCATTAATACGGTTTCTGCCATTCGTTCCAAATTAGGTGCATATCAGAACCGTTTGGAACACTCCATTTCCAACTTAGATGTTACTCAGGAAAACATGACCGAATCCTTATCTCGTATTGAGGATGTTGATATGGCTGAGGAGATGGCAGAATATACCCAGAAGAATGTATTGGCTCAAGCTGGTACTGCTATGTTGGCACAGGCAAATCAAAGACCACAGACAATCCTTTCCTTACTACAACAGTAATTGATTGATTTGACTTTGCTTGGGAGGGATAAAATATGAAGAAAGAGGCCATTCAGGCTTATACAGCTAGGATAGCACAAGCCAATAAAAGTGAGCTTACTGTCATTTTATATGAAATGATTCAAACAGAGCTTCGGGATGCAAAAGATGCCTATGATCAAAGTGATTTAGATACTTTTGCAAAGTCATTGAAAAGAGCACAAAAATATGTCAATGAACTGATTTCTACCCTTGATTTTAAATATGCTATTTCATATGATTTATTAAGCCTATATCTATATATAAACAAGCGGATTATCACTGCAATCATTAAGCAGAATCCGATTTCTTTAGACAGTGCAGAATCAGTATTAAATAAACTGTATACTGGTTTTTCTGGTATCAGCAGTCAAGATACCAGTGGGCCTGTGATGCGTAACACACAACAAGTCTATGCGGGCTTAACCTACGGTAAAGGTACTCTCAATGAGACCTACATTGATCCTAATCAACAGAATCGTGGGTTTATTGCATAAAGCCATGAACGAAAGAAGGACTTATAATAAACANATGATAATATGCAAACGAAATGAGGAAAATCAAGTTTACTGGAAGGTTCCGATTGGAGCAGAAAATCACGAACAAGCTTTTGTTCATGATATGTAAGAAACCAAGGAATTTAAGGGTACGAAAGATGTTTAGAAAACGAAAGATGTTTTATAGAACGAAAGTTGTAATAGGAAACGAAAGATGCTTTAGGAAACGAAAGATGTTTTAGGAAACGAAAGTTGCAATAGGAAACCAAAGATATTTTAGAAAACGAAAGTTGTAATAGGAAACCAAAGATATTTTAGAAAACGAAAGTATTTTAGAATACATAAGATATTTTTAAAACCTATAAATATTTTAATATATCAGTAAAAGTACAAAGGATAAAAGGTATCAATAAATACATAGGATAGAGAAAAAACGATACCCATAAGAAATAAAAGAAACAAAAGATTTTTGATTATCAAACAAAAGATTAGATAAAATACAAAGAAAATGCTGGCTTAGGCCAGCATTTTTTACATATGTTAATTAACAAAAATTCTTATCAGCAGCCTTTGCTTGTTTCAATAGGAATTTGTAGCGGTTTTGCACAGCGTTCATTTCGTAGATACAACTATCGATTAAATCCGGATCAACCACATTTTCAAAGTTAGAGTATGCGGCTTCTAATGCAATTTTTGTTTTATTTATTTCGTCAATTAATAAATCTTCTTTTGCTGGTTTCTTTTTTGAAAACCACTTCAATCGGTTACACCACCTTTTATAACTAATGTTTTTTATTAGTATAGTCAAAATATTTCCTATATATACTAAATAAATAGAATAAATTGGTTATATGGGTATATAAATGTAATAGGTTGTATTATATTTTTGGGGGGTAACTATGGAAAGTACGATTTTAATTGGAATTATCATTGTATGCCTTGTTTTTATCGGGATCTGTCTGATTAAGCGCCGGCCAGATCTTTTAGTGGATTTTGCTGTACGCGCCTTTGCAGGTATAGCAGGAATCTATGCCCTAGACCTATTATTAAGAACCCAAGGCTATAATATTAATGTGGGTATTAATCCTGTAACGGTTTTATCCAATGGCTTATTAGGCTTACCTGGCTTTATCATGCTCTATGGTCTGGCAATTTATTATTCTTATAAGTAGTCTTTGTGCATTTTGTCAAAGAAGGAGTTTCTTTTTATTCTGCTTTACCAAAGATAAAAGGGATTCTTTGTTTTTTGTTGACATACAAAAATATCCAGGGTAATATAATGATAATTCTTAATATTTAATCTTAATTTCTGCCTTCCTATTTATATCTACTTATTTATCTTATCTACTTATTATCTACATATAATCGTTTCTTAACTTCTTAATGGATTCCCATGATTTATCAGTTTTTTAGGAGGTAATATTGAATAAGTGTCTTGCAATTTATGATTCAGATATGACCTTTGCATCAGGTCTTATGGAATACTTTAACAGGCGAAGGGATTTGGATTTTGAGTATTTTTCCTTCTCAGAGGAAGAGTATCTACTAGAATTCCTAAGCAAGAAAGAAGTTGAAGTTTTGCTGCTTGGAGAGGGGGTCTCACTGGATGAGGAGATAGCAAAATATAAAATAAGATATATTTATTTGCTGGCAGAACGCCCCAAGGAAAATGCTATGACAGAACATCCCACTATCTTTAAATATCAGGCAGCAGCTTCTATTGTGTCCCAAGTAATATCGGAATACAACAAGAATAATAATGAAATGGCCGGTATAAAATCCGGTAAATTAGAAATCATATCAATTTATACGCCCTTAGCAGATATTATAAAATATTATTATGCTCTATCCTTGAGCTATTCTTATACGGAAAGAAAAAAAGTATTATGGATTCCCTTTGATTTGTTTTCAACCAATTTTCTATTAGGGGAAGAGATAGCTTCCCATTCATTATCTGAATTTATCTATTATCTGAAAGAAAGCAATCCCAATATTTCTTTGAAGGAGAAAGAACTTACAAGGTATTACGATGGCTTAGCTTACTTGTCCGGACTTACCCATGGCTTGGATTTAATATCCTTAACCGGTGAAGATGTGAATCACTGGCTTCAGTTAATGAGAAGGAGCTCATACTATGATACTGTGGTTTTTTATCTTGGAATCTATACGGATGCCACAGTAGAAATCTTAAGGCAATCCGATNANGTCTATATCATATCTAAGGAAGGATTTTATGAACAGAGGGTATTAAATGAGTGGGAAAGACAGATGGAATTCTTAGGACTTAAGNTGGATCAAGANANGTACCATAAAATCAAACTTCCAATAGATATGGTGCTGGATGGTAAGATAGGGACCTTGGAGGATCTAAAGAAACACCCCATCTGGAAGATGGCATCTTGTGAATTAAATCATCCATAGACAAAGGGAGGATTTATGAATATAAAAGAAAAGATTAGGAATCTAACTCTTGAAAACATTGATTTAAGTAAAGAAATTACCGAAGAAGAGATTTTAAGAACCATAGATTCTGTATTAATGGAATTTAGTAAGAAAACTTATATCCCTATGCAAGATAAGTTAATACTCCGTAAGGAAATATTACATTCCATCCATGGTTTTGATGTTTTGCAGGAATTAATCGAAGATAAAGATATCTCAGAAATTATGGTAAATGGTTCCGATTATATCTTTATTGAAAAAGAAGGAAGAATCTATCCCTATGATAAGTGCTTTGAGTCGCAACAGAAGTTGGAAGATATTGTGCAGCAGATGGTTTCCCAATCCAATAGAATCATAAATGAGGCTAATCCCATTGTAGATGCCAGATTATCCGATGGATCTAGGGTCAATATCGTTATTCCACCAGTATCCTTAGATGGGCCAGTAATCACCATTCGTAAGTTTCCTGAGAAGCCCATGACCATGAATCAGTTGATTCAAGTAAATTCCATCAGTGAGGAGGCGGCAACATTTTTAAAGCAACTGGTGATTGCAGGTTACAATATCTTCATCAGTGGGGGAACCGGATCAGGAAAAACCACATTTCTTAATGTATTATCTAACTTTATTCCACAGGATGAACGAATTATAACCATAGAAGACTCTGCAGAATTGCAGATTCGAGATATTCCCAATCTGGTTCGCTTGGAAGTAAGAAATGCCAATACGGAAGGCAGTAATGAAATTACCATTCGGGATTTAATAAAAACAGCCTTGCGTATGAGGCCAGACAGAATCATCGTCGGGGAGGTCCGAGATGCTTCGGCCATGGACATGTTGCAAGCCCTGAATACCGGCCACGATGGATCTTTGTCTACAGGTCATGCAAATTCCCCTAGGGATATGTTAAGCCGCTTGGAATCCCTGGTTCTTATGGGGGCGGAGCTTCCTTTGCTTGCAATACGAAAACAGATTGCTTCAGCTCTAGATATCATAGTCCATCTAGGACGTCTACGAGACAAATCAAGAAGAGTTTTGAGTATTGTAGAAGTATTGGATTGCAAGGAAGGTGAAATTCAAATGAACCCTCTCTTTGCTTTTGAAGAAACAGGGGAAGAGGATGGAAAGATTCTAGGAGAATTAAAAAGAGAAAATGACTTAGTTAAAAAAGATAAGTTATACCGAGCAGGGATAAAATGTGAATATAGCAATTCATAAAATTTTTAAAGGTGGCTATGGTGGTTAATTATTGTGATTATCGTTTTACTAGAAAAGAAAATATAATCTATACACTTCAAAGCATCTGTCTCATTGGCATGATAGGATATTTGTTCTATCAAAGTGTCTTATCAATTCTGTTTTTAGCACCCCTAGTTTTTATATTTCGAAAGAAAAAGAAAAAAGAGTGTTTAAAGGAACAAAAATGGCAGCTTAACTTAGAGTTTAAGGATGTGATACTAAGTCTTTCTGCCGCTTTGAATGCCGGTTATTCACCGGAACATGCTTTAGAGGAAGCATACAAGGATTTGAAACATTTATATAAGTCAGATTCTCTTATTATGCAAGAGCTACATTATATGATTCAGCAATTACATATGAACATCACAATAGAAAAGGTACTTGAGGACTTTGGTGAAAGGACAGGGATTGAGGATATTATAAGCTTTGCTGAAGTATTTGCCACGGCAAAAAGAACGGGGGGAGATTTAGTCCATGTAATTAAAGTAACAAGTAATACCATAAGTGATAAGATTGATATTAAAAGAGAAATTATTACACTGATTTCATCTAAAAAATTGGAAGCCAATATTATGAAAGTCATTCCCCAAGGGATCTTATTTTATCTTAACCTAACATCCCCTGGATACTTAGATCCGTTATACCATAATGTTTTTGGGGTGTCTGTAATGTCCATCCTATTAATCATTTATTTACTTGCCATTAAAATAATGCAAAAAATCATGGATATCCAGGTGTAAGGAGGGGAGATCATGGTAATCCTTGCAATAATTTTATTAACTATTTTCGTGATATCATATTTTATATCCTCTATAAAATATGGAACAATCTTTAAAGGGATAGACCGGAAGGAACACAAACTATATTTTCTTTACCCGATCTCATATATGTTCATCCAAATCTTTAAACTAGATCATTATCTAAATAAAAATTCTAAGATTCGAATCTCCCTTCAATCAATTTATCTGACATCAAGACCAGAAGGAATTCAAAGGCTATATTGGTGCAAAAAAGTGGCTATGGTTCTCTTCATCCTTATATCATTTCAATTTTTAATTCTGATGCTTGGTCTTAATTCCATGGGAGAGGAACTTATTAAAGAAGGAAACTACATAGAGCGCCCAGAGCCTGGAGAGGGTAGAGCCAGGGTGGATTTAAGAGTAAAGCTAAACCCCATGGATCAGGAGGGAGATGGGGGAGCACAGGATAAGCCCCTGATCAAGGACCTTACAGTGGAAATAGAGGAAGAGGCATATACTTATGAGGAAATAATGCAAGCATTCCAAGAAGCGATATTATTTTTAAGCAGGGATGTGTTAGGAAAGAATGAAAGCCCAGAACACATTATTCAGAATCTTAACTTTATAGCTTCCATACCAGGCAGCAGCATTAGTGTAAGCTGGATTCCTGAAAATACTAACTTAATTCGGAGTGATGGAACTGTTATGAATGAAGATATTGAAGAGGGGGGGATTGAGACTAGGGTAACGGCTGTTTTAACCTATGGGGAGGAAGCCATTAATTATGAAATTCCGCTGACAGTATTTCCGAAAGTATATACAGAGGAGGAGATCTTATCTAGAAAATTGGAGGAGGAGTTAGAAAAGTATTCTGAGATGTCTAGATGGGAAGATAAACTGTATCTACCCAGTGAGCTAGAGAATTATAATATTGAGTGGAAGACGAATGGGGGCAAGACAGAGGGAACCTTGATGACTATGGGTATAGTTACTGCTATCTTAGTATGGTTTTATTCCGATAAAGAACTAGACAAGCAGATGAATGAAAGAAAGAAACAAATGCTCTTGGACTATCCAGAAATCATTAACAAATTTACCCTATTAGTTAATGCGGGGATGACAATNCGACAGGCATGGTACAAGATATCCGAAGATTATAAGAAAAAGACCCTTCATAACTCATTACCTAAGAGATATGCATATGAGGAGATGTTGATTACCCAAAAGGAGTTAATGCTGGGGATTGCAGAATATGATGCCTATGAGCAATTTGGCAGGAGAGCTGGACTTCAGCCCTATATGAAATTCGCTTCCTTATTAACACAAAGTCTAAAGAAGGGTAACCGGGGGTTATCAGAAATCCTAAGATATGAAGCCAAAGAAGCCTTTGAAAATAGGAAGGAAGCGGTGAAACGATTGGGAGAGGAGGCTGGTACCAAGCTTTTAGGTCCAATGATGATACTCTTAATAATTGTTTTTATCATAGTTACGGTTCCAGCTATTTTATCTTTTAACATATAAAGCAATCAAGTATTAGAAGAAAGGAGCGCCAAAAAGGCATAGACAGAGGATATGAGGAGAATGTTTAAAAAATTATTTACATTAGAACAGGATGGAATNGGNGTAGTGGAAATTATTCTAATTCTNGTAGTTATTATAAGTTTGGTGGTTATTTTTAGGGATCAGTTAACAAGTCTAGTGAACAATATCTTTGAAGCGATCAGTAAGGATACAGCATCCTTTATAAAGTAAATTTATAAAGTGAATTTGCTGTTACATAATACGGGGGAACTAGTTTTGAAGGAAGAAAGGGAAAGAAATAAATTAACGGGCTCTATAACTGTTTTTCTTAGTTTAATACTCTTGTTGATTATGTCACTAATACTTACAGTCATAGAGGGAGCCAGAATAAGTACAGCACGGGTATTCACCCAAAGAGCACTGATGACTGCCATGGATTCGGTCTTGGCTGATTTTTATCTTCCCTTATGGGAGGAATACCATCTTTTCGGCNTGGATACGGCTAATAATGAATTGGAGATACTAGACCAGGTGTCAGAATATATGTCCTATACCATGGATCCCAATAAAAATTTAGACTTGCCTTTTCTGGAAGAGGGGGCGGAGCTTTACGATATTAATATAAGGTCTTTAGAACTAGTAGAGCAAACAAAGCTGGTGGATTATCAGGGTAAAATATTTGTCAATCAAGCGACTGCCTATATGAAGTATAAGGAAATGGAAGCCTTTTTGGAGCAGCTTATGGACAAGATGTCCCTATTAGAAAAACCCAAAAAGATCAGCTATCTTTATGAAGAGAAACAGGAACTAGAGGAAGAGCTTGTCAAAATAGATGAAGGTATTCTGGAGCTGATGGAATTACTGGATGGTATTGATACAAGTAAAAAGGGAATTGAAGTAACAAAAGATGGTCAGCTAAAAACAGTATCTTATTTCGTAAAGATATTTTGTAATGGAGAGGCATCCCAAAACGGAGTAGGAATTAATAATGAAATCGTATTTCATGCCTTAAAGGATCGTTATATCAATTTAGAGGAGAAATTCCGTGGGATTGAACATGATTATGTATCCTTAGAAATGAATCTCATGGCCTATCAAGAGATTAATCGAAGGCACATGGATGCCCTAGGCCAATGGAATAATCTGAGAAAGACTTTAGATGAATTGGATCAAAAGTTAGAAGATAAGAAAAAGGAAGAAGAAGGAAAGGATGATGAAAGGAAGGATGATGAAAGGGAAGAAAACAATAATAAAAAAGAGGAAGAGTTGAAAGAAATCAAGGAGCAGATCCATAAAATAAAAGAGGAAATCAAAGAGTTAGAGTATGGTATCTCTAAGATAGAAAGTGAAATTATAGATAATGAACTAAACCGTGATGATATCATTTCTTCTATAATAAACAAGAAAAATGAGCTGTCTGAAGGGATTAATCATATCATACCTTTAATTTATGAAGCCCAGGAAGTCATCTATGGCATAATCGAAAAGTCCCTGATAGCAGGTGATTTAGTAGATCATTATGAAGAGGAGCTTATCCAAGCCAAGGAAGAGATAGGAGAGGAATTATTCTCAAGTATGAGGGATGATTTGTTGGAATTAAAGAAGTATACCTCTGAGGAGGGATCCGGTTATCGATTTACAGAGATGGTGGATTGTTTGGAGAGTAATCTATCTGTTCTTCTCCGGATGAATAAAGATATGGAAGAAGGAATTGACAAGCTACTTCAAGAAGAATATCTAGCTTCTAAAGCCAAGTTTTCTCAATCTAGTAGCATAGCAAAAGAATATAGTCATCAAGGCTTAAGTTTGGATTATAGTAGCTTGGTTCTAGATAGGGACAAGAGTCTAAACCCATTAGAATTTATGGAAGCCCTGATATCAGAGGGAATGTTAGCTTTAGTTACAGAAGTTACACAGTTGTCAGAGGCTAGTCTAGGAGAGGAAAATATTCCTTCAAACTTGAACTTTATAAAGAAGGAGGCTAGGACTTATGAGTTTGATTTTGGTAGATTTTTTACTGACGCAGCCATAGGAAATAAGAATTCCAATGCAGAAAGCTTATTTGGAAGTTTTGGAGAAGCCTCAGAAGGATTGTCCATTTTAGAGAGTGGAATAAATAATTTTATTGAAAAGATTCTTCTTTTAGAGTATTTACAAGAACATTTTACGGGATACTCTGAACCAGTTAAAGCGAAAGGGGATGAAAAACCAAAAGTTTTAGATTATGAGTTAGAATACCTAATCCATGCAGGTATATCGGATAAGGAGAATCTCTCCTCCATTGTCGGAAGAATTATATTTGTTCGAACACTGCTGGATTTTATCAGTATTCTAGGAGATGGCGAAAAGTGTAATGAAGCAAAAATGGTAGCCGTTTCTTTGGTAGGCTTTACGGGATTACCTATACTAGTAAGTATCACAAAAACATTAATTTTATTAATATGGTCTTTTGCAGAGGCTTTGGTAGATACCAGTGCTCTGCTTCATGGAAAAGAAATTCCTATAATAAAAAAGC
>JGI24707J26582_10001507_pt1 | contig 18279 bp, 12 predicted proteins | sample BioPla1DNA1_FD_26582 | JGI IMG/M metagenome (IMG submission 26582)
CGGAAATAAATTCACTGTACAGAATGTATCCCGCCGCCGTGTTCCGAACGGCTTCCCATTTTTCACGATGTTCCGGCGGTTTAAAGCCCGTAGATGATTCGTAAAAACGCATCAATTCTACATTACAGCCGGGCGTCTCATCAATGTCCGCCGCTTTAATGTCATCACATAGAGACAAAGCTATTATTTCGGCGGGGGTCTCCGTTCCCAGCACTTCGTTCAACAAAGGATACCGACGACTATCTTCAAGTCTGTCCAGTAAATTAATGTCCGGGTGACCCTCGATAAACAGCCGGGTTATCTCCGACGCCATCTCGGGCATGGCCTGCCTGGCCAGTGACTCCAGCTTTTGATCCTCTTTGTCACCAAAAGCTGTCCCGATTAAAGCGAACACTTCAAAAAGGTCACCCCTCCTGGCCTTATTTCCGATACCGCGAGGACAGGGGTTATAGATTAACAGATTGCCTTGGGATTTAACCGGGTCGTCCGAGTTGAACATTAGTCCGTATATCCTGTCGGCTTCACGACGCGCCTGCAGGATTGAACCGGCGGCGGATAAAACTTTACACTTTGGAGCGTTAAACTGTTCCATATATTCTTTGAAGTCGCCCGCTGCATCGTACCAAACAATGATGCGGTGTTCCTCCAAAAGATCGACCAGTTTCTTATGTAAGAAAGTTGTAAATTTCATCGGGAAGTCCCCCTTTTGCGCCGGATGCGGCCGCTTTTCCTTTTGGATCCCGGCGATCCCGTCTCACAAATTTCCTCCAAACCATGGGCAATGGCGATGGAACGATCCCGCCTGCACACTTCTTTCACCCGCTCCGGCCAAAGGGTGTAAGCAAGATGCGCCCAATCGTATGCACCCTGCTCCAATTGTCGCCGGCAGGACTCGGTGTCTTTGGCCCAGGAGCGCAAACGAAACAACTTGTGCAGCGGCGCGGCGGTGATGATAACACCGTCGTTTAGATTTGGTTTGTACGGCAGCCCGGCCACCCTTAACAACTCTTCACGAAACTCCCGTAGCTCCATCAAAAAGTTTTGGCCTTCGCTCAATCTATCCCGCAGATCGGCCGCACCTCTTTTGGCGCCTTCCGATATTTCAATTTCAAGGCGGTTTACCGCGCGCTCGACATCGGCGATTTTCGGTTCAAGATATTTGTTCACCACCGCATAAAGAGTCTGGTCGTTCAAGCGGTGGTAATAAAGCCAAACCGTATAGGAGCCGGAAGATGTGGAAAGGGGCCAGTAGATGGGCGCCTTGCGCCGGCTCTTGGAATAACACTTCAAATGATCCTGGAAGAAGCCGGAGGGTTCGCGAAAGTATTCCCGCAGGTCGGCAACATCGAGGATTTCGCAGGCTTCCTCTTCGATTGCTTGGGCCCGGTCGCCCCATAGCAACACTAAAACTTCGCGAACGCGACGGACGATATCGTCGCGGTGAGGCGCCCCTCCGTTAAAACCGGGATCGTCTACCAAGATGCCGTCCCAAGAGATGAGAATGGGGTACTCTTCATCTGTTATTGTCGGGTTTTGGACCGAACCCTCGGGCGGCAGAGTGCTGGCGTCGGGACGCGCCCGCAGCCATTCTTCGCTGACTATATTNCCAGGCTCGGCGGGGAGGCCGTGTGGTCCAACCAGCATACCGGGGGGACAGGCCGGTAGCGGGTCGAATGGGTTAGGTGCGACCGGAACTAGAGAGGAATCCAGGGCAAGGCGCATGTCGAAACGACCCAAGGCGACACCAAAGCACCATGAGAGAAATTGGGCGATAAGTAGAGGATTCTTTACGGCAGATGGCCTTTTTGGGTCTATTGCAGCAGTTTCTGGGTTGGATCTAACATCTTTCGTTTCCGTTTTATTTTCACTGCCCATTGATTTCCGTTCTTTTTCCGCAAATCCGTACAGTTTAAATGTAAACTCATCGATCTCTGCCTGTACGCGAGTGATTTTAAATTCTGTTTGGGCAACCCGCCGCCACCATGCCGCTGCACTCTCGCCCAAAGTAGCACCCGTTGTCTGCAACAATTCAGGCAATTCAAAGGCATGGGATGTTTCGTTTGAAAGATCGGCAAAACGTTTAAGAGACCAAGCACGAAAAGCATTATTAGAAATAGTTTTGTCTTGAGAACTTACAGTTCGGGGAATAGGGACATTCTGGACTATGCCAACTTCAAACGACCGGGCAGTTGTATCAGCTGCATTGAGCATCATTTCCAAAAAAAGCAGGAATAACCTGGAATTCATCAAACCTAAGTCACGTATATTGCGTAGTTTTAAATCATTTTCGACGAATGTAGCGCATCCCTTATGTGAGAATATACAGGCAGCGGGAAGCAACCGAGGGCCAAATAATTGAGTGCGTGCCGGCCACGTCAACCCCGGATGGAAGTAGTAATCGATATTCTGCGGTCTTGAATTAGCCTTGCCGGTCTTAGGATTAACGAAGTTACGTATTTCCACACCTTCGTTCAACCAATTCACGACAAGGTGAACGTCGGCATAATAGGGTGAATATTCGCCGCCCTTGGCGAAGGGGACCCAACGTTTGCCTTCACAGGTATGCTGACGGCACCACGCTTGAAACTTACGAATTTCCTCTTCAGTCCATTTCTCTGTTTTTTCACTTTTATGTTTCCTCCGCTCCCTGCCTACTGCACACTGTCCACCGTCCAGAACCCGCCCCGCAGGTACCTCCCACCAGGCGCGCACAAAACGGAAATCATCACCTGTTTGTAGGCCAACCTTAACCGTACGCCCTTCGCTCTCGAAGGGAGGCAGTTCGGTAAAAAGTCGCCGAATACGGTTGCTCACCCAGTAGCAGAACGGGGTGTTGGGCACTTGGCGAAACGAATCGGGAACGACAGTGTACACGTCACCTTCCAACGATCCTTCGTGCAGCACGGCGATCCGTTTAGCCAGTGCCGTTCCTTTATCTTCATGATGCAGTAAGCGCAGGAAGACGGTATTTTTCATGATCCGGCTTCCTCCACACCAAATGCATCATAGACAACCTGTTTCAACCGTTCAGGAATACTTGATTCGTCGACCGATTCAAAATGGTCCAATGCGGCGAGGGCCTTTCCTTTTTTCTTGCCCTGACTTCTGGATACACCGCCGACATGCTCAAAATCGGGGGATAGTTGTTCCACCCGGCCCAGAGGATGCTCAACAATGCTGGCTATTTCCCGATTCAATTCAAAGGTCCGTCGATTCACTCGCTTCTTGTCTTCATTCCAATCATCCGGTATGGGATCTGGTAAAGGATCTTCGTCATGTATGACAAGATAAGTTATTTGAAATGCTTTGGCAATTGTGATATACAAAGGCAGGTTGTGCTTTGAACCGCAGTCGATGAAAGAAATATCCGGGTTGAACACTTTCAGCTTATCAGCCAAATATGGAAACACCACTTTCTCGGTCTCACCCTCAACGAATACAACGCGTTGGGCGAAAAACATCTCGCCACGATCAGGATTGATCCATTGGGCCATGTGAAACCGTTTTTTTCTTTTGTCGAGATCTTCGCCTTCAAACAAATCTTGGGTACATTGCCGAATGCAACTGCCCTCTCTCGGGCAGTCCTTGGTGATTATCGCCACCTCTTTGTAATGTTCAAGATCAACAAAGTGGGTGGAGTGCGTACATAAAAACACCTGGTGTCCAGGGGTTTTCGCTATCTCTCGCAGCGAAGAAGCCAACTTGCGTTGCGCATGCGGATGCAAAAAGAGTTCCGGTTCTTCCATGGCAAAAATTACAGAATCGGATCGCTTGCGAGGAGCCACTCTTTCTTCACTTTCATTATTTTTTTCTTCTCGTAGAGCTCTCGCCCAAACACGGAGAAGAGCAAAAATCATTGCCCGCTGTAAACCGTGACCCTTACGTTCGGCGGTCGTCTTTACGCCATCGTTAAGGTGAACATCAGTGCCCAGTTCAAAGAGACGTTCAAGTTCAGGAGGTATTACTTCAATATTGACCTTGACACCCCAAGGTTGCAATTCCTCTTCGATTGACTTTTCAAGCTTTGCCAAGTGATTACTTCCTTCATCTTCCACATCACGGGTGTTTAGAGAATGAACAAGTTCCTGAAGATCTTTACGGGCTTCAACAAAACGGGTGTCATTTTCGGCCATTTCACGTACGGCACGGTTAAGCAACCGACCAAAGGTAGTAGTAGCTTTTATTCTGATTTCATCTGTCAGATCACGAACTGCAGGAATCAAGTAAAAATCAGGCAATACACCGCCGCCGACATTCCTCTGGCCCAGCAGAGGTCCTTCTTCAAGAGTTCTGGAAAATTTAAGTTCGGTGTAGTTCTGCTTTATGTATTCCTGCTGGGCATCTTCAATATTTTTTTTTGTCAATTGTCCACTTGGAGGAACCAAATCTTTCAAAGGTGTTTGGTTCACTTTTTCCCGCGATCTATAATCGCCAACCTTATCCGTGTGAAGCCATTCTTCGCTCGGCTGTTCGACATAGCCGTTGTAAGTAATATTAATTTCACCGTTCTGCAAGCGAGCCGTCTTTCGTATGCAGATTGTACCATCGAACAAAACATATCTTTTAAAAGTATTCCTTTCTTGTTCTGTAAGCTCATGAAAGGTCATCTCAATCCAAAGATAATTTTCCTCTTCGTTCCGAAAGGCAAAAAAATCTTCCTCCACCGGCTTGGCCGAAGTAGACAAGCCGAATTCCAAGGCTGAAAGTATGTTCGATTTTCCGTGGTTGTTGGGACCAAGCAAAGTGATCAGCGGCAAACAGTCCATTTCCAAATCACGTATACTTCGGTAATTGTGAACCTTCAAATGTTTAATCCTCATTGAGCCACCTCCAAACAATATGCCGCCGCTTCGACCATGGCCGCATCCATCACCCCGTGGCCGAGATCGGCGAAAACTGTGGGTTCAGCTTCTTTAAGCAGAATTTCCTCGCGCCATTCGGTGAACGATGAAAGGAAAAACCCTGTCCGTGAAGTAATCGCACCCAGCTTACCGCCAATATGTAATAGTTCCAACCCGTGCTCCACGAAAGCGGCGTAAACATCGTTTTTTGTCTTCGGATAGGCTTTTTCAATAAATATTTTAGAAGCCTTGGCCGGTTTCCCAAACGGAGGATTCATAAGAACCACATCATACCGCCTTCGACTTAAATCTATAAATGCAAACCCCCTGGCGGTATCTTCAGCAAATAACCTGCGCTTTGCAGAATCTCCGTTATCCTGCCCTTCGGCATATTTTTTGAGCGCCTCTAAGATCCGCTCTTCGGCCTGCTCCCAAAAGGCCTCATCCGATACGTCCTTTACATCGAAGCGGATAATTTCTTGTTTCGGTTTCGGTTTATCCGGAAAGAGCTGCCGCTGTTCCTGCATCGGCCCTTCCATCCACTGCTTCTTCGCCGCAGTCACGGCTTCACTGATTTCTTCTTCAATCTTTAACAGAGAACCCGCCTCACCGGCGAGCTTCATCTTCTCAAATACGGTCTCAACGATTTGTCCCAGTACTCTGTATTGCATGCCGGCAGTAAATTCCCGCAGTATTTCTCTGTCGCCGGGCATCGGCTCGGCGGTGACGATATTCGATTTGGTAATGCGCGGCCTTTCGGAAGGTTTTAGCTCCATCCGCTGCCAACTTTTTTGCGCCCGCAGCCATAAAGCCAAAGCGGCTATCTGTACCGCCCGACGGTCGATATCGATACCGAAAAGGTTCCACCGTATGATTAGTTCCGGTACAGCCCGAAGCAGTTCGTCAAAGGTTTCATAATCATCCCGCAGCGTACGGCCGGTGGCTTCCGACACCGGTGACTCCGAGTCGTCCCAAGCTTCACGGTAAATCTGTTCCATCAGGTCAAAAGCATAAAGCAGGAAATGGCCGCTGCCGCAGGCAGGATCCAATATCTTAATGTCTCGCGGGTCTTTCTTGGCCCGGTAAGGGACAAACACCGGCAGCTTCAGAAGCTCTTCTTGGGACAAGTCTTCCTCCTTTGCTTTTTCAACCCTTGAGCGTACTTCTTCAATAATATAGTTGATTTGTGTTTCGTGTTCCTCAACAACCCCGTAAGAGAATCGCGCCCAACGGCAAAACAGAAACAGCATGTCCAGGAGTTCCTGGGTAGTAAGCGAAACAGTCTTTTCGGCGGAAGTCAAAAGGTGCAGCCGTTCATCCAGCCATTTCCGGGCGCCTTCACCGGAAGGACCGGAGCGCAAGTAGCCGTTGACAGTATGGGCCAATTCCCACAGTTGCGGTTCTGTGACATCGGCGCCTGCCAGCCACTTTTGAGCGCTTATAACTTCCGGAATATCTGCCTTATTAAAAAATACTTCATCTGGCCGCCTCACCAGGTAACGACACTCATCGGTCAGGGCGGTTTCTCCTTGTCGCATTTCGTACCAAGTGCGACCCAAGGTATTGTCGGTAAGGAATTCAACCACATAGCGAGGGGTAAAAAATTGATTGCGGACGGCAAGTTCGCGGCTGTTGCGAGGCGCCTGCGAAGCTTTGCGCATGGCCCGGCGTTCTTCCTGCGGGTTAAAATACTGGTAAATCCAGCCGATCGTTTCGTCTTCTACCCAAAGCCCGGTTAACTCGGGCTTGTTCAGCTCGTCCAAAATTCCCTCAAGGCACCTTTCCGTAGGGAAAACAGCCGAAAGGGGCGAAAAACGATCAAAAAGCATACCCAGATCCATGGAAGCTTCGTCAAATATACCTTCAAGGAAAAGGCGGTATGTTTCATAACGGTCGCCCAAAGCGCCTTCGGACAACCGCTCAAAAAGAAGGAAGCCGTCGGAGGCGGTGCCCTTGCGCACACACTCCAAAACCAAACCCCTTTCTTCACACAGACGCAGAGCAACCAGCCGGTTTAAGACAGTAAAGGAAATCTCCAAAACAATCCGCTCATAGGTCGCTCGCTTACGTTCCTTATCACGCCCCGACGCAACGGCGGTATAATGAGCCAACAGTTCACGCAACCCACGGCCTGCCGCCAGTTGGTCCGGTGTCAAATGAGTCAGCCGATCAAGTTGCAGTTCAGTGCCGTCCGGGTGAATTCCAAAAACGCCCTGTAGTTGGCCGCCGATGTCCTCGATCAGTTTACGCCGGCATTCGTCAACGGTCCCGGCAAGCATGTTTCTGACTTCTTTGTCAAAACTCATGTTCTCAACCTTTCATACGGAATCTCTTCATCTTAAATCTTAACTTGCTGGGTTTTTCAGAATTTAAAACATAATCGGTCAAGCAAACTCGGCCATAGTATATGAAAGGTGAATGATGTCGTTTCCGATGGAAAAGGTGAATTTCATCGCCGTTCTCTTTGGCCTGAACAATTCGTTGATCGGTTGTATGACCGATCTCACCTTCAATATGTAGTATATCGTCTTCCAGTATGTCATGATATTGAGTTAGGCCGGCTTGTTTTTCTTCGGTAATAAAAAGAATGATGTAAGGCGTTCCAGAGGGTGTGACAATGCCCCTGGAGATGGCTTGATATCCTTCATAGCCCCATAGTTTTGCAAGTTGGGGTCTCGTATAATCGGAGCCGATTTGCAGTTCTGTAAAGGATACCGACATAAAATCACCTTTCTACGGTTATTTCTGTATACGAACTCGTTTCTTATTCTTTAAAATGTCCGCTATCTTATCTCGCAAGGAAGACAACCATATGTCAAGTTCGTCGTCATTATTAATAACTGTCGGGCTTATTAATGACTCGGCCGCAACTACTGCTTCCTGGTCGCCTTCAGCTACTACATCAATGCTGCCTGTTCCCACTTCAGGCTGTCTGCGGTCAGCATCTTCACGAAGTTGCAGCAACAAGGAGGGTAAAGTTTTTTTACGAAAGATAAGCGATCGGAGACAATTGAGCAAATCTTCTTCACCCGGCTCCTCGAGAAAATTATTCTCCAATTGTTCCAACATCAAAATGCGATCTTCATCATTTAGCTTTGACCAGCCCGGATGCGATTCCAATTCTTTAACCGCCTCTTTTAGTTCTTCCAGGTAGGCATCGCGTAGGATCCGGTAACTGTTTTGAATTCTTTGTTTAATATTGCGAATTACTTCTCTGAGTTCAGGCAAACGTTCATGGAACCTATCCGAACTGAGCACATCCTCAATTGCAGATCTCTCTTCGAGATCCCATACATTCGCCGTCGACCCTGAAAAGATGTTTTCCAAATCGATAAGAGCGTTTATAAAGAAGCGAGCTTTACGAAACTCACCTTCAGCGCCACCTTCCAGGACGTCAACTACACTGGAACCCCATTTGATTTCTTCTGTTAAGGCACATTCGACGCCGCCCAAGTAAGCAGCGGCGTCACCGGCGTCACCCTTGAGCAAATCAGACGCATCGGATATCAAACGCCTCGCTCGCTCTTCACCGGGCAATTCAAGCAGCCTGAGTCGGTCCGGCAGAGCTCCTACTTTTTCAATCAGGTCGGGTACATGCTGCCGGACGGCCCTGCTGATTCGCTCTTCAAGGGGTAAAACTTCGATGCCAAATAGTTTTTCCAGCCGGCGGGCGGCTCGATCCAGCGCTTCATTCGAGGGTTTTGTGTCTCTGATTGAAACGCCGATCCTGTTGAATTCCACGGTGCTTTTGACCGCATCGGCGGCTTGTGTTCCGGCTGTTCTGATGACCCCGTCCATGCCGGGCTTATGAAATTCCACTTCTCCCGCCCGGAGCAAGGCGGCAAAGATATACCTGACAGTGTCTTTGGTCCAACCGTAGGGTGCGGCGGAAAAGAGGTCCTGCAGGTACGAGCCCTGGAGTCTGCCCGAACCGGATTCGGCCGCCTTAATCTTAAATATCCGTAAAACCTCGGCCAAAACAGGTTTGCCGACATCCACTTGAGGGCTGCCCACGCCCGACACCAGGGACAGCGGATCAAGTTCGCCCGTCATGCGATCCAAACGTTCTACAGAGATAAATTTGGAAGCCGCATCGGTTGTGGGTCGGATGGGAGCCAGGTGATATTTGTTAAAAACCTGTTTCGCCGCATTTAGAAGAACCTTTGACAAGGCAGTGTTTAAAGTCTCGCCATACTCACGGGCCGGTGTAGGCGTGCCCCGGAAAATAAAAATCCCGTCCAGCATGGCCTTGGTCATGATATCCGCGGCGCGATCTCTGCATCTTTCGGCAAGGTTCCTTTCTGCGCGGAGAAATTGGGCCACGTCTCTGTCGGCGGTGCGTTCGTCTACATCTGTTCCGGCCTGATTTGACTTCACTATCTCAACAAGCATTTCATCCAGCGGATCTTTGCGCTCCGCCAGTAGAACGACGGTATTTTTAAGTTCGACTTGGGCATTGGTCGAAACAAGATATTCGTCACGTTTGGATTGAAACAAGTTCGGATCAACTAATTCCAATCGAAGATCAACATCGTCGTTTCCCCCGGAAACAACAACTCGACCCAGCTTAACTGCCGCCCTCACCTCCTTGATATTTTCGATGCGAGTTGAAGGCTGTATCTTAAAGAGAGGATGATCGGCGGTCCCCTCTTTTAAGATATTGACCAGCTCACGCAAGCACTCACCGGAATTGGGTTGGTAGGAATTTCTCTTGTCACGAATGGGCTTTACCGCATCGCTTAAGAAGACGAAACCGCCCTCTTGCGGGTCTTCAACCAGCCCGCATTCTTTGTTGTCAACCAAATTGCGCAAGGATTCACGGACATCATCCAGACATGAAGGCGAACCGACATTGCCGTAAAGCAAGGCGGCAATGTTCTCCGGAGTACGGGGTAAATTATCAATAATTTGCAGTGCGGCAACAACCTTGGCGACCCGTGCCTCCATAGAATCGGCACCGAAAATCCTGATGATTCTGTCCACGTTTTCAACTGCATGGGGCAGCTCCTTGTATATATCCGTCCGCAAAGTATCATAAAAGTGATCCACGGTGGCCAAGACGCCGAGCTCACGTTCCGCCAACTTCACCGAATCCGGGCTTAGAACCCTGCTTTTATCCACCAAGACATCCTGGATGACACGGATAGCGGAGCGCAGACCAATACCGCCCGTAGAACGAGCCAGATTGTGAATTAACTCCAGGAGAAGATCAAAATGCTGCGGCAGAAACGGGTAGAGGCGGATAAATGTTTCGGCATCGGGATCGCCTTTAAAAAGTGCCGTGCCGGTTAGACGCGTATGGTTTAGAAATGATTGACCGTGCTCGTTGAACAATTTTTTCAGGCGGTCCCGCGCTTCTTCGGACTTCTCCAAGAGTCTGCGGTGAGTAATCTCCCTGATGTCGCCGGCATAAAGGGTAATGGATATGGGAAAGCGATCCCTTAACTTGTTTAGTTCTGCGGAGTTGTGCAAGGCTTTTTCAACAATCTCGTTAAGGGTCTGCTGTCCTGTGGCAACAATCCAAACCTTACCTTTTCCCAATTCACGAAAATTTCGAGACAGGCCGTCCAGGTTAAGTATCAGCTCACCCCTGGGTGCAACATATTGCCCCGCCTCGTCTATGAGAAAAATGATATTTTCCAATCCTGTTTTACGCCGGCAAAGATCTATTATCTCTTCGGCCAGATCTCTAACATCACGCGCTTCTTCAAAGCGTAAATTTCGATAGCTTTCCGGAGTTGGAAAATCTTCGGGCAGAACTGCCGGAACGATCTCAGCCGCCCGGGCGACGCCTATTAGAGGGTCGTTATGGTATTCTTCCCACTCTGAGCCGTAGCGTTCTTTAAATTTATTTTTAAACTCATCGTAAAGTCCACGGCGTTCGAGGGTAAATTCCAATTGAGCCGTCTTTTTCTCTTTGGAAAAACCGGCCCATTGCAGCACCTTCCAATATAATACCGTTGAGACTGCAACAGCGGTGTCTTCAACAAGCTGCTCCGCGCCCAGATCCAACAATATTACAGCGGCGGGATGTTTTTTGGAAATTGTTCGCAACATCGCGGGAATTTCGTTCCGAGAAAACCTTTCGCACAAGAGATCCAGAAAAGGTCTTCCTTGAATCGTTTTTGATGAGTCCAATGCCGCACCCAGATATTTTGTAAACGAACTTTTACCGCTGCCGTAAAAGCCGGAAACCCAAATACCTACCTCGGGTACATGTCCGCCCCCGACACCTTCACTATAGACCTCGAGAAACTTGCGAAAACATGATTCGATATTTTCGGTAATTTCGTACTCACTTATTTCTTGGGCAAGACGTTTCTCTTCCTGCACATAGTAGTCGATAACCTTCTCGATAGTTCTGTCGATAGGACGACGAGGGGAGAATAGCTGTTTTATGGTTTGCATTATATCCCTCCCAATAGAGTAGATCGGTAGTTGCCGTCCACAGGATAAAAGCCAAGGAAACGAAGTCCGTATTGCCCTGAACGGGTACCGGGATAAAATATGACAACGGGTACGGCAACGTTGTCATGCAACTTGCTTTCTATCAATTGAGTGCGAAAAAAGGGATGAAGCAATTCGGCTTCTGTCAGCAAAATAACAGAGTTCCTCGAAGCCGATGCCATTTCATCTCTTAGAATATTTATAAACCTGTCATTACGCAGGGCATCCCTCACCGATCCGATAATCTCATTTTGCTCCGCATATTCTTCCAGCTCAAGCCATTCTTCCCACCGTCCTGTTTCATCGACCGTTCTCCAAAGAATTTCCGAGAGAGAAATACACTTTACTGTAAATCCTGCATGTGTGAGCCTCGTAGACCAGCGAGGAAGAGCTTTTTTTATTTTCAGTATTTTCTCGGGGGGATAAACATAATAAAACACAGGATCACTTTTTGCCGGGTTGAGAAAGCCGGGCTCTCTTAACTTTGACAGCAACTCATTAAACAGGTTTTCCAGATAAGACATTAATAAGTTCCTCCATTGAATTTACACACCACGTCAAACTGACTACAGAACCGGCTTGCTGGACGATAAGACCTCTATGCTCACCGAAATTGTTCAAACGGGCCATCACTTCACGTGAATTCATACCGAAGAGGGTCCAGTCGGGGTGCTCACTCAAAGCAGAGTCGGTCACCCCGTTTTCGGATAATTCCCTGGCCAAAATCGCCGCACCTTCGTCGGACATTCTGTATTCTACTATCTCGCGCCGACTGCGGCTGCGCTCACGTAAGAAACCTATATCACGCAGCATGCCGAGAACACAGCGGGCGATACGAACGGATACATTTTCCGACCATATATTTTTTAACCTGCCGTCCAACGCAGCGTCGGATAGGAACGAAAGAACCTGATCGGTATCCAAAACAGTGCGTCCGCGCCTGACCGCAGGCCAATAAACGTCGACGGTAAAATCATAAATCAACGGATCCTGCCGGGCTGCAAAAAGGAAAACCATTTCATTAAAAGTACGAACCGGCAGGTCGGATTCTGTCACTGCTTTAAGAATTTGAGCGGGTCTATTGGTCGGTCTTAAGAATCGGGGAGCAAAAACCCTTGTCACCACATCGCGAGTCCGATATGCCGTGGCGTTTCCCAGTAATCCTTCTTCGTGTACTCTTTTGGCGAACTCGTCCAACGGTTCGTCAAACCGCCAGTGCCGGAGTAGACGACGCGTTTCATCCAACATGGCCGCGCCTTTGCTGATCGCAGTTGTATATACTCGTCCGCCTCTGTTGCCGGTGTCCTTGTCAGTCATATTCTTTGCTCCCGTTCGAAGATAGATATGGATATACCTGCTTCCCGTTTAGAAACGCGTTATAATAAATAGAAGCCGCTTTTTTATAAGATCCGATCTTTCGCCAGTCGGCCGTGTCACCTATTTGCAGCGCTCCGGCAACAGGTTCTTGAACATGCTTTACTTCGCCCAGTAATTTAAGTCGCTCCATCAATGTTCTTGTATCGGTAAATAATTCTCTGAAATCTGCCGACAGGTCACCGCCCGAAGAAATTAAATATGAGTGAATATCCGCTTCCAAGATTACCGGTAAGCGAAAAAGGTGGTAAACGCCTATTTTACCTGTTGAAAGGTCATGCGCATCGCGGGCTGCCTTGCCGGCGGAATTCAATGCCGCTTGAAAATATGACCTTGGATAGATCCGCGCCAGAAAACGAAATCCCGTTTCGTTCATAAAATTAGTCGGCCACCACGAAGGATCTGCCGATTCACCCAAGGCAAGAACAATAGTGCGGAGTCTAATTACTTGATCCATTAACTCATTTATATTTTTTATTTTTGCTGACAAGCAAAGCCACCACCTTAATAAATAAACCTATTTGAAATTTAATAAATAGTCTTACTTCATCTATTGTTTTCAGATTTGCTGAAATAATACAGTATCATCGATTTATTAATTTATTCCGGGGTAAAGGGCGTTACCGTCTTCAATTAACCGCTCAGCTTTTAAAAAATTACCCCCGGATAAACTTGACCATCTCACTTTACTTTGAATTTATATATGAACATATTTCATGAATATATTTCTACTGAAAAACTACGGTGATTTTTTTCTCCTAAAACGCCGGGCAGAGGTAAATTATAACTAAATTTTATCAATTATTAACCTAGAAGGCAAACACCCGTTGAGTTGATAAAAAGAGGAACATGGCGAGCCGTGCCCTACAGTCTCTTTATTAAAAATAACTTCTTCAAAGTCTGTATTAAATTTTATCTGAGGTCAATCCGACAACCGGTGTTATTTACTATTATACCCCAGTGCTAAGGTTTATTAGCTTTAACATCGAACGCCGAGAAGGACTATTTTCCTCTCCAAACCACCTCTCTCTGCTCTTTTCTTTTCTGCCATACTTAATAATTCGGTGAAGGATATGCCATAAGTTTTGCTCAAAGACAAAACCACCTCAATAATATCAGCCAGTTCTTTTGGATCGTTGCTTTCGAGAAATTCGTTTACTTCTTCCGACAGTTTCTTGCAGAGGAGGGCTGGATATTCAGCATCATCGGCTATACGTATCCTAGCTTTTTTCCCTGAAGCTTCGATGATTTCGGGGATCTTGTCCCTAACCAGCTTGTTATAAACCTTGTTCAAGTTATTCACCCTCCTCAGGATAGGGCACTATGCTTTTCTTAATTCTCCTGATGCCCCCCCTGGGATCAGGAACGTCACCTTTGTAGCGGGGAATGATATGCATATGCAAATGGAAGATAGTCTGGCCGGCAGAAGCACCTACGTTAATACCAATATTGTAGCCGTCCGGGTTATATTTTGCATCGAGAATAGTTTTTACCTGGAAAACAAGTTCATTGATTGCAGAAATCTCTTCGGGGGTGGCTTCAAAGAAACCGGATACGTGCCTTTTAGGTACAATCAAGACATGGCCTTTGTTAACCGGAAATTCATCATAGAAAGCTTTGGCCAGTTCATTTTCGCAAATAAGTTCTGCATCCAGCTTGGTGCAAAATATACATCCTTCCGTCAACTCATTCTTCCTCCCTGAAGCGCTTTCTAAAGTAATCTATTTTACGGTACTCGAGGATATCCTTTATGTGGTCGGCCAGTGGAGCCCCTAAAAAATGAGACAGGCTATCGTCGAGGTAAAAGTTACGGTTTATTTCGTCGTAGTGAAAAAACTTCCCTTTGGACAAAAAGTGCACGGGGTTCTTGCGGGCCAACTCTGTGAACTTAGAAAGATCCCAGCTGCGCCAGTCCCTGTTTGCCTTATCCCGCAAATCTTTCTGGTGAGTTACATTATCTTTATAAAATCCCATAAAGCTTGTTCCCACTGTTTCCAACGATATTAGACGGGAAATACCGTCTGTCCCGTTAAGAAAAGCACCGATGGTGGGAATCTTGTATGCTTTTGTCATGGCGGTCTTTTCAATCTCTCGCAAAAACTCTTCCGCAGGTGTATCCATCCAGGATTTTTCTGTGGGCTCCAGTTGGTCCAAATTGTATAGAAACCTGAGCCATCCCTCCTTAAGGTATTCCCTGATGGGAATATCTGACCCCTCGTAGATATCCAGCCTGGTAGGTCTGCGCTTTAATTCATCTTTAAGACGGAAATAATCATTCTGCATTCTCTTTTTCAGCGGGTCATTCCGGGCCAGGGTTTCAAATAAATCTATTATTCTGAAATCAAATTGTACATCACAGCCCTCAGGGTAGTCTGCTTCATGCCATCGCCTTGTTCGCCTGTCAATCATGGGATTCTCACCGGCAAGGAGGGCAGGAATATAGTGGGCCCGTTTGTAGTTTCCGATAAAGTCGAGAACAGTAAGATATTCTTTCCCTTCTACCTTCCGCAAACCCCTGCCCAACTGCTGCAAAAAAACAGTAAATGATTCCGTAGGACGGAGAAACATGACCGTGTCCAGTTCAGGAATGTCCACCCCTTCATTAAAGATATCTACAGCAAAGATAACACTGATCTTGCCTTCTATTAAATAAGAAATAGCTTCATCACGGCTTAAACTGTAAGGTGTTTCAGGGCCGCTGTGAACTGCGGCTGTTTTGATACCCTGCTCTGAGAAGTATTGCGCCATATAATCTGCGTGCAATATGCTGGTGCAGAAACCGAGGGTACGCTTTCCAGCCAGTTTCTTGTAGTTATCCAGGATCAACGACGCCCTCTCTTTTCGTGAGAGTTCTCGCTCCAACTGCTCGATGACATATTGACCGTTTCTCTGTTCGATGGTGTTGTAATCGGTTTCATCATAAATACCAAAATACCTGAAAGGGGTTAAAAGCCCCCTGTTGATGGCATCTTTCAGGTAGATTTCATAAATAACGTTATCATCACAGAGCGAATAGATATCCCTGTTATCGGTCCGGTAAGGTGTAGCGGTCAGGCCCAGTAAAAACCTGGGCTTGAAATATTGAAGTACTTTCAGATAACTATCTGCTGCAGCGTGATGAAACTCATCGACGACGATATAGTCAAAACTGTCTTCGGCAAAATATCGGGCGTAGCTTTCTCGACTGAGAGACTGAATTGAGGCATAGATATTTTTCGGCTCTGTATCTTTATAATTGCTGTAGAAACGGCCGTGAGTCCGGGACGGTTGAACAGTTCTAAATGTTTCTTCCGCCTGCTTGAGGATCTCTTCACGATGGGCAATAAAGAGGACCCGCCCATATTTGGCTGCATCGAAAGCGCTAAGATACGTTTTACCGACACCCGTAGCGGCAACCACCAGTCCCTTGGTAATACCTTCCTCCCTGGCTCGATTCAGGTAATAGAGTGCTTCCACCTGTGCGCCGATGGGTTCAGGTTCGGTGATATATTCTTCTTTGGCCATAGACTGGGTTACAGAAAATAATGATTTGCGCCAGTTGAGAGCATACTGCTTAAGGTTTTCCTCGGTTACGGGTTCGGCATGATTTAAGAAAAGGTCATTGAAAGTTTCGGAAAAGCGGTCGTAATCAGCAGGGGCTTGACGCCTAAGCAAACGATAATTCCACTCCACCCCCCAGGTAAGAGCAGAGCAGCTGATATTTGATGACCCTATGTAGATTTCGCTATCTTCCGCATAGTCAAAAAGATAGGCCTTGGGATGAAACGACCGCAGGTTATCAGTAAAGAACTTGATTTCCAGGTTTTCACCAAGGGTGTCGAACAGGTGGTAGATGGCTGACGGTTCAGTTATAGAGAGGTATCTACCGGTTAATATCTGAACAGGTACACCCTTGCTTGCTGCTTGCTGTAACTGGTGGGAAATTAGTTTGGCTCCCGATTCTAGCAAGAATGAAACAATAAAGCGAATACGCTTTGCCTTCAAGAGCGATTCATTCAGATAATTTAGCAGATGGTCATTGCAACCGACTATTGCGTTGTTAAATTTGGCCACATCCTAAATTTTTCTGTAGTTTCTAGAACAACCTCATTGCCTTGAAATTAGATCTATCAAACTTCATTATGGACAAATCACAAATGTAAATCACCAATTCGCTTTGCTACCAGTAAAGCTGTCCAACATTGAGCAATTTTGTTAAGAATGTCTATACCCTTCTACAGTTGTTTAGTATCTTAATGAGATAAGGAGGTTATCTTGAACCATGTTATTTGATAAGTCTATTTGAAGGTACTCTAATCGATTTGCTTCTTCCGCCTCCAACGGGAATTCTAAAAGCTTTTTCTCCTTTTGCCCTACTAACTGTAATGGATGTCTTTTCATTTTCAAAACATTGCTTGATTTCTTCAGAATTAAGGACAGCATACTCGCTTTCAATAAACCTTTTTTCCCCACAAACAAGCGCCAGTAAAAGGTTATACCCTTCACCAAGATACCTGAATATCTCAGCTAAATCTTCTTTACGAAATGTAAAATACCAGCTTCGATAATCTCCACCTTTCCCCAAGTGCCCTTTGGTTCGGTATTTAATGAAAAGCCGAAATTTAATATTATCAGTTGTAAAATCATAAATCTGTCTGCTGCTGTTACTTTCAACTAATGCGGGATCAATGCCATTGTTAAATAAAAGAGAAAGTACTGCCCCATAATAAAAATCAGCCTCCTTAAATTTCATCTTTATAAACCTCCATTCAACATTGAATTAGGTATCAAAACGGATATTCACCAGGTATGTAGAGCAATTTTCAGTCACTTATTTAATTACGTTAAAAAGTGGCACGATCCTGCAGTATACCGGAATATTTTTAAAATGTTAATTCTTTTGTCCGCAGTATTCTTCGTGGTCAACCAGGCCGGCAATTTCACTAAGAAAGGGGGATTCTTTGCCGGTGGTGGTGACCAGGAAGAGGTTTTCGGCGGCGCGGGTCATGGCCACGTAGAGCAAGGTGCGGAAGCGCTCGCGATCCAGCAGGGATTCTTCTTTGTCCAGGCCGGAACGGTCAATGTAGCGGGGGATCAGGCTGCGACGCACGCCGGCCACAAAAACCACCGGAAATTCGATCCCCTTCGAGGAATGAATGGTCATCACCTTGATATTCTCTTCCAGGATGTTGAAGGCCTGGTCCTTATGAAAGACATTGGGGATGTTGCGCCTGGTAAATTCATCACAGTACTGCTGACATATTTTGTTGGTGGGGCAGAGAACGGCAAAGTCAGATAGGCGGAAATGCCCGCCGCCGACAAGGTCGAGCACCTCTTCGCAGACAAAACGCGCCTCCCGCTCCTCGAGGTCGCAGGTTACCACCCGGGGGCGGGCTCCGATGCGGTGGGACCAGCTGGGTTCAATGAATTCGCGCTCCTGCCTGAGAAGCGTGTTGTTCTTGATCAGGCTGGTTGCGGCCTCAGCCACCTGCCTAGTGTTGCGGAAGTTTTTTCGTAAAATGGAGGTACGGCCGCGTGCTTCAATGCCCGCGTCTTTCCAGGAGAATCCCCGGTTGTAGATGGTCTGGGAAGCATCGGCCAGGACCATGTAGGTGCGGCGGGAGCGGGGGTCGGCGCC
>JGI24707J26582_10001513_pt1 | contig 18234 bp, 11 predicted proteins | sample BioPla1DNA1_FD_26582 | JGI IMG/M metagenome (IMG submission 26582)
AAAGGTTTACAGTAGGTTATGATGGAACAACTGAAGATAAATACTGGGTAAAAGTAGAATTAAAAGAACCTACTAAGTTGAAATTAACTAGTAAATTTTTAGGTGGGTCTGGGCAGTTAAACTTTAGCGTAATATATACTGGAAATACTAAGATGTATTTCAATGAGTACCATCTAAGTAAAAGTAAACCTAGTTCTATACTTAGGTTAGCAGGAGACAAGGAGTGGCCTGCAGGTACATATTATATATGTATACAAAAACAGCACACCTTGTCGTCTGGAGTGGTAGCATTAAAGCTAGATCAGTTAAATTAAGTAATTAAGGAGGGCAATAGGATGAAAGATGATAACATATTAGGAAACGCTAATGATATAAGCAAGGAAGTGGATAGTATCTTAGGTGAGGAGGAAGCCTCGACTGTAGAGGATAAAAATCATCTAGATACTGAGTCAGATGACCTTGATAAAATCTTGGGTGAAGATGAGGGTACAGATGGCAATAACAAGGACAATGAAAACATAAAAGTAGGTGCGTCTATAATTGTAGTAGGCATGATGACTACAGTATGCCTAATTTTGCTGATTGTATTTGCTTTTAAGGATAAGCATCCTGAGGAGGAAATATTACCTCCAAGTCCTGGGTTCGAGTTAACAGAAGATATATCTTATGTTGTAGACACCTTGAAAGAAGCTGTAGACAACTTGTATAAGAACAACGCATATATAACTATGCACCTATCTTCGTCAGATGACAACAATGTTGTTTATTTCCTATACAACGAGAATAAGGAGTGTTACGTAGAGTCTGGGTTTAGTAACAATATAGCTGTATTTAGAAACAACAATACTGCTATAGAGCTTACTAGTCCTGTACAAGTCAGAGAGGACTTACATATATTAGCCTTGATAGAAAGAATGATACATCTAGTAGAAAAAGGGTATGCTACTATAGAAGTAGAAAACTTAGAGTCAGACTCCGGTAAAACAAATAGAGGATACAATCTAACTTCTCTAGGAAAGCATAATACAAGAATGTTATATTCTAATATTAGTACGGAGTATGCAGATGATATGATGGAAGGCTTATATGGAGACAGGTATGTAAAGGAAAACTATATAACAGAAGATTTTGTAGATAAGGACGATTTAGATGCTTTTAACCTACAAGTTGTTGTTGGAGAAAACGATGAGTTTGGTGCTAGTGCAAGTATAGATATTGATGGCTTCACTCATTTACTATGGTGGTTTGATGGTTACATGGAGCTTAGCGGCTTCGAGCTTGATAAAGCTTGGTATGAAGAGGATAACAACCTAGCAACATGGGTTAATATGGCGGAGAAGCTTCAAGCAGATTTATCTGATAATATACAGGAATATTTAGATAATAACCTTACTGATGCTGAGGTTGCAGCACTTAAGGATGAGGTTGAAAGCAATGACTTAACTATACTTGACTTTAAAAGACCTGAGGGTGAACTGACAGATGAAGAGTCTGCTTGGTGGGATTATATAGAGAAAATACATAATAAGATAGTAAACGGTGAAGAAGTAACAGAGCAGGAAAAAAGTGATTACTATGCGATGCCACCATCTGGTGAGATGGAGTCAGAATAATTTAGACTCTATCCAAATTGAATAACTTGCATTAAGGGAAGGGGGATTATAACTCTTCCCTTAATTTTACAGATGATACAAATACATGTAGTATAAAGATATTAGTATTTTATATATTCGTACGTATAGAGATGGGTTCTAAGGATTAGACTTTAAAATAGTAGCTGGTGAGGAAAGGAACTTAGAGGGAGTTGGCAATATGGATTACTATGATGCGATCAAGTTGTTTAACATAGACAAAGGACAAGAGTTGAACAGGGAAACAGTAAAAAAGAAGTATCGTACACTTGTTAAGAAGTGGCATCCAGATGTGTACGGTTGCGATGAAAAATATAAGAAGGTACAAGAAGCTTATAAAATAATAAATAAATATTTAGAAGGTGTAGCTGAATTACAGAAAGCAACAGGTAGTAAAGATAATGATACAGTTATAATAAGTTTGCAAGAACTGTTAACACTGTTTAATGGGAAATCAATAAATACAGACAACGGTATTATTTTAACGAAGAACAATATTGGTAGATATTTGGTCTATATTAAAATAGAGGTAAAGCTTATTGTAGATGGTGTAGAGCATAAACATACATTTGTAAAACCAAGAAGTATAAAAGACGAGTACGATGTAACTGTAGAAGTACCCGATACAGATTTAGATGAGGCAATTGACATAAAGGTAGAGGTACTTGATAAGAAGATAGTAAAAACAATGGGTGAAATTAGAATGAACTTTAGATTCAATTTTAATTACATATCACAAGTAATAGTTGCTGTACAAAGAACAGAGAGCAAGTAGGGGTGGTATGAAGATTAAAGGAGTGATATATCATGGTACTTACTAGGGATGAGCTAAGGGAATTAATTTGTAAATACAAAGCTGAGGGAATGACCTTTGAGCGTATAAGTGAAATTATTGAGGAGGACTATGGAGTAAAAAGAGACAGGCAATCTATTTATGGTATATACAAAAGATACATGGACAGGCTTGAAAAAGATAAAGATATGCTAAGGTATGACATTGACATAATCAATATAGCAGCTAGAAACACTTACTTCAGCAATATCAAAAAACAGGTTATGGAGATGGATAATAGCATAACTGAAAGATATATTAAAGAAGCAATTGAAAGTTACAAGGATGACATAAAGGAAGTTGAGGATGAAATGATTGACATTATTGACGACGGCATAAGAACAGGCAGTACAAAGGAAGAAATAATGAAATCCATTTCATATAAAGGTATAGAGCCTACTGATAAAGTATATGTAAAATTAGCTGCTGAATCTTTTAAGAGAAAAATCATAGATGGTATTGAGCTAGTCATTGCACAATCTATAAAGCACAATGAAAATACTGATATAGCTAAGGAGTTAATAAAGGAGTTCAATACAGGTAGTTCAGTAACAGTAATAAAGAATAAATACACCTAATAGATATAAAGAAAATGCACCAGTAAATAAAAGAGTTTACTGGTGCATTTTTGTGTACAAGTTTATGTGCAGGAGTTTAAAGGTAAGTTATATGTATGCGTAAATAGGTATAAAGTAAGTTGGGTCACTCAGTTATATGTATTGATAAACATTACATAGATAATTTTTAGAAAGGAAGTTAGTTATGTACAGTTATAACTATAAAGTAAGTTGTAGTAAAGGCTTGTAGTTGCTTATATTTCTATATGCTAATTAAAATATCATTGGAGCAGGGTTTAAATAAGGCAAGTTGAGTATATACAGTAACGGGTACAAAGAAAGTTATCGAGTAGGCAGTAAACTAATTAAAAAGTGATATAATATATAGTAAATATAACATACATATTAATAACTAGTTATTATTGAACTAATCATATATAATTAAAACTAGTACTTATAAGAAATAAAGAATTACATTTATAGTATAACGAATCGTACTACAAGATAGATACATATATCAAATATAATATAGGTAATAAATGACTAGTGTTATTTACTACAATACATGTACTAGTTACAATAAGTTGGTACTGATGTAAATTATAAGTAAACATTTAAGATAAAAGAATAAATGATAAAGAACAAAGCAAGTTATACTAATATCATGTGCTATTGTACAACTAGTTATAAATTTAATAATCGTTATATATAATTGGATTATACATATGAAAGTACTAAAAAGTAGTAAAGATATTAATTGTTATAATGCATACAGTACATAGGCTAGTTATAAGTTAGGTAAGCACTGTAAAATATTAAAACATTGTTAATAAAGATAGATATGTATAAGTTAAATTTATTAATCTTTATATCAACTAGTAATATAATTNATATNCAGTATAGTTATAAAAGGACAAAAAATAGTTAGATAGACTACTATGGTATGAAGTAGCTTAATAAGGTAAGTTGATGATAGGCGAGCAGTAGTAGAAAGTAAGTTAAGGATATACATTAATTATATAGATGACATAAGAATATTTGATAGAGAGCCAAACAATAATGAGGTATGCTGTGGGTTAAGTGCTTAGATGTACAGTATGTATGGAACAGTTATAAAGGATCAATCAACGAGATATAGTAATATGAGATTAGAGATATAGAGGAGCAACGACCAAAGTATAAGAGGGCATTAAAGGGGTTAGGGATAATGGGGGGAGTTGAGGGTGGATAACACTAGATTATAATTAGATATACAAAGAGGTAAAGGGGATTAGCTGTGATTGATTGTATAACTAGGTAAAGATTAGTAGTAGTTGATATAAAAAGCATAGTAAGCATTGGGGCAATTTTAAAGGGCATTAAGTGGTTACATTGTATGATAAGAATAGTTGGTTATTATTAGATAAGCATAAGAGAAAGTAAGCTGTTGTATAGTTATATTATAGTTAGCGTAAAGATATAATAAATAATGATATAATACAAAAGAGTTCGCTGGTAATTTGGACAATATACTTAATTGTTAGATGGTGTTAAGTGATAAATAATTAATGCATTATATAATAAGTTAAGTGATAAAATAATAGATGGATTAAGCAAATAGAGGTTAAAAAACATTAAGAAGTTTAATAGGTCGGGTGAAGAGGGTATAAGCGTAAATTTAAGATTTTAAGTTTATTTTGCAGAGTAGCGTTGAAAACCATTACTATAGACTTAGATAAAAAATGTTTAAAGTATAATTATTTCGGGTTACGGATATAGGTATATAAAGCTTATTAAATAAAGATATATACAGTTAAAATAATGTAAGTTGTGATAATATAACATATTTTCGATCGTTATAATATAAATAACTAAAGTATAAAATTTAATATGTGTTATTGATTTTAAAGCTGAAAAAGTGTTGAAAATGGGGGTTCCCCAGAAATAATAGAAGCTAGGTGTAGTGGTTGGGGGTTAAGGATATAAATAAGAAGGTTTTAATTTAGAAAATGTAGGTATAGTTATTAAATTAAAGTTGATAGCATTAAAGAAAATTATAAATAATAATTTTTAGTGGATAAGCGTTAAGGTTAAGAAGATCATTAAAAATAATAGTTACATATTAACAATACTTATATTACGTTAAATTAAAATTGTAATCAATATATTAAAGTGAAAGCTTAATAAGTATAAGGGATTAAAATAAAAAATAAATTATAATCGTTTGAAACGATTAATATAAGAATAGTATAAGATAATTATATCAATAAGAGAACTAGTTAAGAATTAGATACAACATTCAAATGAAAGTGAGGAATCCTTTAATATGAAGAAGATAAAAAATAAAGTGATAGGGCGTTGGAAAGTAGAGGAGGTAGATTATAGTATAGTAACCAAGAAGATTAAAGTTAGAGCGTATTGTGTTAGTTGTGATAATGAAAATATATTTGAGCTTGATAATGTAAAAGACCTTAATAATATTTATTGTAATTCATGTAAGGGCTTAGATAATGAAGAGAAGTTAGGGGGTACATTAAATAGTAAGAAAGGAAGTTCAAGTGTAGGCACTGAAAAAGTAATTGAAAATGAGAAAGACAGATACATTATAAATAAATTAGATAGACTATGGAAAGATATTGTAAAGAGCGATAAAAATAAGGTGTGCAGTGAGTGGGCGGATAACTTAGAAGAGTTTAAAAGGTGGTCTCATAGTAATGGTTATAAGCCATGGAAAGTATTAGATAGGTATGATAAAAACTTAGGGTATACTTCAGATAATTGTTATTGGAGATTAGATAATAAGGTTATACCTAATAAGTTAGAAAGTATCATTGATGATAATACAATAAATAATAGTGTTAAGTATCTTAAAGATATAAGTTATAGCATTGAGGATATTAGGATGCAGCTGGCTATTGTAGGTATGAAATGCAATCAGTTATTAGATTCTACACGAATTATAAATAAGGGTAACGTAGGCGATTGTGTTATAAATATAAAAGAGTGTGAGGTATACTTAAGTAAGTGTAGTGAGTTACTTGATAATATAAGATTAATGATGTAATCAATCATTAATATAATAAAAGGTAGAATAGTAACAATGAAAATGTTTCAGCATATAATAGACTAGTGATAATATAGCTATTATTCGCTATAAATATATTAAATATACAAAAGAAGTTGTTGACAGATACACCTATAGTAAATAGATAGTAATGATATAGTTAGTATGAATAGCATACAATAAATATTAAATTGTATAAAGGTATTGAATAGATTTAAGTAACATAAAATAAACTAGTGATAAAGTAATGAAAGGCGGTTATTTGTTATGGCTAAAAAAACAGAAACATCTAATTTTATGTATCAGCTACGTCTTATAGTATTAGACAACTACAAAGATAAAAAGGTATTAGAAACTCCAGTTGGTAGATACATAAGAAAAGAATTGGATAGTGACAGGTTAATTATTGTGAGGGAGCTAACAGAATTACTGATGGAAACAGACTACCTAAGTGAGGAGAGCAAGGTGTTTCTAAGTATTCCTTATATTAATTATCAAGGTGTNGTAGATGAAATTTATATAAACAGCGGAAGGATAACCAACGCTAATAATGTACAGTCAAGGGTATGGTACGACAAGGATAAANTAGTAAAGGAACTTGGGGGAGATTTACCGATAGATGTATTAGAGTATATGAGTCGTGATGTGAGAATTTATCTAGACAGGATAGCTAATTTGAGGCTCAAGCTTAGTAAAGCAGACTTACTAAAAGGGGTAGAGCTAAAGTTCCCAAGAAAAACAGTTTATTGTGATAGCATACTTGATGAAGAGTTCGAGGAGTTCCTGAATATAATAGCACCTTACACTAAAAAATGTATGGGTAAGGTTGCAAATGGTGTAGATGAAAAGGTACTAGGTTATATTAGATATATAACAACACATAAGAATTTAAGTGATACAGATAAGAAAAGATATAATGACTTAAAAGAGTTAATAGGGTACTAAAATAGGTGACTAGATGTTATTAAATGATTAAAACTACATGTTAAACATGTTGAAAGCTAGTGTAATAATTTTAAATTACGTTGCATAAATATGGTAGTATCAAATGAAATATACATTATATATAAATACTAACAGCAAATTATATGTTTTAAGTTAGATTAATGAGGAAATGGAGGAAAGAAAAAATAAAGTATTTAGCTATTGAAAGATAAATTATACATATAAAGTATAATTAAACATCTATAAATGGAGGATAAATAATGAAATACATAGGTAGTAAAGCAAGGATAGCTAAGCAAATAGCTACTTATATAAATAATATAGGGATATGCGAAGGGATTAATGACTACTACGAGCCCTTTTGTGGTGGGTGTAGCGTGGCGGAAGAGGTGTCACTAAGTAATATTAATTGCAACGATTTAAATAATTATCTAATAGCGCTTTACAATAAAGTAAAAGATGGTATGTGGGATTTCAAGTTCATCACAAGAGAAGAGAGGGATGCTATAAGGGAAAAGTACGTTGCATATAGAGATGGAGAGTCAGATACATTAGGATATGAAGAATGGTTTATAGGTTGGGTTGGTTTTAGTACGGGTTTTAGGAGTGTATTCTTCCAAGGGTACGCAGGTATAGACGAAACGAATGGAACCAACTACCAATATAATATGTACAAGTCACTTGAAAAAGAAAGAGAAAAGCTAGTAAATATGAACTTTACCAATAAGAGCTTTAACGAGCTTGATATTAAAAAAGGAAGCATAGTATATTGTGATGCTCCTTATATGAGTACTAGAAAATACAATGTAGTAGATAAATTTAACTTTAGGGGTTATTATAAGTGGTTAAAAAAGATAGCTCAAGACAATATAGTGTTAATAAGTGAGTATACAATGCCTGCAGGGTTCAAAGAGGTAGATAGTTGGATGTTAACATGTGAGTCAAGTCATACTACAAAGGAGTTAAGACAAGAGAAGTTGTTCGTTGTAGAGGGTGGGTACTTAGTGGATAAATACTTTGGAAATTCAAATGTGGAGGATATACTATGAAATACATAGGCAGCAAAGCTAGGATAGCTAAACCNATAGCTACCTACATTAATAACATAGGNTTTTGTGAGGGTATAGAAAACTACTACGAAGCCTTTTGTGGTGGTTGTTCTGTAATAGAGCAGGTCAACATCAAGAATAGGTATGGGAACGACCTTAACAAGTACCTAATAACGCTTATGAAGAAAGTACAGGATGGTATGTGGGAGTTTCAATACCAACCTAGAGAGGTATGGGAGGATGTGAAAGCTAACCTTGGTACAGGTAAGTATGAGGACTGGTTCACTGCTTGGGTAGGTTACGGCTGTTCTTATAAAGCAAAGTTCTTAGATGGGTTTGCAGGAATACACGAAAATAGGAATTATCAAGATGAGGTTTATAGGGCTCTTGTTAATGAGCGGGATTCACTCCTTGGCATACATTTTATAAATGGACCATACAATGAGCTAAAGATAGAACCAGGCAGTATAGTATATTGCGATGCGCCTTATATAGGCACTGCAGAGTATGCTGTTGGCGAGTTTGATTTTGAAGCATACTACCAGTGGTTAAAAGATACTGCTAAGGAAAATTTGGTGTTCGTCAGTGAATACACAATGCCGGCAGGATTCAAAGATGTAGATCATTGGGATTTAACTGTTCATTCAGCTACAGGTAAGAGGGTACGAAGAACAGAGAGGCTGTTTGTAGTGGAGGGCGGTTACCTCGTAGATAAATATTTTGGAGCTACAGCAAAACATCTACTATAATAAAGTAATTTATAGCTATACGTAAAAAGCTATAAGATAAGTTATAGCTAAGCGTATAGTTATATAAACAATTTAATTTATAAGATAAATTTTTAACTTTTTAGTTAAAAATGTATTGATTTATATAAGATAATGTGTTATAATTTAATATAAGAGATGTAACGTATGGATAGTACAAATGCTTAAAAGTACGAACAATAATTTCTTATTATAAGTACATCTTGACAATTGACTATTAAAGTAATAATGTATATATTATTAAGAGGAGGACTAGACATGCANATTGTTGAGGTTAGAAGNATATTAAATGTAGACACNATATCAAGGACTACGGGAGCATGGAAGGAATTAATGAGGCTGGCAGATGAAGTAAATGATGACATCACCTTTGATTTTAGNGGCATTCAGTTGTTAGAGCCTTGGACAAATGAAGATTTTAAACAGCTTATGAAAAACGAGAGAGTATACTTAAAGGTTTATACGGCTGTAGATATAAGGGATACAATAGAATTAATGTTAGCTATCGGCAATTTAAAGACTGGTAGGGTAGAAAATGAAGATATAATGACAGAGGCAACTTTATCCGACAATGAGAAGAAAGTCATAGAGGCAAGGGAGCAAATACTTGAGAACTTCAAAGACATAGATGGNGCTGTGTTTATAGCAATAGGTAACATAAGAAGCTATATAACAAACTCTATTATAATAGATGGNATGAGAGAGGCGATAGAAGAACGTATAGCTGAAGGAAACAAGATTTTCAAGATTGATTTATCAGGCTTAACAATAACAGATCCTATGTTATTAAAATTAGCTGAGCTAATAAATAAGTTCGACAGTCAAGGAGTTATAGTTGAAATGACATCAAATGATGAAGAAGCAATAGGTAAAATTTTAACCTTCCAGTGTGTGGGGAGTAAGAAGCTTTCTCCTAGAGAGAGGTTCGACATCTTCAAAGATACAATCAAACCAAAGACAGTGGGAATGTTAACAAGGTACCACAAGACAGGTAGGCTAGATTCTCTTGGAAGAATGGGTGATGGCGAGCCTATAATGTGTAGACCAGCTATATTTGAGGGTTTTGTTAAGAAGAATAATATAGTAGTAGCTAAATTTACTACGTTCCCTGGAGATACATTCATTACTAGACAGGACTTCTACTTAGATAATGATGGGGCAAGGCTNAAAAGACCTAAGGTAGAGTACATGTATATAACTATGTCAGATATAGGTATTTGTGATAAATTCACCGGTAAAGAGTTTCATTTCAATATGCCAATTCAACTTAACATTGAAGATAGTTATACAACCTATAGAGTTAATGGTGATAACGTACAGACTATAAAAGTACTTTTACCTGAATACATAAAGAGAGTATTAGATGACTATGGTATAGAGTATGACAACGGGGCGTTATTAGATGCTATTATAGAAAATAAGAAATTGTTTCAGTAAAAATTAGCTACAAAAGTATAGCTAGTTATAAAATAGTTATAGCGTTAAAAAATAGTAAAATATATTTTATATAGGGCATTGCATTGGTGTAATGTCCTATATTTATGCTTACATATAGTAAATGGTAATAAGGATAGGAGGACTTTGAAATGTTAGATACTTTAGATAGAAATGACAATGAAATTTTAGAGAGATTAGAGCAAGCTACTGGTATCAAGTACAGTGATGAGCAACGAGCAATCTTAAGTGCAAAAGGAGGTCTAGCCATTATTGCGGCAGCTGGGTCGGGTAAAACTACTGTGTTAACTCATTTAATTACTAAGAGAATATTAAGTGGGGAAATAGCAAGTCCTAATAAATTACTGTGTACTACTTACAGTAAAGCGGGTGCTGATGAAATGTCAGACAGGCTTAACAAGTTACTAAAGAGGCTTGGTGTTAATTATAATATAACAGTTAAGACAATTCATGCATCTTATTATCAAGTATTGAAGCATTTCGGACTTTTGAAGAACATCTGTACAAACGCTCAAAGAAAAATGCTTATTAAGGAAGCATGTACAGAGAATAAGATTAGGCTTGAAGAAGATGACATGAACACCTTAGACAGCTTATTATCATATCAGATAAACTATCTAATGACAGACAAGGCTCTGGTAAATTCATATATTTACACCTTAGAGGATGTATCGGAGCAGAAGTATAGTGATATAAGACAGTCATATAATAAAAAGAAAGAAGAAATGGACTTAATGGACTTTGACGATATGCAACTATACTTATACAGTTTAATGGTTGTACAAAAGAACCAAGCAGTAATTGATTACTGCAGGAGTCAATGGGAGTACTTCTACGTAGACGAGTTTCAAGATACAAGTAAGATACAGTTTGCAATCATGAGACAAATGGTTACAGATCCTAGTAAAATAATGGTTATCGGGGATGATGACCAGTGCGTGTATCAGTGGCGTGGTGCAGACCCTACTATCATTTTGAATATCTGTGGGTATTATGATATACAGAAGTATTTTCTCAATACCAATTACCGTTGCGGTGAAAATATTGTTAAAGTAGCCGAAACTGGTATTAAGAAAATGAGTAGGCGAGAAAACAAAGAGATGAAAGCTCACAGGGGTGGTGGGAAGATAGAGGTATTACCCGCTAGTGGAAAGGGGTTATTCAATCTAAGTTTAGATGCTTATCATCACATTAAAAGAGAGATGACACATGGAGCTCGAGAGTCAGAAATATGTGTATTATCTCGTAACAATAATCATGTAGCTATACTGGGTAATCTACTACTTAGAGATGGTATCTACTGTNCTTCTGCAGAGGACATGAAAATAAGCAAACTACCGTTATTTAAAGACTTATCAGCAGTTTTGGAGCTGTCAAAAGATACTTACAACGCTAACTTGGTTAGGAGTGTANTGTGGAAGTGTGTAGCATTTCTTGGAATAAAAGGTGGAAACGCAGTTTATGAGTTCATGAATGCAACTGGGTGTTCCTTAAAGAACACCTTAGGTTATATGTTGACAAGTTATTGCAGAAGATACGATGTATCATGGTCAGGTAACATTAAGATAGGGGATAGGGTCAACTATAAGATAGAAGCTATGGTTTCAAGGATAAATTATAAGGCTATAGATGGACTNGTTGATATTTATAATATACTTAAAATTGAGGACGAGTTAGCAAGGGTAAAGAAATTTATTGAGATGTTAAAGAACGGTTCTAAATTCATGTATAATACTCAAGATAGAATGAGAACACTCATAGGAATGACCAACTACTTCCAGTTTATGTGTGAGAAGTATGGAATAGAAGATACAGAGGCATTCTTAAGATTAACTGAACAATATGAGTCTGGCAAAATGGCTGTTAGTGGTGAGACCATAACACTTAGTACAATTCATGGTGCAAAGGGTATGGAGTGGAAATACGTTATACAGTTTGCAGATGATAATATAAGCTTTCCATCCTTTGATGGTATATGTACAATGTTAGAAAAGGGGATAAGCGAAAAGGATATATTCGTAAACATTGACGGGGAGAGAAGGTTGCACTATGTAGCTCAAACAAGAGCTATAGAAAAATGGACATTATTAGCAGACATAGAGAATATAAGTGTGTTTACACTGGAGTCAATGGATATCATACCCAAATATGAGGGAAGTCAAAATAATAAACTTATAGTAGACTTAGCAAAGGAAAGAAAACTACCTAATGAATTAAAATGCGCAATTATAGATGAGTTGAATAAGGAAAGATCTCCTTATACTTATAGTTATAGAAAGGAAGTTGCTGTAGAAGCACCAAGTAGTGTTGGTGTTGAGGATAGCAACAGTGAGGACACTAAAGTAGCTAGGAATACTTATGACAGAGACGATTTAGATGTCTTCGTAAACAGAAGTGAAAACGGAGGGTACGAGGATGACAATGAGTTCTGGGGAGTTCAGTAGCGACGTTCATTTTAACAAATAAAGGAATCTCATCTGAATTAAATTATATTAATACAGGAGGTAATACATGGGTAAAGCAATTAAACAACTAATGGCATTGCTGCTTGTGCTTACAATGGTTACTGTGCCAGTAACTGCTCAAGCAGCGGAGGATAATGTAATACTTCATAAGGTATATACATTAGAGGCTGGTTCAGAGAAGTCAACTTACTTCGAGGTTTTCACAATTGAGGAGTCTGGAAATGTGACAATCAACATGAGTGTAAAGGACTTGTCTGGAAAAGGAGCTAACGTAGAAGTTAGTGCAATGAAGCTAGAGTACTTATGGGATTCTGATGATTGGGGAAAGGTAGCATTCGCAGAGAAAGGANTNTCAGATGGGTACTCCATAAAAGGTAAAGAGGTATACTTAGAGGCAGACACCTATGTGTTTGGAGTCAATCTACTTGATTGGATGATAACATATCCAAATGGTGAGCCTGTTAGCTCCGGTGAAAAAGTAGAGTTCAGCATCAAGATTAATGGAAAGGGTACACTAGGGGATTTAGATGAGCTACTATATGGTGGTGTAAAGGAACAAGAGAAGCCAACTATTGATGGTGTGCCAAATTACATCAATACCAAAAAAGACCTTGATAAGGAACTCTTCTACTACGATGTTTATTTTGATAGTNCCTACAATGAGTTAGTAATGAAAGTACCTATAGATAAAGCAGGAGCATTAAATGTAAATCTTGGGGATTATCATAGTGACTATTCAAGCCTTAAAGCTACCCTTTATAAAGATGCTGATTGTACAGAGCAGATTGGGTATAGTGCATATAGGTATCCAGATGAAANTGGTGGGGATAGAATTATAAACATACCCAAAGCTGGAGAGTACTTTATGAAGTTTGAAGTAATCAAAAGATATGATGGACCGGATACACTATNCTTTCCTGTAACACTACTATTGATACAAGGAAATAAGACAGCAAAAGTTGGTGTTGATTATATAGCATATCAAGACTACGACAGTGGAAAAATTAGATTCAAGTTAAAGGTTGAAAAGGCTGGAAATATTACTTTTAATATAAAGCCAGAAGATACTTACTACGAATATGCTTATACGACCTTGTTAAATAGTAAAAAGAAGGCTATCACGGAGAAACAGTATAATAGTGTAACTAACAAGGATGGANNCCTACAATTTACTTATTCTGTAGCTAAAGGAACCTATTATATTGAGGTAGATACTTCAGTTGGAGCNTATATAGCTAATTGGAAATTCAAAGAGGTCAANGATAAATCTGGTGCTTCAAAGAGTAAAGCAACCAACTTAAAGATTGGTGGGAAAGCAGTTAAGGGAATTGTAACACCAACAGATAAGACTTCAAAGGTTGACTGGTTCAANTTCAAGTTGACAGCTAGTAAGAAAATTAAGATAACATTAAATTATGATACAGTGGGCAAGCTTAAGGTGGAGGTATGCAATTCAAAAGGAAAAGTATTGATTGGCGGAGATAGAACAGTGCATGCAGGTAAGAATACACTTACCTTTGATTCAAGTAAATTATCAAAAGGCACCTACTATATTAAGATATCAAAACCAAATAGCAAGGGATCAGGATATTACACCATTAAAGTAAAATAAGGTGTGCCTAAGAAGAGTAGTTGTATTTAGATAATTAATATAACTACTCTTTTATATTAATAGATAAGCAGGTTTATTAGCGGCATCATAAAGTAAAGGTATTAAAATAAATTGGTGGGGGTAACTATGATAAGCCTTTTACTTTGGTTTACTAAAAGAAAAATAAGAAGAGAATACAATGCGTCAAATGTAGAGCGTAAAGAGTCACTTCGTAGACTAATGAAAAAATTAATAAAGGCTAGGCTTATAGCAATAGCTATAGATATAGTACTGGTTGTAATAATAATAACAATCGTAATAGCAGCTGGTGTATCAATCGTAACTCATATGACAGCAGGTGTATCTCATGTAGCAACAGACATTATAGATGTGGTTGATTACTCTGACTCTAATGATAGACGACAAGAGAAAAAGCAGGAACCAAGGATAGGAGATAATTGTCCTTGTGGTAATTGCATCTTAATATCAACTAGTCCAGCTTATACAACTGGTAAAATCACTGGAAATAGCTTTGATGCAGAGGTATTAAAGTTATCGGAGGCACTAGCTAGAGATACTGATTCCTTTGTATGGATGCCATATGCAAAGAGTGCTGTTGAGTACAGCGGAGCGCTGACAAAGCAAGAAAGTATATATACAAACTATAATTCGATATATACAAATTATACTGATAAGTTAGATAAAGCGGATAGATATGGGTCTATAGGATTAACTCAGATAACAGTTGAATATAGAGAGATGTACACAAACCAGTTAACAAAGAATGAGGAAAGGTTTAAGAGGGCTGTACAGAGTGTAGGGGGTAACCTAGAGGGATATACTAGCTTAGCAGATAATTACGCAACTAACATCTATGAGGATAGATTATATTTACCATCTCAATTAGGGATAGTATTTTATTTCTATGAGGCGAGCAAGGGATCTTATGATTCACTAGCTAAAGAATACATACCAGGCTATCTATCAATGGGTGAACTTGAGAGGGAGGTAATCTTAGAGATGTTATATCTAGCCAGTTGGAATAATGGATTGTCTGGAACAAAAGTAGGATTACAAAATTCAGAGAATGGAAAGCTAGGTCAATATATTGCAGACTTAGCTAGATTATATGTAGACGATAATCATTTTAGGCAGTTAATACAGTTAGATGGTGTAGATTATTTAGGTGGAAACAACTACACAAAGGTTGTTGAGAGTGTTATAAAATATATGGGTAAAAACGTAGAAGATTATATAAATTCTACAGAGGTAAATGGTGGAGATAACGATTGGACAAGTAGGGTATACTGTTATATAACAAACGGATTACTGGGTGGAAGCTCCATATTCGTAAATATGTTAGGGAAGCATGGTGAAAATGTTACAAGGTCATTAGCTAAAAAAGGACAGGATTCTGATATATCTGTGGGAGAAACCTTTGAAGATATACAATTAACTTATACAGATAAGTCAGTAGACGGTGAAATAGTTAAGGAGTATGAAACAATATATGATGTCATGGATTATAATGTGCACCTACTAGAGATAGGGGATGATTATGACACAGGAGGCAGTAGCGACCTTCCTAATAGAAAGTTAGATCAAATTAGTGGTATAGTTATACATTATACTGGTGGTGCAGTAAACGGAACTGCTGAAATTGTGAGGGAATGGTTTGACCTACCCTATAATCAAGAGGATCACACCGGGGTACTTGCATCAAGTCATTTTGCAATAGGTGTGGATGGCAAGATAATTCAGCTTGCACCTTTAGATAATGAAACACGAGCATATAGTGGACCTAATGAGGCTGATAGAAATAAAATATCAATAGTAGTAAATTATGAGAATGTCAATGGAGCATTTGGTTCAAAAGCATATAACAGTTTATTACATTTAACAGCTTGGTTAGCTGTAGAGTTTAACATAGACACAGATACAAGTTTTATAAAAGCAGACAAAAGTGTTAATAATGTGCTGTATAGGGATGTTGGAGCAATACAAAGAAATTATGATGTTAATGCTTATGTAAATTACGGAGTTGGTAGAGTTCAAACATCAATGGCTAGTCCATTATACTGGGTGCCAAACGATGGGTCTACTTTTGAAGAAGTGGCAACAGGTGGTGGAAATGCTAGGTGGATATCTTTTAAGAAAGATTTAACATCTTTCATATTGACATATAAGGATGAAGATGGCTTTGCACCATTAATAGAAGTACCTGGATTAGAGGCTGCTAAGGCTTTATCAGCAGGTAATGGAATACCTAATTGGCAGTCTGGAAAAGCACTTCTAAGTGGATCAAACTGGATGTGTGGCTGTAGCATACCTTGTCCTTATTGTGATTGTCATAGTGATATTGAAAATGTAACATATGAGGGAGAGATAACAGGTAAAGCAACTGCCAATGACCACGGACATGGAACGTTTAAAGGTAACACGTGGGCATCTAGTCAATTCCTAGACAATGCTAAGACAGTTATAAAGGCTATGATAGATAGTGGGTACGGCTATAGTCAAACTAGGTTCTACGACCCTATAGGTAACTTCTACGCTATAAGGTACGACTGTTCAGGTTATGTGTCAGCTGTATTACACTATAGTGGGTACACTGCATTTAAAAATCACACATCTAGGAACTTTGATGCTGCTTGGGATTCGTACTATGGGTGGACAAGAATCACAAACTTCAATGATATACAGGCTGGCGACATTCTAGTCATGGAGTCTGGCGGAGAAAATAGGGTAAGAGGACAAATAGGACATGTTGAGATATACGCAGGGGATAAAAAGACATTTAATGTAGGTAGTGACTATTATTTAACTAATCATCCTAATGGAAATCCTGAGGATGCTAAGAATAAATGGAGTAACAAGGAAGATAGATTCTTATTTGCTTGGAGGATTACTAAGCCAAACTAAGTGGAGGTTAAAATATGAGAAAAATATTAGCATTAATAGTACTAGTTATTGTTTTAGTTACTACTTCAAATGGTTGTGATAAAAAAGAAGCGGAGCCAGAAATACAACTAGATATAATACTAAGTACAGTGGATTATATGATGAACATGAGATATAATGGTATAGACACTGTAGATTATGAAAGGTTAAAACTAGAGTTAGATAGTTATACTTACGATAAAATAGCAGAGCAGTTTAGCAGAGACATAAAAGACTATATAAGTGTAGAAACGCAGTACAGGGAGGCAGAGCGCGCGTTTAGAGCTTATCAAAACAGGATATTTGACAGTAGAGATCAACAAGTAGAAATAAATGAAAACGTAGAAAATTATAGTGAAAACGAGTTAGAGTACGAAGAAGAGCAAGAAGAATATGAAGAGGGAGACCCCGGGGAGTCCTTCTCGTCCTATGAATTAATGTTAGATAACATCTATAATGTGCAGGGAGAGCTATTATGGGAGTCTATTACACTAGAGGAAGCTGAACAGAAAACAGTTGAAGAGATAGAGGAGTTCCTTTCAATACTACAGGATGCTTTAGATTCTTTCAGTGAAAAAGGTAAAGAGAACAGAGCAGAAAGAGAGGAGAGGGAACGAATTGAGAGGGAACGCTTAGAAGATGCTAAGTTACCTGGTAAAACAATTGTAGAAACAGAAGTGGATATAGACTTCAGCGAGCTTACTACAGATGACAGAATAAAGTTACTTGGGGATACACATGTAATAATGTTAGAAGATATAGGAGATACAAATATACTGCAGTTTGATATATATGGAATAGATTATAGTATAGATGTAACAGACTTAAAAAAGCCCTACAGTTACTGTAAAGGAAATGACATCTACAAGTTTGGTAGGGTATACTATGCTATGTATGATAACGGTATTATATATGTAACATACAGTAGTATTGATGAAGTTAACAATAAAGTAAAAAGT
>JGI24707J26582_10001517_pt1 | contig 18228 bp, 12 predicted proteins | sample BioPla1DNA1_FD_26582 | JGI IMG/M metagenome (IMG submission 26582)
AGTAACGGTTTAGTAGGACTTACATCAGCTATTGTAGGTATCATCGTTATTAAAAAGTTAAGAAGAAAAGAAGGAACAGGAGAAATTTTAGATTTTTAGGAATAGATTTTCTTGTTATTTAATTGAATAATTTGTTAATAGAATTAGAATGCACTTATAATCAACCTTATTTTATATTTTTCTTTTTATAGGTTTAGATTATAAGTGCATTTTTTTAAAAAATTGTTGGGATATAGTTTGATTAATTATGATATTAATCATTCAATTAAAATTTTTTATAAGAGAATTAAAAAATGATTTTTATAAAGATTATAAAAAATATATAAGACATTAAATTATATTACTTGGGTATAGGTATTTATCTTTTTAATTTCTTCTTGAAGAAATTCAGGAATTTTATTATTTAGTATCTCCCATTTTACTAGAGAATGTTCTGATATTTTATATAATAAATTATATTTATAGGAAGGTTTAAATTTATATTGTTTCATATATTGTTGAATGGATCTGTTTAGTTTTTCAGTGGTATGATAGCGCCCTTTTGCAATCATTTCTGTTACGATAAGGCCATCTGTCCCTGCATCTTCATAGGTGCATCGTTCTATTCCGGGAACATAATTAAAAAGCATTGGTGAAGGAGCAAAAGCATGTTTTCCAGGTTGTGCGTAAATTTTTACATGAGTATTATTAAGAATATTACTTTTATCTTTCATAAGTACAGTGATGTATTTACCATGAAAGCTTCCTTGAGCATCTACGATTTCACCATTTTTTCCAATGAATACCCAGTAATGTTCTAGATCATAAAGATGAGTAATATCATAGTTCCAATAAATTGCATATTCAATAACTTGAGTTATATTGTATTTATCAACTTCAATGAGTCTATGAAAGCTAGAGGATTTTTTTGTTTCATTAAAAATCGTATAACCAGTCATTTTTGGGAAAAAAGGTTCTTTTTCATCAAAATAAATATAGGGTGCATATTTTTTTACATGTTCTAATACTTGATTCATTTTATTCATCTCCTAATTGACTTAGATTTTTTTATTCCTCTATTTATAGTATCTCAATTATTTATTCTATCGTATAACCTATAAAATGATTATATATATAAAAATTTGATTTTACGTTGAATAAGTAATAAAGATATCTATTATATCAAAATCTTGGTCATTACATAAATTCTATAAACGTATTAAGATTAAAACAATATCACTAATAAAAGGAGAGGATGTGATTTCATTATGTGTATTATTTATACTTTATATAAATTATTTTTTAATATTTAAAAAAATGATTTATATTTTTAAGGTAAAAAATTTATTTTATTAGATTTTTATATAGGGTAAAGGTATCTGCACGATGATAAGTACATAGAACAGAGGGGATATGTTTAAAAATGAGTTTAGAAAGTTCAACTTATTTAAGAGAGATCAATATCTTTTCCGTAATAGTTAGACTTACATTAGCAATGCTATGTGGAGGTATTATTGGTATAGAAAGGGGGAAAAAAAATAGGGCAGCCGGATTTAAAACTCATATATTAGTTTGTATAGGTTCTAGTCTTACTATGCTTACTAATCAATATATTGTAAATATTTTNGGTTTTGGTGGAGATCCTTCAAGATTGGGTGCTCAAGTTATTAGTGGTATCGGTTTTTTAGGTGCGGGTACTATTTTAGTAACAGGAAAACAGCAGGTAAAAGGATTAACTACTGCTGCTGGATTATGGGCTTCAGCTTGTATGGGATTAGCGATTGGTATTGGATTTTATGAAGGTGCAATTATTGGATGTATTTTTATCTTTGTGGTAATGACAATTCTGGATAAGTTGGATAATTATATTTTAGCAAAGTCCAAAATTATAGATATATATGTTGAATTAATAAATATAAATTATCTTAAAAAATTTATAGAGTATTTAAAAGATCATCAATTAGAAATTATCTATATAGAAACAAATCATACTACTCCTGTAAAGGGTGATAATTTAAGTTGTTTTGTCACAATTCAACAATTATATAAAAGAAATCATCAAGAAGTTATTGCTTTAATTAGTCAGTTTGAAGCTGTTGATTTTATAGAAGAAATATAAAATTAAGCTTATATCATAAAAAAATAGTGAGTATATCATAAAAACAGTGATTTATTTAACTGTTATAGAGCTTTTAAAAAAGTATTAAAAGAATAGTTATCAAAAATTTAAAGCATTTATAGTTTTTTTGGTAATTATGATAAAAAATTTTTTGTGCTAGGATAGATTTAACGAGTAAGAGATATTTTAAGTTTGCTTTAACAAAAAGAAAAGGAGGAAATGTTATGGAAGAAAAAATAAAAAGTTTGGACAACAAGTATTTAAAAAACCATTGGCAGCTTTATGTGATGCTAATTGTACCATTAATTCATTTAATCATTTTTAAATATTTACCAATGGTTGGAACTATGGTTGCTTTTAAAGACTATAATATTTTTCAAGGAATCTGGAAAAGCGATTGGATAGGATTTACACATTTTAAAGAAGCTTTTGCTTCCAAAGAATTTTGGATAGCAATAAAAAACACATTAATATTGAATTTAGGTGATTTATTAATAGGTTTTCCTATCCCAATTATATTGGCTATTTTTCTTAATGAATTAAATGGTGAAAAAGTAAAAAAAACATCTCAAGTAATTATGTACTTACCTCATTTTTTGTCATGGGTTATTATAGCTGGTATTGTTCAACAGGTCTTTTCTAATAATGGACTTATTAATCAATTGTTAATAAAATTGGGTGGGAAATCGGTCCCTTTTTTAAGTAATCCTGGTATCTGGAGAATGGTTTATTGGATAACAGGAATTTGGCAAAGTGCTGGTTATGGACTTATTATTTATCTTGCTGCTTTAACAAGTATTGATCCGAGTTTATATGAAGCTGCCTATATTGATGGAGCAGGTAGGTTTAGAAGAATTTGGTATATTACTTTACCACAATTAAGACCAACTATTTCTATTATGCTTATTATGAACCTTGGAAAAATAATGTCCATTAGTTTTGATAGACCTTATTTATTAGGAAATGTATTAGTAAAAGATACCGCAAATGTAATTAGTACACATGTTTATACTCTTGGTTTACAGAGTGGTAGATTTGATTTTGCAACTGCTATTGGTTTATTTCAGTCTGTAATAGGAGTTATTTTAATATTGATTGTGAATCAATTAGCTCAAAAATTTGGAGAGGAGGGAATTCTATAATGTCAGTATATGAATCTAAAAGCAATAAAAAATCTCAATTTTTTCAATTTGTTTTATCTTTCATTTTTATTCTTTTAACTATGATATCTTTAATACCTATATTACACATTATTGCAATATCTTTTAGTTCTAAACGACCTATACTTTCCGGAAGCGTTACTGTATTCCCAGTAGGTTTTAATACAGAAGCTTATACAAAGGTACTTAGTAATTCTAATTTTATTGGTTCCTTTTTATTTACAATTTTACTTACTGCAGGCTTTACAGCTTTATCGATGTGTTTGACTATTTTAGCGGCATATCCTCTTTCAAAAAAAGGATTAAAAGGAAAAGGAATTATTATGACTTTGTTTGTGATTACTATGTATTTTGACCCTGGTATTATTCCTAAATATTTAAATATTAAGAGCTTAGGTCTTATTGATACCGTATGGTCTCTTCTTTTGCCAGGTGCTTTAAGTGCATATAATTTAATTATTTTAAAATCTTTCTTTATGGGAATTGATAATTCGTTATATGAAGCTGCCTATATTGATGGTTGTACTGAATTTAAAGCACTTTTTAAGATAGCTATTCCCCTTGCTATACCTGCAATTGCAACGCTTAGTTTATTTTATGCGGTATCAAGATGGAATGGTGTAAGTGATGTTCTTTATTATATTAGTGATTCAAATTTATTTACTGTACAACTAAAATTAAAACAAATGATTGATGCTATTATTATTTCACAAAAAGAAGGTACAAGTGTTGTTAATCTTGTAGCTGAAAATATTAAATCAGCAAGTATTGTATTTTCTATGGTACCTATGCTAATTGCTTATCCTTTTATACAAAAATATTTTACAAAAGGTATTATGTTAGGATCAGTGAAAGGCTAAAGTATATAAAAAAATTTATGAGGAGTGATTTTATGAAAAAGAAATTAGTAAGTACTTTATCTCTACTACTGGCTATAGTGCTTTTGGTAGGCTGTGGTAAAAGTGCTTCAAAAGGAGAAGAAAGTACTAAAGAAGAAGAAAGTACTAAAGAAGTAATACGTTCAGAAAAGGGAGAAGACAAAGAAGCACCAGTAGAATTAAATGTTATGATTTGGGACAGAGGAAATGCTGCTCCTGGAACAACAGCAGAAGATAATACGACTTCGAAATTTATTCAAGAGTCTGTTCTTGAAGAATGTAATGTAAAAGTAAATTTTGTCCCTGTACCAAGGTCTGGAAGTAATGACAAAGTAAATGTTATGATGGCAGGAGGTAATGCTCCAGACATTGTATTTAGTTATTCTAGAAATTTATTTGGTGACTATGCCAAAAAAGGAGGGTTAACCGATTTAACTTCATATGTTGATGAATTTGGATCTCAATTAAAAGAAACATTAGGAGAAGAAATTCTTTCTATAGGTGTAATTGGTGGTAAGCAGTATGCTATTCCAGCAAAAAGAGATACTCAAAAAATAAGACATGCTGGATATATTAGAAAAGACTGGGTTGAAGCTTTAGGAAAAGAACTTCCAAAGAGCAAACAAGAGCTTATAGATATTCTTTATGAGTTTAAAGAAAAAGATCCAGGTAAAGTAGGGGACAAACTTGTATCTTGGGCTATGGGAGGAAATCAAGATACTGAAAAATATTTTTTGAATTTTGTAGGTTCTTATGTTGATATGAGTAATGAAAAAGATCAATATATATATACAGAAAATATAAAAGCAGTACACCCTTCAGCTAAAGAAGGATTTAAAGTAATGAATAAACTATATAATGATGGAATTATCAAAGAAGACTTTCCTATTGATACAAATGATGATATTTATAAACAAGATATTACAAATGGTTATGCTGGTTTTATTTTAGAAGATAATATGAGACCTATTGATCAACATTGGATAGAAGCATTAGTATCGAATGTGCCAGAAGCTGAATTTGTAGCTATTAATGTTTTAGAGGATCCAAATGGTAAATTGATTACTCCTGCTGATCCATTACATGGTATGTATATTATGGTTCCTAGTGTAAGTGAGAAAAAAGCAGAGGCAGCGATTAAATATTTAAATTGGTTAGCTAATACTGAAAATTCTATGAAAGTAATGTTTACTCCTGATTATACTACAGATGAAAATGGTGTACCAATTGCTATTTCTAGAGATGAGTTAGATGAACAAGGTTATGCGGGAACACCTAATGATTTTACAATTGTAACACAATATTGGAGTTATTCTGGTAATAAAGATGCATTAGTTTCCGAATGGTTATCTACTTATCCATTTTTAAGCAAGGAATATTTTGAAAGTTTCTATGATGCAGTAACTAGTGGACTTTATACAGAGCCTGTACTTCAGGAAATTTTAGAATCTGAAACAAAATANCTTGCTAATTTAGATAAGCTTATTATTGAATTTGCCTATAAATCGATTATTGCTGATCCTTCTAATTTTGAAAAAACTTATGAAGAAGAATATAATAAGTTAATTCAAGCTGGATTACAAGAAATATTAGATGAAAGAGCAGCATATTATGACAACAATGTAGCAAAATAATAAATTTCAATAGTGTATTGCAAATTTATTATTCGTTAGGCTATAGCATTATAGTTTTATACCTAATGTTATAGCCTATTGCTATCTTTATATAAGAGATAAGAATTAAATTATAGATTAGGAGAGAAAAGATGGAGAGATATATAAATCATATTATAAAATCAAGTGAAAATAGAGTGGATTCCTTTATTAAAAATCAAATATTAGATGAAACTAGGTTAGATTATGGTGGGATTCCTCAAAATTTAGTAGATGTCAAACCTACCGTTTATATTTTATCTAACGCAATAGCAGTTTATTTGAATAAAAATAGTAAATATTATCATGAAAGTTTTCTATATAATAGGATGCTTTTAGCTTTAGACTTTATTAAACGGAATCAAAGATCAGACGGCACTTTTGATTATCCTTCATGTAATTTTATGTCTGCTCCTGATACTTCTTTTTGTCTTAAACGTTTAATTGCTAGTTATAAACTTCTTATGAAATATGGAGATAATTATCAAACGGAGAAACTTATTCAGGCCTTTTTAAATATTATTAAACCTGCGATTGTTGGAGTAATGAATGGGGGATTTCATACTCCTAATCATCGATGGGCAATTACAGCTGCTTTATTACAATGTAGTAATATTTTTAAAGATAATATAGAATTCTCTAATAATTTAAAAAAGAGAGCGAATCAGTATTTAGCAGAAGGTATTGATTGTAACGAAGATGGAGAGTATTCGGAACGCTCAACGGGTAATTATAATGCCGTTGTAAATACTGCTCTTATTAGTATTTATGAAGAAACAGGAGATTACCAATTTATAGAGTATGTAAGAAAGAATCTTAACATGATGCTTACTTATATTGAACCAGATGATACAATTTTTACTCAAAACTCTACTCGGCAAGATAAAGGGAATAGGCAATATGCAGATAAGTATTTCTACCAATTTCTTTATTTGACTGATATTTTTGGTATAGATCAATTTGATAGTGCAGCTCACAAAATCATATATGATAATATGAAACGTAATGATGAAGCTCCTGACTGTTTGCATATTTTAATGCTTCAAGAACAATTACAATCGTATCATTTTAAGGATTATGGTTTTTTAGATAGTTATAGGAAATATTATCAAGATTCAGGTGTAGTACGTGTAAAAAAACAAAAATTTACTTATTCCATTATTGCTAATTCAAATAAGTTTTTATTTTTACAAGTAGGCTCTACTTCTATTTATATGAAGATTGGGATAAGTTACTGTAGCACGAGAAATTTTCAAGTAGAAGCAATAGAAACAGGGGATGGTTGTTATACTCTTACTTATGGAGCAAAAGGATGGTATTATTTACCCTTTGATAATTATGAAGGAACTAGCGATTGGTGGAAAATGGATCATAGTAAAAGAAAAATTTTAAACAATACTCATTTAGAAATAAAAGTGATCGTAGCAGAAAAAGAAGATGGTCTTGCTATATCTATTTCCTCTAAGGGATGTGATAAAATTCCTATTAGAGTTGAAATTTGTATTCCGGATCAAAGTATTATTGAAAACAACTATTTTTATACTAAGGCAAGGAAAGGGCAAGGTATGATTGTAAGAGAAGGAAATGTTAATATTCATCACGAAGATCAAATCATTCAAGTTGGCCCTGGCTTTGGTACGCATGAATTTCAAGGACATTATTCTGGAGAAGAAAAAAATGAACTTGACTATACCCTTTTTTTCAATGAGTATACTCATTTAGATAAAACAATTTATTTGAAGATTAAATAGTATAGTGGAGGGTGAAAGATGAATTTTGAATTGCAACGTATCCATCGGATTATTAAAGATTTAAAAAAATATATGGTAAAAGATATTTTTAAAATTAAACACTATAAAGTAAAAGAAGGTAACATTAAAGGGATGGAAAGTCTTGAGATAGATGATTCTACTTGGCAAGATTATACAACTGGCGATTTATGGGGCGGTTATGATAAACATATGTGGTTTAGGACAACTTTTTGTATTCCTGACAACTTTCAAGATGAATATGTTATATTTCAAATTAATACTGGTCATAAGGAAGGTTGGGATATTAGTAATCCTCAATTTTTATGTTATCTTGATGGAAAACTGATACAGGGTTTGGATGTGAATCATCGTACAGTTATTATAGATAATCAAGCAAAGGTTGGAAAAAGCTATTCTATTGCTCTTTTAGGTTATAGTGGCCTAAAACAGGAAAAGGTATTTCTTCAAACGAATCTTTTAGCTATTGATGAGGAAGTTAAAGAGTTTTATTATAATTTAAATAATTTATTTTGGACTGTCTGTATTCTGGAAGAAGAGGATATAAATCGAGTTAGACTGTTGAAAGACTTAAATAAAACTATTAATTTTCTAGACCTTCGTAAAATTTATTCTGAAGATTTTTATTGTAGTCTTAGAGAAGCAAATAAATATTTAAAAGATCATTATTATTCTAGAGTGAATAAAAATTGTCCTCTTGTTACAGCTATTGGTCATACTCATATAGATATTGCGTGGTTATGGACGATTAATCAGACAAAAGAAAAAGTGGTTAGAAGTTTTTCTACTGTTCTTCATTTAATGGATAGATATCCTGAATACAAATTTATGTCTAGTCAGCCTCAACTTTATGAATTTCTTAAAGAAGAAGAACCAGAACTTTTTGAAAAGGTAAAGGAAAAGGTAAAAGAAGGGCGTTGGGAAGTAGATGGTGCTATGTGGGTTGAGGCTGATTGTAATATTCCGTCTGGTGAATCTCTTGTTCGCCAACTTTTATTGGGTATAAGATTTTTTGAAAAAGAATTTAATGTCAAATGTAAAACGTTATGGCTTCCAGATGTATTCGGTTATTCTGCAACGTTACCACAATTACTTAAAAAAAGTGGTATTCATTATTTTTTTACTACCAAATTAGATTGGAATCAATTTAATAAAATACCTCATGATTCATTTATGTGGAAAGGTATTGATGGGTCTGAAGTTTTTACACAGCTTATTACTACTACGGATCATGTAGTCTTTGATAATGAAATTTTAAAACGTAAAAATCCTTATCAACAAACAACGTATAATGGGAGATTAAATCCCAATCATGTTTTGGGAAATTGGACAAGATATCGAAATAAAGAACTTACAGATGAAACTATACAATTATTTGGTTTTGGAGATGGTGGGGGAGGACCTACGGAAGAGATGCTGGAGAATGCAAGGCGTTTAAAATATGGTGTACCAGGACTTCCTAGAGTAAAGATAGATTTTCAAGGTAATTTCTTTGATAGGGTTTATAACAAAGTAAAAGATAATTCCAAACTTGCTCAATGGGTTGGTGAACTTTACTTTGAATGTCATCGAGGAACATATACTTCAATGGCAAAAAATAAACGTTTTAATAGAAAAGCAGAATTTCTATATATAGATATTGAAACTCTTTATTCTTTTAGCAGTCAATTAACCGATGAGCATTATCCTAAAGAGATGATTCATAAAGCTTGGAAGACTATACTTTTAAATCAGTTTCATGATATTATTCCTGGATCAGCTATTGAAAAAGTTTATGAACAAACGGATAAAGAATATATTACTTTATTGGAACAAGGCAATCAACTTTTAGATAAAGCGATGACATGTATTGCATCTTGTATTGATTTGTCCAATAAGTCTTTAATAGTATTTAATACATTATCGTATAATCGTAATGATATAGTAGAATTTCAGCTTCCTTGTGATAGTAATATTATTGGTTTAAAAGATGATACAAATGAAGTTTTCCCTATACAAGTGATAGAAGAGGGGAAAAAGGCAATTTTCTTTGCACAAAATGTTCCTTCTAAAGGTTATAAAGTATACGAATTCCTTACAGGTAATAAAAAAGANGATTTTTCTCTTTCGTCTTGCAGCAATTGGAAGGATAATGTATTAGAAAATCCTTTTTTTAAAGTAACCTTTGATCAAGATTATAATATTAGTTCTTTATGGGATAAAAAATGTAGTCGTGAAATTATCTGTAAAAATAAAAAAGGAAATGTATTTCAAATTTTTGAAGATAGGCCTATAGACTTTGAAAATTGGGATATTGATATTTACTATAAAGAAAAAGTATATGAAATTTCAGAAGTAAACGAGGTTACTTTATTAGAAAATGGTCCTATTCGAACTTGTTTACAAATAATAAGAACGTATTATGATTCATCTATTGTTCAAAAGATTTATTTTTATCATCATATACCCAGAATTGATTTTAAAACAGAGATAGATTGGCATGAAAAACATGTTTTATTAAAGGTAGCCTTTCCGGTTGATGTGAATACGAATAAGGCATCTTACGAAATACAATATGGCAATATAGAAAGATCTACGCATGATAATACTTCATGGGATGTTGCTAAGTTTGAAGTCTGTGCTCATAAATGGGCAGATTTATCTGAAACAGGTTATGGAGTTAGCTTACTTAATGATTGTAAATATGGTTATGATATTAAGGGAAACTGCATGAGACTTACCCTGATTAAATGTGGAGAGTATCCTAATGTGAATGCGGATATTGGATATCATGAGTTTACGTATTCTCTTTATCCTCATCAAGGGGATTGGCGTAGAGGAAAAACTCAACAACATGCGTATAATATTAATGTTCCTATGTACAGTATTATTCAAGAAGCTCATAAGGGAACCCTACCGAAAGTCTGTTCGATGTTTTCTATTGATCAAGAAAATTGCATTATAGAAGTGATAAAGGCTCCTGAAGAAGGAGATGGTGTCATTATTCGACTATTTGAATATATGAATAAACGTACTCTTGCTACGATTCGAACATTTAAAGAAATAGAAACAGTTTATGAATGTGATTTATTAGAAAATAAAATTAATAAAGTAAAAGCTAAAAACAATGACTTTAGTATTACAGTAATGCCTTATGAAATTAAAACGTATCGTATTTATTTTAAAGAATTCTAATATAAAGGAGGTTTTATGGTGAAAATCAAAAAATATTTATCTATAGCCATTGGAATCTTGGAAGCTATGGAAAATAGAAAACACAGTCATACAGCAGATACGGTGTATGAAACTATTATAGAATTAGAAGAAGTTCTTAAGAAAAAAGGATTTATTTATCAAGAAAAATCTTCTAGATCAATTACAGGTACCATTAATTTAACAGTGACTAATGAAGAGAATGAAGGAATGATTACACAAGTTAAATTTTTTCCAATGAAAGATACAGATACTTTAAAAACATTTAATAAATTAGATGGTAGAATTAGTTTTATACGTTCGTATACAAAACCAGATGGTAGTTTATCCATACAGCTACCTATTGAATATGGAGATAGCTGTAAGTATTTTATGGAGATTTCAAAAGGTTCGGAGTATGAAATACTAAATGCCGAGGTCGATATTAAAGCAGGTGAAATAATTACGAATCAACAAATGCTCTCTCGAATTGTTAATATTCAAGAGAGGGGATGGAATGCTGGGGATATACATCATCACAGTATTTATAGCAGTCCTACTTATGGAGGTACAGATGATGTCATAGAATCTCCTTTAGAAGTTGCTCATTCTATGCAATCTGTTGGTCTTACTTATGGTGCTTTAAGTGATCATCATAATATTTTGAATCATTCTGAGTGGTTAAAAACTGCCTCTAAAGATTTTACACCTATTATTTCTAAAGAAATCTCAACTTCTAATGGTCATGTAATGTCATTAAATGTTCCTGTAGATGTTATTTATGATATCCCCAAAGGGAAACAAAGAACAGAAGAATTTTTGAGAAACGAATTTATCCGGATAACTGATGAAATTCATACCTTTAACGGTCTTGCACAAATTAATCATCCCAAAGATCTTAGTCCTGCCATTTCTTTAAATCCTAAATTTATGGATATGATCGAAATTTTTGATACTATGGAAATTTGGAATGGATCAAATCCTATGCTACGTGGAACAACGAATTATGCTGCTGTTTTATTATGGCTTGACCTTCTTGAAGAAGGAAGATTTATTCCTGCTACAACGGGTAGTGATACCCATAATATCCGTGCTAATGATTATAATAAAATGTTAGATAAAATAACTTGGCTTGTTACAACAGCTAAATCAATCGTATCTGTTCTTCCGTCAGAGTTGAAAAGTGAAGTTACGTATCTTATTTGTTTATATGATAAGACTGTTTCACTATTAGAAAATTGGGCAGAAAATTCTTTAGGGTCTGGTTGTGTTAGAACCTATGTATATTTAGATAAAGAATGTTTGCCCGAAAATATACTCTCTAGTTTAAGGAAGGGAAATAGTTTTTTAACTAATGGACCTATCCTTATACCTAGTATAAAAAATAAAATACCCGGTGAAATGGTAGAAGTTGGTCATCATCAAATAGATATCGATATTAAACTTATTTCTAATAAACCGTTGGAGAATCTATATATCTATACCAATGGAAAAAAACTTACTATTATTCCTTTAGAAAATAAAATCAATAAGGATAGTAAAATTTTTAACTATAGTCAAAAACTAAAAGACTTTAATATAGAAGATATAGAATGGATATTATTTTCAGCTGCTAGTGATTGTACAAATTTAGCTATTACGAATCCTATATTTATTCAACATAAGTAATTATTTTAGTTATTTAATTTTCTATACTGGGTAGGAGTCATTCCATATCGTTCTTTAAACAATTTGGTGAAATAATTAAGATTAGAGTAACCAAGTTGTTCTGCGATATCTGCGACTTTTATTTTTGTATCTCCTGTTAACATTTTTGCTGCTTTTTCAAATTTCACAGTAATTACAAAGTCTGAAAATTTGGTACCTGTTATTTCTTTAAATAATCTACTTAAATGTCCTGTACTTAAATTAAAATGATCTGCAACGGAGTTAAGAGATAATTGTGAATCTACATTTCCTTTAATATAGTTAATGATGTCTCCAATTAGGGTATTGTTTATATTATTATTTCTTATATGAATATTTTCAATAAATCGATCGATTATTTCATGAAACCATGAGATACATTCATCTAAATTTTGAATCTTGGCATAACTATTTAGTAAATGATGTTGACTCAATTGTGGATCAGAAATATTTTGGGAATTACATTCTTTGGAGATCAGACTGATCAGTTGTATTGAAAGATTATACATATAAAGGTAAGAATATCCATGTATTCTTATTTGAGTAAATAACAGTTTCATATTTTCTTTTAGTAAGTCTAATTTCTGGGTTTTTAAGCAGGTTTCAAAATCTTGCAATATATCTTTATTAAAATTTGTAGATTTTTGTTCGTATTCAAGAATTAGATCTTCGGTAAAAATATTTCCGTTATCATAAATAAAGCTATATTTAAAATAATCCATTGCATTTTGGTAATATTCACGGCACTTTTTTAAGTCATTAAAAGGATTGGTAATTGCAAAGTTAAAAATAGATGTAAATTGCTTGTTTAATATTTTTAAAAGTTCTTTAGCTTGGATAAGTTCTTTATCATAATTTTTTTTATTTGTGTTAATAATGCAAGTAAAGTAGCCTTCATAATCAAAGATGGTTGCCATCTTAAGGATACCCTCTTTAGATGTATTATAGTAGTTGTCTAAAATTTCATTAATAGTAATATGAATTAATTCTTTTTCTTCATAGTTAAATTTATGATAAAAAGTGGAGTCTATTTTTATAAGCAGGATATAAAAACTATTATTAATAAATTTTTTATTTAAGATTTTTAATCTATTATTGAGCTCTTCTAGAGTATTAATTTTACTATTTATTAAATTAATAATGATATTATTAAGAATTAAAACGTCATTTTTTTCTACAACTCCTTTTAGCTGATTTAGTTTTGTATCAATACTTGAAAAGGCTTGATGTATCGTTGTAATATCTCCATCTGGTTGAATTTCCATAAGGCCTTTTTTACGGGATAATTCTACTAAATTTTTTAATGGTTTATAAAGCCACTTTCCAATAAATAATATTGCACCTAGCACTACAATAATAATAATAAGTCCCCATATAAAAATATATCCTAAAGAAGAAAATATTGTAGTCAATATATTATTATCATCGGTTGTATAGATATATTTCCAAGAGTTTATTTTAGATGGTAGCCAAATGATATTTTGTATATTTCCATCTTTTTTGATTTTTTCATAACCTGTATGTGTAGTTTTGATTNTATCTAACAGTTGTATCTGTTTGTTAGGATATAAAAGGTTATGGGTATCTGTATCAAATAGTACATTGTGTTTATTATCTATTATTTTAAAATTATCTTTTTGTACATTGGTTCTAGAAAAGAAGCCTTGAAAAATTTTATTNATATCTAAATTGATGCTAATGATAATATTCGTTTTATTAGCCGGTACGAATATAGGAGTAAGCTGTACAAAAGACATAATGGTTTTATTTTTATAATAATCTATATTTTCAGCCGGAGAAATCCAAAATTGGTTAGAATCTTGATGTTGAATTGAATCTAATAGATTATAATTTACTAGATTTAAATATTGATCTTTATTTTTTGTTACATTATAAAAAACTCCTGTTTTTGATGAAATATAGGTATCATGTTCTTTATTATAGATCGTTATTGAATCAATAAATTCTGCATTACTTGCTAGACTACTTAGATATTTTTGTATATGTAGAACATTTGTAAAGTCGGAAGGATTATATTTATAAATCCATGAATCTTCGATAATATTTAATTCGTAGATATTATCTTGAAAGATACTCTTTGTAACAATAGTATGAATTTTATCTAAAATATATTGATCTGTAAATATTTGAAATTGAGTAATAGTATTGATGTTTTCTTCTAACTCTTGTTTTTTAATATTTTGATTTTGATAATTAATAAATACGAATAAAAAAATCAAAAGACCTATAATACCTATACTAGAATATAATGTGACCATACGAAAATAAAAATTATTTTTGAATTTATATTTAAGTTTTCTAGTAAGAATCGCCATTACAATGACATCCTTCCTAATTATTTTGAAGACCTTTTAAAAATTATTTATTATTCTTAATATTATTTATTCTAAATTGAGATGGTGGAGCTTTACAAAACTTATTAAAGACTCGGTTAAATTGTGAAAAACTTTTAAATCCACATTGTAGAGCGATATCACTAATTTTTAAGTTAGTATTTAAAAGTAGTTGTTGTGCATTTTTAATACGGGTCATTTGAATATAATTAATTAAGTTAAATCCTGTTATTTTTTTGAATTGATGAGATAAATAATAGGGACTAATACAAAATTTACCAGCAATATAATCCAAAGATAAATCATTAGTATAATTGGTATGTATAAAAGAAGTAATGGAGTAAATTTTATTCGTTATAGAGTCTAAGTTAGATTCTATTTCATAGATATTTCGATTTTTATACATATAAAGATAATAAAGAAATTCAATAAATTTATTATGAATCATAAGATTTTTTAAAGAAGTTTTAGATTTAGAGAAATTAAAAATATCATAAAGAAGATTAAAAATAATTTTTCGTTCAGTTTCATCAAAGCGGTAAATGGGTAAAGGAGAATTAAAAATGCTTAATATTTCTTTTAAGTCTTCTTTAAGTCCTAGAAAATTTTTATCAAAAATGAAGTTGATAATTAATCGTTTTTTAGGATCTCCTTTAGGGTAATGTGTTTTATGTAAAATACCAGGTTTAAGAGCTACTATATCAAAAAGCTGTATTTCATATAATTCTCCTTCTACAATATGGTTAGCTCTTTCATCCAGTAATATAAAAATTTCATAGAAATCATGAAAATGTTGAAATTCCATATTGACGTTAAAAGAACGGGTATCATAATCAAATTTATAGTAAAAGTTATCAGATGGTTGATTGATTTCTATGAGATATGGTTTATTACAAGATAATATATTATTGAATAACATAGGCATCCCTCTAATATATTAAAATTTAATTTCTTAATATAATTATATAGCATATCACAAAATATGCAATATATTTATTGATTAATAACAAAAAACAAGTAGATTTTGTTATTAATTCCGTGTAAAATAAAAATAATATTCAAAAATGGAATTCTTATTAAATTTATAAAAGGAGAAATGATAATGGATCAGATTATTAAAAATAAGTTAAATAAGCTAGTACAAAGTTTTCAGAAAGTGTTGTATGAAGATGATCAAACGTTTCTTGAAAATATGAAAATGAATAATTTAGCAGGAGATGATATTAGCAAATATAGATTTTGGGAATGGACTCAAGGAGTGGGATTGTTTGGATTGTGGAAACTTTTTGAGCAGACAAAAAATGAATATTATTTAGAGATGTTATTAAAGTACTATAATGATCAGATAAAAAATGGATTACCTTCTAAAAATATTAATACAGTAACTCCATTGCTTGCTCTTTCATATATCTATGAATATACAGAGGATCCTGAAAAATATCTAACTGTGTGTGAAGAATGGGCGGAATGGATTATGTTAGAACTTCCTAGAACCAAAGAAGGAGGGTTTCAACATATTACTTCGGATACACTTAATGAACAAGAATTATGGGATGATACATTATTTATGACTGTGTTATTTTTAGCAAAAATGGGACAAATAAAAAATAATAAAGATTATATTGAAGAAGCAAAATATCAATTTTTACTTCATATAAAATATCTTACAGATAAAAAAACGGGTTTGTGGTTTCATGGATGGACTTTTAATGGTTCTCATAATTTTGCGGAGGCTCTTTGGGGTAGAGGTAATTGTTGGATTACCATAGCGATACCAGAATTTATTGAAATAATTCATTTAGAGAGAAGTGTAAAGAGATTTTTAGTAGAAACTTTAAAATCACAGGTTGAAAGTTTGGAGAAATATCAAGATGAGAATGGTATGTGGCATACCTTATTAGATGATCCAACGTCTTATGTAGAAGCAAGTGCTACTTGTGGATTTGCTTATGGAATTCTCAAATCTGTAGAAATGGGTCTGATTAATGATACCTATAAAAGCTGTGCTTTAAAGGCTCTTAATCCAATTTTAGAACTCATTGATGATGAGGGTATTGTAAAACAAGTGTCTTATGGAACAGCTATGGGAAGGAAAACAAAACAATTCTATAAAGATATTCCTATTCAATCTATGCCATATGGTCAAGCTTTAGCTATTTTATTTTTAATGAAAGCGCAAGGGTTCTTATATGAAAAATAAATATATTACATTATTAACTTTTATAATTATCATGATGTTAACAGGTATAAGTGATAGTTTACGGGGGATTTTCATCCCAATATTTCAAAATACTTTTCAATTAAATGCTACTCAAGCTTCACTTATTATTACGATAAGTTACATTGGAAATTTTTTGATTTTGCTTTTTGGCGGCTATTTTATTGATAAATATAATCATAAAACCGTGATTATGGGTATACTTTGTATATGGATGGGAGCATTAGTTATATTTATTACTACAAATAATTATTATTGTCTACTTTTTGGCATGTTTTTTTGTATGGGGGCATCCACTTTATTAAGTACTAGTGTAAATATTGTAGCTCCTGTTTTGTTTATGAATACTCCAGGATTTATTGTTAATGTTTTAGGATTTACTCAAGGAATAGGTACTAGTGGAAGTCAAAATATTATCGGTAACTATGTTCAAGATATTTCTTCTTGGAAAATAATTAATTGTGGACTTTTGATTACAGGGATTTTAGCTTTTATAGTTTTGATTTTTATAAGTTTACCAGAAAAAAAGAATAAACAAAAAGAAAAGGTGGATTATAAAACAATTATTCAAAATAATACTTTTATATATTTCGTTTTTATTTTTGGTTTCTATTTTATAGCAGAACATGGTATTTTAAATTGGCTTGTAACGTATGCTAATAAACAACTTGGATATTCTATGAGACAATCTTCAATGTATTTATCTATATTTTTTGGAGGTATTACTTTAGGAAGGCTGATACTTTCTCCACTTGTAGATAAGCTAGGTGTTTTTAAAAGTGTTAGTATTTCGGCTGGTTTAGGAGGGATTCTTTATACTGTAGGGGTTGTATTAGGGAAAAATTTTATCATACTTTTAAGTTTATCGGGTATATGTGTATCGACTATTTATCCTACATTAGTTTTTATGATTAGAAAATTTTATCCTTTTGAGATTATTGCTACTGCTACTGGTGTAATTCTTAGTATTTCTACTTTATTTGATGTTACTTTTAATTTGTTCTTTGGGATCATGATAGATGTTTTTGGTTTTCATAGAAGTTTTTTTATATTACCTTTAAGTATGATCGCTTTTTGTTTAAGTTACTTTCTATTTAGAAAAAATATACCTTCAAAATAAATTTATATTTATACTTGTATTTTTGAGTAGCTACATCCACAGTAGTTTTGACGATATAGATTCAATTCCTTACTTAATTCTATAGAACGTTTATAACCATTTTTCTTTTTAAAATCAGAGAA
>JGI24707J26582_10001523_pt1 | contig 18163 bp, 16 predicted proteins | sample BioPla1DNA1_FD_26582 | JGI IMG/M metagenome (IMG submission 26582)
GCAATATCTTTGTTGAAATTGGCATCAATAAGTCTTCGATAAATATAATCATATAAGCGGTCAAATTCATTAGCGATAGGATAGTTAAAATCCAGCGTAACTCGAAGTTCATTGATAATGCGTTCCGCTTTCATGATGTTTTCATGCGCCTTCTGAACATCCTTGTTCTCAATGGCCATGATTGCGATATTGCAAAACTTAATTGCACCATCATAAAGCATTAAGGTAAGCTCTCCTGGTGTTGCAGTTAATACCTTGTTATCCATATATGCCGTTGCTGCATTAATAGCCATACTAGTATCCTCCTGTTATTATTCAGCATACTCTTATATCTATTCCCATTCATTAATAAGTGCCTGTTCCAAGCATGGAAGCCAAATAATTACTTTGAGAATTTAATTTCTGCAAGGCTGCCTCCATGGCTGAAAATTGTCTATAGTAACGATCTTCAATGCCGATCAATCTATCTTCTAATTTAGCAAGTTCCTTCTTATAATCGGTCACTTTGTCATTCATAGCCTTGTCATTATAAAAGGTAAGTGCACTACTAAGCTCGGTACTCTTCATCTGCTCGGACATTGTTTCATAAAGATCACCAGCCAGTTTGTTAATAATGCCCATTACCTTTTCCGGATCTTCAGATAAAGCCTTCATTAATTTATTTTCTTTTATAGCCACCGTAGAATAATCGCTATCTCCTTCAATATGAAGCAATCCTTTTTCCTGATAGTTTCCGGTAACAATGCCTAGAGATGCAAGAGAATATTTTTCTCCGTCTAAGTCAAGGGACTTCCCTAATTCATTTCTCATAGATGTAATTACTTTGGATAAAGTATTATCCCTACGCAATAAGGATGTTTTAATTTTATCCTCCCATTGTTCAATCTGCTTGTCTGTCATCTGTGCCTTTTCATCATCTGTGAGAGGGTCATAACCACGAGCTGAATCTGCATAATATGCACTGTTCATTTCCGTAATTAATTCGTTATAAGTTTTCACAAAATCTTTAATCGTGTTATAAACTGCTTCTGTATCTTTGGTTACGTTGATCTTAAGTACTTCATTTTCTGCTGTTATTTCTTTCGCAACAATGTTTAAACCATTTACAGTAAAGTTATTACTGTCACTGGTAAGAACCGCATTATTATATACAATTTCCGCATCGCTTGCTTGTACCAAAGCAACCTTGGAATTTGATGAAACTATGTTACCATCATGATCAGGATCTTGAACAATAACCCCTAGTCCAAGAGAGGACAGAGAACCATCTACCGTTTCATTGGATTGGGTAATGGTAAATGCATAGTTTTTTCCACTAGCCTTCGAGCTGATAAAAAATCTTCCATGAGTAGTGTCAAAGGATGCATTCAAACCTGCTTTTCTTAGTTTGGCAACAAGATTCCCTATGGTCGTCTTGTCATCTATGGTAAGCTCCACCGCTTCCGATTCACCTAGTGTTTTAATGGTTATTTTAGTTTTTGCTTCCGCATCAAAACCCAATTCCGTAAGCAAAGTACTTTCCGTTACTTTCTCACCATCTTTAGTAACAATTTTATCTCCAGTTACATACTGGGAACTTGCCAAAGAATTGATTTTTATGTTATGAACACCCTCTGGAGCATTCAGACCAGCATTTACTTCTAATTTATCTTGATTGGAAGAACTAGCCTTTTTTGCATTAAAGGTTCCTTGTGCCTTCATCTTAGATAATGGTCCCGTATAGAAGGAATAAATCTTATTATTTAATTGCTTCCACTTTTCCTGTGTCCATTCTAATTTTGTGATATTCTTTTGAATGGAACTTGTTTTTAACCTTTGAATACTCATTAAATCTTGTACAATAGCCTCTGTATCTAAGCCAGAAGCTAAGCCTGTCAATCGAATTGCCATGAAAGTCACCTCCTATATACGTTCATCAAATAATAGTCCAGCTAATTCTAACATCTTTTCAACCATCTCTAAAGTTTTTTCCGGTGGAATTTCTCGGATTACCTCGCCAGATGTTTCATCATATATTTTGATGGATATACGATTTAATTTCTCGTTATAATTAAACTCTGCTTTGGTTCTTCGAATTCCCAACTCTTTATTCACTTTCGTTACTGAGCTTTTAATAAATTGTTTGTTGATTTCTTCTTTTTTTTGGTTTTCCTGAACTGTCTTATCCTCTTGTTTGTTATTTAATTTACTAATATCTTCATTTGCCTTTTCTGTTCCAAGAGGATTTATATAATAATACTGCTCATCCTGCATCGTCGTTCTAGTAGTATTTTGATAAACTGAAGTTGAAATTGATTTAACATCCATAATAAGCACCTCCATGTGTCCATAAACACTTACTTTCATCTAGCCTGGTTAAGCATGTCCTCCTTGATCGTCTCTCCAAGCATTGTTTATAATATTAATATCGTCATTCAGTAATTATAATTTATACCAAAATACAGTTATTTCTAAAAGTTTTATAAATTATCATTCCCACGAAAAAGATTCTTCAAGTCCACAGTATCTAAGGATACATCCAAAGCTTCTTTGTTGGATTCTTGGATTTGTAAATATATCTCCTTCCGATAAATAGGAACAGATTTGGGAGCATTAATACCAAGCTTTACTTGATCACCCTTTATTTCTAGGATCGTAATCTCGATATCATTTCCTATCATAATGGATTCATTACATTTTCTTGATAGGGCTAACATCTTATTCGACCCCCTTTGCTTCTTTTAGTTCTTGTAATCGTTCATAAAAATAATGTTTGATTTCATAATCGTTATTATCTACGATTACTTGACATCCTTTCATGGTATCCGCATTCATAATGAAAGGTGCTTTTAAATTAGCAGATATTTTTTTAATATCTTTGGGAACTGTAATGGTTACAAGTACAACTGTATTTTCTTGGTTTAATAATCCTAGGGGGTTCAGTAGCTCATCTTCAATCACTGGGTTGTAATCTTCTTTGATAAGAAAAGGGCTAATGACCGGCAATGCCAATGCTGGTTCATCCAAACTCTGAAGCCAGCTAATATTGGATTCCCCCCCTTCTTGACTATCATATAGAACGGTATATCTCTTAAAATTTTCAAACCCCATAATTCCATTTTCGAAGTAAATGATTTTACTCTCATCCAAATCTACTTCCCCAAAATGTCTTGTTTTAATTAGCAATTTCTTCATTCCCTTCTTCCAGTTTATATGATAACTTATATGCCTGGCTACTCTCCGCTCTACTGCTACTATCTCTCTTTAATTAACATTGAATCCAAAAACTTTTCTACAGAAAATCCAGTAAAGTGCTCTGTACCACTCTAGATGCCGCTGATAAGGATGCGTTATAGATCGATTGGGCTGCCGTGAATTTAATAAAGGTTTCAACCACATCAGCGTCCTCATTTTTAGACATCAATTCTTTAAAATCTACCATCTGGCTGGACAGCCTATTTTCCGTTAGCTCAAGGCGAACATATCTACTTCCCAAATCCGCCACAGCCACATTGACTCTGTCCTGCTCTTGATGGGTTAAGCTAATTCCCCTAGAAAAGGCTTTTTGCATAATATCTTTACCATAGGTTAACTGAATATCTAGCTGCTCCAACATACGCTCATAGCCTTCCCTATCCTCTGGGGAAAGATTGGTATCTTGCAATCGCTCCTTAACCTTAGCAATCATTTTCTCTGTATTTTCAACCATTTCTACACTATTTATAATATCATCTATTTCTCTTCCGATTTTATGGGAAATGGCTTCGGAACCTTCGGTATTGATGGTCAATTTTTGATTGTAATTAATCTCATATTGAATTTCTTGTTTTCCCTCTTTTTTATACTCAATCGGCTCTAGTTCTGGTTTTAAGGTATCTGTCACTACACAATCAAAATAATGCTCTGGTTTTAGATCCCCCTTAAGGAAATTTGATTTGTTATAATCTATGGTTATCTTTTCGGCAGTACGAAATTCTTCGTATGCGTCTTTTCCAAAGATTAATTCACCGGTTTCAGGAATAAAATTGATTTCATTATCCATAGGCCAGTAGGCATTTTCATCAGAAACAGATACCCGGTTAATATTGGTAAATGGTGGTTGTTCCAGCAATTCACCATCTGCAGTCCTTTTGAAATATTGGATGCTTTCCATATCTTCCACATCCAGATTGTCATAAGATAATTGTATACGATAGCTATTTTCCTTCTTGGGCAGTACACTTAAATTAAGATCTGGATCGTCTAGATCCTCTAAAGAGTAACCCCCCTTTACTTTTTCTATGACTCCTAAGTCCTTACCCGTGAAGTTTTCTTTGATAGAATATGTCAAATTCTTTGTATCTTCTTGAAACACCAAAGAGCTATCCGTTTTAAATCCTGTAAATACATAACGTCCAGCATAGTTAGTATTACCCTCTTGATAAATTTGTTCTTTCATCTGTTTTAAGTTTTGGACGATGGAAGAACGGTCACTTGCTGTCAAAGTATCGGAACTGCCTTGGGTACAATAAGTATTCATCTCTCTAAGTATTTCATTGATTGTTTTTAATGCACTCTCCGTTACATCCATCCAAGACATGGCATCGGGGATGTTTTTTTCGTAGTATTGCTTTAGCTCTGATACATTGGTTCTAAGTTTTAGAGCTCTTACCGTTACGATAGGATCATCCGACGGCCTTTGTATCTTCTTACCGCTGGTATACTGTTGCTCCAGNTTGGTCATATTCAATTTGTTCTTATTAATGTTACTCAACATATTGTTGGTCATCATTCTATTTGTTATTCTCATCCATAAACCTCCTGAATTTTCTTCAGAAACGAAAATTTATATAAAACTATACACCCATATAGTTAATCAACCGATCATAAATTTCATCCATAACTGAAATCACCTTTGCCGAAAGATTATAGGCATTCTGATATCTGACTAAACTCATAGCCTCTTCATCGATATCAACACCGGATACTGACAAACGCTGGTTTTCTATGGTTTTTAGGATATTGTCCTGACTCTGTGAAAAATTATTGGCCTTTGTCGTATCAATTCCGATTTCTGCAACCAGGGTTTGTATGAAACTACCGGGTGGTCCCTGTTTAAACATACTTTTGTCCGTTTTTAGTGCAATCAAGCGACTGATAACATCATTGTTTTCTGATCCATTGATTACACTGGTAGATGCAGCCAATCGATTTGGATCCAAAAGAAGTTGCGAACTTACTGTAAAATTCTCAGCGGTCATAAAGTAATAGGATCCATACAAAGGTTGATTTGCTGGAATATCTTCCTTATATCCCCCGGTTTGAGAATTGAAGGTATCAAAATCATAGTATTCATAATCATCCGAATCTTCATAAGGACCAAAAACATAATCCCTTCCATTCACCTTATGGCTTGCACTGAAAAAATCAATTCCTGACTCTCCCAATAAATCCTGACCCTTTCTATGTTCCTCATTAAACCTCATAGCATAGGTACGAAGAAATCCATTCATTTGAGCCATATAATAGGGAATTCCCTTATAATTTATGCTCTCCCCTATGGATGCCGGTACATCCAAGGCATCCACTACTACTGAACCCTCAATTTCAAATGTGTAAATAAATTTACCACTAGCATCCTTTGTCACTTCAAATCCAGTATAGGTATATTCATGATTACCAATGGTAATCTTTCCTGTCTCAGGTATATTTAAATCCACCACAGAATTGATGGAAGTATCAGACATAGTAATATGGGTATCCCCTGCCTCTGCATATACCGTACCTTTTAGGTTGGCCAGATTATTGCCATCCCTAACTTCAAATAATGCCTGCAGTGTTCCACCCACGGTAGGAGCAATAGCATCAAATTTTTGCCCATCATACCATGTAATATCATAGAGACCATCAATATCATTTTGATTAATTTTTTCTTCCCTAGGAACCACTTTCAAACTGCTATAATTTCCACCATCAACTAAGGTACGTCCATTTACTTTTACCACATAACTGGTAACACCAATCCCCGCACCGACCTTTTTCTCAGTTACTGATACATTGACGATTTCTGTTAGTTCATCAATCAATAAGGCTCTTTGATCTCGTAAATCATTGGCATTGCTTCCCCCCACCTCCAAGGTGTTGATTTGCTTGGTCAAAGCCGCTATTTGTTGAGCCGTAGAATTAATTTGATCCACCTTGTTTTTAATTTCAAAATTACATTCTTCCTGGGTGGCTTTTAAATTCTCAGACATGGAATTAAAATATTCCGTAAAACTTTTTGCAAAGTTTATCATCTGAGTTCTTACGGTTAAATTCGCCGGATTCTTCTGTAATTCCTGTAAGGTATCATACATAGAATTAAAGGTTGTAGTGAAACCTTCCAAATTCAACTCATTAAAATAATTCTCAATCTCAGTCATGTAATAAGCCTTTGCTGAATATTCACCGAACAAGGTATTGTTGTTCCAGTATTTGAGATCATAATAACTGTCTCTTAGTTGACTAACCTTTGAAATATCAACTCCAGAACCTGCCATTCCATAGGAAGAGTGCATCGCCAGTGCTTTCCCTGCCTTCTGTTCGATAACCTGCCTACTATAACCTGGAGTTTCTGCATTGGTAATATTATGTGCCGTTGTATCTAAGGCTGCCTGATATGCATAAAGTCCTGTTTTCCCTATATTTAAACCAAAAAATGTTGATGCCATACTCCCTATCACCTCTTTTGTTGTCTTGCTTATCACCAATCGAAAGCTTTTTTATTATCTGTTGAAACATCTATTATAANCTGGTAACGATATGTTCCAACATTTCGTTTACCACATTGATGTATCGTGCTGCTGCATTATAGGAATGCTGATATTTAATTAAATTGGTAAGCTCCTCGTCTGAGGATACCCCAGTAACTTGCGTCCTCTGATTATCAATACTNTCTACCATGGAGGCCTGATTGCTACTAATGGTAAAATACTGTTCACCCCGATTGGCTATTTCTGATATAAACGAAGTATAATAATCGCTAAAATTGTTCTGTGTTAAAGTATTCGGAGATAATGTTGAAAATGGCTCCTGCCACTTTGTCAATAATTTTTTAGCCGTTTCAATGTCATAATCACCAGAACCTGTATTACTGGACAAAGGTATCATAGAGTAATTATGTAAAATCTTCTCGTTAATCTCAATTTCACCTAAAGTAAATAAAGAATAATTATCGGAAGGATCCTCAGCAATGTAGATCCTTGCGGTAATCGTCTCAATATTGCCCTCCTCATTGATGATATCAATGGTCTCATAGTCGCTATAACGATCCATGGTTTTTCGGTTAAATAAAGCCTCACCCATGGTTTTATCAGGATCCATTCCTACTGGTGCATTTTCTTCATCCAAAATTTTTATCTTACTTCCATCTGCTAAAGTAACTTCTTTATTGGGACTTAATATATCATTAATTGTAGTTACGATTCCATGAATTAATTGATCAAACTGCGCTTGTACTGTCATTATCATGGAAGAGTTAATCTCATTATTATAATGGCTTACTGCTGCCTTGTATTCAATTTCCGTTTCAAAATCCTCTCTTCTGGGGATATCGGTATAATTTGCTTTTTTATATCCCCTGGCTGCCAGAAGTCCTTTTAGAAAGCCGACATCCGTATCATGCATGGAAGAGGGCGCTCGATCCAAATGAAATACATCGTTATTACCGTGAGCTACCCAAACTGGTTTTAGCATTTCAGAATCTTCACTAATTCTTATGGCATCCATACGATATACNATATCTTCTGTTACAAAAGCCACTCCTTCTGCATTGACTGTTACGATACCGTCTTTATTTTCTTTATATGTAATGTTAATTATCTTTCCTAACTCATCTAGGCAAACATTCCTCTGGTCTCTTAGATCGTTGGCTCTTTCAACCCCTGTACTTTCATATTGNCTGATCNTTAAATTCANCTTCTTGATCTCTTCCCCCAATTCATTGACACGATTTACTTGATTTTTAATCTGGGTGTTAAGATTAATCTGATATTCATATAATTGCTTTGAAATATTCTCAGCCCGTTCTATGAAGGAAACCGATGTCTGAATTAATGAGGCTCTTGCAACAATGCTATCTGGCTCCTTGGCCAGTTCTTGTAAAGAAACCCAAAACTCATCCAAGGAATTTTGAAAGGCCACTCCTTCTAATTCACCAAAAAGACTCTCTATCTCTTGTGTTGCCTGATATTGCGCTTCATAATATGCCTGNCTCCCAATTTCCTTTCGGAAGGATAAATCTAAAAAGGAATCCCTTACCTGTTTAACTGTAGCAAAATTCGCCCCCAAGCCTTGCTGCATAGAGGATATATAGGATTCCCCAATTTTCAAATAATTAAAGTCATTGATTACTACTTGTTGTCGCACAAAGCCCTTGGTGTCTACATTGGCCAAGTTGTGGGATGTGACATTCAAAGCTGCCTGGCTGACATTTAGGCCTGAAGCTCCAATATATAAACCATTAAACGAACCCATAATCTCACCTTACCTTGCCTTACTGTTTCGCATCAAACATCCCTGCCTGATAAGAATCGTTACCATATTGGGATGCTCCCCTCGTATAAGTATTATTCCCTGGTGCCATTCTGGTACTTTGGATAAAATTCATATTAAATTCTATCATCTCGAGGGATTGCTCAATTAATGTTTTGTTTCTCGCATTGATTTCAGTCAACCTACCAATCGTATTCTTTAAATTATCATGTAATGCAGATAACTTTTTTTGTTCTTCTGGCTGCTTGTCCAAAATTTGAATTAATGTGCCTAAATTTAATTGATCGGATTTCCGATTTAAAACCGTCTTAATATTCGCCATAATTTCATCTCTTCTGCGTTCAAGGGCACGAATGCTATCCACAACGGCTTGCTCCTTGGCAGTAATTTCTTGTAGACCATTCAGGTCATTCCTAACAATGATTCTTGTTTTCTCTTCGGATACTGGTATTAAGTTTTGATATAAGTCCAATTCTTTATCTAGGACACCAATTAATTCTTCAAGTAAACTTGCCACGATTACCCTCATTTCTTATATAGATTTCTTAGATTAATTCATCAAAATACTTATGAATCAAAGCATTCGCCAACTCTTCATTACTCATCTGATACGTACCAGTAGATATCTTTTGCTTAATTTCATTGACCTTATCTTCTCTGACATCAGGGGTAGCTGTAACATATTGTTTGGCTATCTGATAGGTCTTACCTGTTTGAGAAATCTCTAAGCGATCGCTAAAGCTAGCACCTGGTGTACTCGCTTGGCTTTTCACCTGATTGGTCTTATATAATTGGCTAATCTTATTAAATGCATCTATTCGCATACGTTCACCACCTATCCAAATATTTCCTTTCGATTTCTTTATTCTATATTATTTATCGGAAAATTTAAATTTTATATTAGTTTTTTCACAAATAAATTATCAACAAGATTCGCAAGAAAAATTACATCAATTTTAAACAACTTGATGAATCATCTTCCATTATAGCCTCTGCCCACCCATNACAAAAAGAAGCCGTGCATCCACAGCTTCAACCACAGATGCAACAGCTCCTTTGAATAAAATAAATTATAAAATTAACTCCAAATAAACCAGTTTAACAAATATCCACTTATTACTGCAGCCAAGGTAAAGGGCACACTAATTTTCATAAATGTCGGCGCACTCACTTCATATCCTTCCTTACGTAAGATACCGATTCCAGTGATATTAGCAGAAGCACCAATTGGAGTGAGATTTCCTCCCAAGGTTGCACCAATTAACAATCCAAAAGATCCCAATCCTTCCTCTGAAAAAGAAAAAGTCCAAAAAGCTCATCTCTGCATGGGAACCCAAGAGAATTGAGGTGGTATCACCTACTAAGGTAGCCGCTCCTTGCAGGTTCGAGGAAACTGCAATAGCAATCACACTTGGAACCGGTGATATTTTTAGTTTCTTTGCTATGGTTACAGCTACTGGAGCAACCATTAAAACTGTGGCTACATTATCCACGAAAGCAGAAATAATCCCTGCAAATAAAGCCAAGGATATAATGGCCACTTTACATTGGGTGTCTTTGCTATAATGATATCTGCTAGTTTTGAGGGCATCTTTGAGTCAATAAACAAACCTACGACACCCATGGTACCTGCAATCATCATGATAACATTCCAATCTACTGCAAAAAAACACATCACTGATAGGTAAAATTTTAAAAATCACAAAACACGCTGCTGAAGCCAGTGCGATATAAGATCGTATCTTTGGAAATGATAATAATAATATGTAAGTTAGTACAAAAAGTATAATAGCTGTTGTCTTCATAGCTTCCTCCTAGAGTATTTTTCCATCTTTGAAATTTTCGTACATTTCTTCAAAACATTATAAGGCTAATACACTTGAATTACAACTGTTATAAAATAGAAAATGTGCTGTCGTATGTAGCGCAAGTCACAACAGCACAAAAATAGTGAATTATTTATATATTTTTTCCTTGATTACTCTCAATGCCTCCTGAAGTTGATTATCTTCTTCTACCGGAATNGTGGTCATCTGCTTTAATTCATCCTTTAACTCAACTTTTACATCGGGCTCTATCCCAGTACCGTGAATATTACGCCCTTTTGGAGTGAAGTACTTTGATATGGTCAATTTTACTGCAGTGCCATCCGATAGTGGGATTACTTTTTGAACAATTCCTTTTCCAAAGCTGGTGGTACCGACGATAGTTCCTTTTTCATAATCCTGAATTGCTCCTGCAAATATTTCTGAAGCACTGGCACTATTTCCATTAATTAGTACTGCCAAAGGTACATTGATTTGATCGGGATTTTTGGCCGGCTCCTCTAATCGGTTACCGTATTTATCTTCTGTATATACCAGCAATCCTTCCGGTAATAAGCGATCTAACATTTTTACTACCGCAGATAATAATCCTCCCGGATTATTACGAACATCGACTACCAATCCTTGCATCCCGGCCTTTTCCAATTCAGTAACCGCCCTATCGAATTGATTAACAGTTACCTCATCAAATTCCAATATGGTAATAAGGCCAATCTTATCATCTAGCATCTTATATTCTACCGTAGGCACTTTAATTTCCCGACGTACAATATTAAGTTCTATCGGTTCTGAAACATTCTCACGTATTACCGTAATATTGACTGAGGTACCCTCTTTTCCCTTCATACGACTTACTACTTCTGATAAATCAACTCCGGTTACTTCCTCATCTTCTACTTTATAGAGAATGTCCCCTGGCAAAAGACCTGCTTCATGCGCTGGACTGGATTCAAATGGCTCACAATTGTAATAATGCCAGTTTTCGCATTCTGACTCACCGTGGTACCAATACCATGATAAACCCCAGAAGAACTTTCCATAAGAGCTNTATATTCTTCTTNGGTATAATAAGTAGAGTATGGATCTTTGAGACTTTTCATAAAGCCTTTATAGATTGCATCTGCAAATAAATTCTGATCCACTTCCTCTAAATAGTATTTGTCGATCAACAATTCTAAAAACTCAAGCTTCTCTATTATTTTGGTGTACTCCGAATTTGCCTCATTTGTATCATCCGTCTCGTCATTGATAGATTCAAACCGATCATCCTGGTTATAGCCATCTGTTTTCGTATCCATAAATAGATAGACTGCTCCCAGGATCGAGAAAATCAGTAATGCACCGCAAAGACCTGTCATTATACCAGTATAAAAATTCTTCTTCATATTGTCCTCCTATCTCCCCGATGTCTCAACTGGGCTTCGGAAGTACATTTCTCCATACATATGAATGAATAACGGTGCATAAATATCATCTATTTAAACACCGTTATTATGTAGGTAAGGTAAAAGGAACCTACCCTATCATTCTGTATTCACGAATCGTATTCCAGTAGCACCATTAATAATCCAGTTGTTCCATGTACTTCATATATTTTACAACCATTAGTGCGATTTTAAATGTAATGGCATCTTCAAAGACACGCAAATCAAGATTCGTACTCTTTTGTAATTTATCCAAACGATAAACCAAGGTATTTCTATGAATATACAGCTGTCTAGAAGTTTCAGACACATTGAGGCTATTCTCAAAGAATTTATTAATGGTTGTTAAGGTCTCATCATCAAAATCATCCGGAGATTTGCCTTCAAAAATTTCTTTTATAAACATTTTACACAAAGGCATAGGCAATTGATAAATAAGTCTTCCGATACCTAGATTATTATAGGCTACGATATTTCTTCCATTATAGAANATNTTTCCGACATCAAGTGCCATTTTGGCTTCCTTATAAGATCTAGAAACATCCTTAATCTCATTTACTATGGTTCCATATGCCACATGCACCTTGGTCATTGCCTCAGTATTTAGCATATCGAGAATAATCTTTGCTGTCTTGTTTAGATCCTCGTAAGTTTCATTCTGTTTTACTTCTTTCACTAAAATGATATTCTTTTCATCCACAGCTGTAATAAAGTCTTTTGTTTTTCCTGCAAAAAGGCTCCTTACAGTTTCAAGAGCATTGACATCCTTTTCGTATTTTGTCTCAATGATATAGACAACCCGTCTAGCTTCTGTATCGATATGAAGTTTTTTTGCACGATTATAGATATCGACCAAAAGCAAATTATCAAGGAGTAGATTCTTGATAAAATTATCTTTGTCGTATCTCTCTTTATAGGCAACCAAGAGATTTTGAATCTGGAAGGAAGCAATCTTTCCAATCATAAAAACATCTTCGCTGTCACCCTTTGCTAAAATTACATATTCTAATTGATGCTCGTCAAACACCTTAAAGAATTGATAGCCTTGAATCGCTTGACTATCGGCTGGTGATGCAACAAAAGCAAGCACTGCATTTTCATATTGTTCAGCATTATCAATTGTGGTAGCAAGGACTTTTCCTTCTGTATCCATAACACAAATATCAATCCGTGTAATGCCCTTTAAGCCATCTATAGTATTTTGAAGTATCTGATTGGAAATCATACATTCACTCCCTTTATATATTATATTTGAGTTTTTCTATAAAATACATGTTTACAAAACATATTTTAACATTGAATTCGTAAGAAGTAAACAGAATTCATAAAATTATCATAATTTTTTTCGTATACTTTTATCAAAACCCAAGATCAGGAATATTGTTTATTAATTAAACAATATTGTTCTGTTATTGGTTTTTCTATTTAATTCTATATAATTCCACCTTTTACCTGTCTAAAACACGAGCTTTTCCTTTGAATTAAAACTGTCTTCCTTACGTCCCCCAATGAAAGCATAACCAGCTTGCTGACAATATATAGCCATAAGGTCAAGTTTTGAAGTGTGATTCCATTGAATTATACTCCATTACTGGCTTAGAGCCAAACAAAAAAAGGGAACACTAAGTGTTCCCTATATAAATACAATTATGTCATATATTAGTTAGTAATAACCATTTCGGTTTCTTTATCAAATACATGCATTTTTGACATATCAAATGCTACCTTAACATTATCATCAGGTCTAGCAGTTGTACGAGGATTTACACGAGCAGTAATCTCTAATGTATCNTCNATTGTGAGATATANGAATACTTCTGCACCAAGTAACTCGTAAACTCTTACTGTTGTATCGATTATGCTATCTGGAGAACTGCTGAGGAACATCTCTTCATCATGGATGTCTTCAGGACGAATACCGATAACAACTGTCTTATCAAGGTAACCACCATCAATAACTTTTTTCGCTTTTGCTTCAGGAAGTCTTAATTGGTTCTTACCAAATACAACATATACATCGGAGCCCTTCTTAGTAACTGTAGCATCGATGAAGTTCATCTGAGGAGATCCCATGAAACCTGCAACGAAAAGATTCTGTGGTCTATCGTATAGGTTCTGAGGTGTATCTACCTGCTGAATTAAACCGTCTTTCATAACAACAATTCTAGTACCCAAGGTCATAGCCTCTGTCTGGTCATGAGTAACATAGATGAATGTTGTCTGTAATTTCTGATGTAACTTAGAAATCTCGATACGCATCTGTACTCTTAGCTTAGCATCAAGGTTTGATAAAGGCTCATCCATAAGGAATACTTTAGGGCTACGAACGATTGCACGACCCATAGCAACACGCTGTCTCTGACCACCGGATAATGCCTTCGGTTTACGATCTAATAAGTGTTCAATACCTAAAATCTTTGCTGCTTCATGTACTACTTTATCGATTTGATCCTTTGGTACTTTTCTTAATTTAAGACCAAACGCCATATTGTCATATACAGACATATGTGGATACAACGCATAGTTCTGGAAAACCATTGCAATATCTCTATCTTTAGGTTCAACATCATTTACTAACTTATCGCCAATCCAAAGTTCACCTTGTGTGATTTCTTCAAGACCTGCAATCATACGTAAAGTTGTGGATTTACCACATCCTGAAGGACCTACGAAGATAATGAACTCTCTATCAGCTATTTCGAGGTTAAAGTCCTTTACCGCCACAACACCATTTGGATATTGCTTAGTAATATTCTTTAATGATAAACTTGCCATTTTCTATCCTCCTACACTATTCTTTTATTATATCTTGTACTACTACTTATATCGATATAGTACACCATTTAGCACTTTTACACCATATGTTATTTTACCAAAATAGAATTTACCCTTTTGTATAATTTGTATATATCTTTTTAAAATAGGTTGTTTTACCGATAATCCATGGATAATTTTATAGATTTACTGTTTATATTCTATAAACCCTTCCCCCATAACCTCTCTAACATCCCCGATTATTACAAAGGATCTTGGATCAATTTTCTTAGAAATTTCTATAATTTTTATAATTTCTTTCTTGGAAACAACACAATAAAGCATCTTTCTTTCCTTCTTAGAATACATTCCTGTAGCTTCCACACCGGTTACCCCTCGATCCAAGGTAACCATGATTTCTTCCGCTATTTTCTCATAATCATCGGATATGATATAGGCCATTTTGGCAAATTTTAGTCCTGATAAAATACCATCGGACACCTTAGATGTTATAAAAACAGCAATAATCGCATAAAGAGCATTGTTAATCCCAAAAACCAGAGCACCTATGCAAATAATTGCACCGTCTACAAAATTCAAAATTTGTGGAACCGAGATATGTTTATATCGGTCTTGGATTAAGGTGGCGACTAAATCCGTTCCACCGGTAGAGGAAGATACCGAAAAAATCAAACCAATACCAGCGCCTCCAATGGCTCCACCAAAAATCGATGCCAACAATTTATCATCAAAATTTAGATCATAAATAGGAACCACCATCAGGGCAAGGGTTAGAGCAATGGTTCCAAGGATCGCAGAAAAGATAAATTCTTTCCCTTTCATTCGGATAGACAAAATATAAAGGGGGATATTACTCAATACAGTAAATAACCATATTGGAAAACCTCCTTCCATAATTGGCTCTGTTAATTTTTTTGCAACAATAGCAAGTCCAGAAACACCACCAGTAACCATTCCTAAGGGTTCATACACCATATTGATAGAAACAGCCATTAATAATGCCCCTGCAATTATTGTAAGAAACTTCATAACTACTTTTAATCTCTTATCTTTTACCTTACGCATTATAATTTCTCCTCAGTTGCAACCATCATATTTTTCTATTACTCGTATGATAAACAATTATTTCTTTGATTATGCATTATATGAAATTACTGAATAACCTTCCACATTTTATCATATCAAAATTTTATTATCAATTAAATTTCCATAAAATAAGGTCACCCTATCATCATAGGGAAAGAATGATTCTTTCGTAGTTTTCGTCCTTATGCTATAATTGTAAAGTAAAATGGTAACCAAGGTCAAGATTGGTTTAAAATCAGCAATCAAGGGACTATAATGGTTCTCTGAATAGGTACCAAGGATAACAAGTAAGAACTAGAAGAAAGGTGGTGCAAGAAAGTTCATTACCGTGATAAATGACAACAAATGAACTTTTCGATAGATGAATAAAAAGACTGTTTTGGTTACAGGGTCTTCTCGGGGAATTGGGAAGGCTATTGCTGTAAAATTTGCAAAAGAGGGATATCAAGTAGTCATTAATGGAGCTCATCAAGAGGACGTATTACAGAATACCAAGAATGAAATTGAGTCCTACCAAGTACCCTGCCATGCTTTCCTAGGAGATCTTGGACAATATGAGCAGGCAAAAGAATTATTTACCCAAGTTAAACAAAGATTTGGTAATGTAGATATCCTCATTAATAATGCAGGTATATCTTATATAGGACTTCTAAGCGATATGACTCCCAATGAGTGGGACAAGATTATAAGGACAAACCTAACATCCGTATTTAATTGTTGCTCACTNGCCATCCCCCATATGGTAAAGAATCAATTTGGNAAAATCATAAANATATCCTCCGTATGGGGTAATGTTGGGGCTTCTTGTGAGGTTGCTTATTCCGCTTCCAAAGGTGGAATGAATGCTTTTACCAAAGCCTTAGCCAAGGAACTAGCCCCTAGTAATATACAGGTAAATGCCATCGCCTGCGGTGCAATTGATACACAAATGAACCATTTTCTTGCTGATGATGAATTAAGGCAATTAATTGATGAAATACCTACAAACCGTTTGGGTCGACCAGAGGAAGTGGCTGATTTGGTATATTATTTNGCTAATAAGAACGAATATCTCACTGGACAAGTAATTCAACTGGACGGTGGATGGATATAAATAAATAGGGTGTACGCCTGATCCACTTGTGGTTTAACTCCACAAAGATGCGATCCTTATGTACACCCTATGTTTATATAAGTTTGTATATATCTTTTAATCAAGTTATCTTTTAATACAGATCCTATTCTTTGGGAACTATATTCTTGTCAATTTTTCAAAACAAGATATACCAGTTCCTTCGCTTTCTTGGAGTAGGCGATATAAAACTCATTTAAGTAAAAGATTCCTCACTAATCTTATTAATTAAATTTATTTCAAGATATATCCTATACCTTTTAATCTATTTTTAAAATAAACTGGAGTATCCTCTTAGCGCAAATCTCCATTTCTTCTCTCGTTAAGAGTCCCTCTTCTTTTGCTTTTAAAAGCTTCTCTGGAAATCCTCTTGCCATTTTCAAATCGTTTCCAGCCTTAACTTCTTTATGGTGCTCGCCAAAGGTCCACCAATCGGTTGTAACCATGCCTTGATAACCCCATTCATCTCGTAAGATATCTTCTAAAAGCTCTCTGTTCTCCGAAGCTCTGCAGCCGTTAATCAAATTGTAAGAAGACATGATACACCAAGGGTCTGCTTCTTTCACTATAATTTCAAAAGCNTTTAGATAGATNTCTCTAGCTGCTCGTTCTGACACCCTAGAATCACTATTTCTCCGATTGGTCTCTTTGTTATTGAGCGCAAAATGTTTTACCGCCACACCAATGTGTTGGGATTGTATTCCTTTCACCATATAGGAAGCCAGTATTCCTGTTAAAAATGGNTCTTCGGAATAATATTCAAAGTTACGACCACACAAGGGACTTCTATGAATGTTAATGGCCGGAGTTAGCCAAAGAGCTATGTTATTTTCCTTCACTTCCTTAGCCCCTGCTTCTCCCACCTGATATAAGATTTCTCTGTTCCAGGAGCAAGCCAACAAAGTAGCACATGGCCAAGCCGTAGTGTTTACACCGCATTTTGGAGGGATACGAAGTCCTGCTGGGCCATCTGCTGTCATAAGATTAGGAATCTCATACTCTGGCATATTTCCCAGTCCACAAGTAATCGCCACTCCTACATTGGGCTGTCCACCTAGTAAATGTGCCAACTCCTCATCCGTCATTTGCGCCATGAAATCTTCTAATGACATTTTTCCATCGGCCACCTCAGTGAAGGGACGAATTCCTTTCTTATGAGGCTGATGCCACTGGTTCAATCCATCTACCCCACGGACATCAGGAAAATATCCCTCCTTTTCAAGATGAGGTGAACTTTGTATTTCATAGACTTTGACAGCTTTTTCTTCGTTGATAGGAAGTTCTTCATAAGTGCCATCGGCAAGCATTCTTTTCTTTAATGATATAGGAGCGATTTTTTCTGTTAATTGTTTTACGATTTTATTTTCTGATAAGACATAAGTATAATCAAGTAAAGTAACATTTCTAACAGAATTTCCAATATAAAACAGATATTCCCCAGCTTCCAGAAC
>JGI24707J26582_10001527_pt1 | contig 18132 bp, 21 predicted proteins | sample BioPla1DNA1_FD_26582 | JGI IMG/M metagenome (IMG submission 26582)
CTCCACGTCGTATGCATGTGTAAGTCGCCAAGAATTTGCGCTTCAGAGACTAATGAGACTTCCTCTTCAAACACATCGAGCTCTCCTTTTGCTTCACGCAACTCGGGCGGAATAAAATTTAGACCAAAATGTTTGAAAAAAGCCTCTTCTGTTNCGAAAGTCTTCACTTTTCCAGTTGCTAAATTTTCCACACCATATTCACTAATTTTTTCACCTTGTTCTTTAGCGCGTTGACGCAATGCGACATTATGGTCTTTTGATCCGGTAAAATGGTGCAATGTCGTCGCAAATTGATCTGCGGTCACTAGACGAAAATCAACTGATACGTCATATTGATCGCTCAGGACAACCGAAACCTTTGTCTCTCCCTGTGAGATGATTTGCTTGATGTCTTCCATATTAAGCAAGGCTTCCTTAACATCTTTCGGTTGATCAGTTGCAATAATAAAGTCGAGATCTTTAATCGTCTCACGCATTCTTCGGATACTTCCTGCGATTGAATAGCGTTGAATCGTGTCAATCGATTCAAGATATGCTTCGATTTTTTTAGCTAATGGAAGCATGAAATCAATTGGTAAACGATCAGGACGAGTTCCTGCTTCTTCAATCGCCCGCAAGATATTTTCTTCTGTCTTTTTACCGAATCCTTTTAAAGCAGACACTTGATTTGCTTCACAAGCAATCCGCAAGCTCTCTTGATCCACGATATTAAGCTCTTGATACAGTCGAGCGAGTTTTTTTCCTCCGAGACCTGGTAAATCAAGTAGTGGAATTAAACCACTTGGAACGTCCGCTTCAAGTTCTGATAACAAAGTTGATTCTCCGGTCGTAAGATACTCACTAATAATCTCAGCTGTTCCTTTTCCAATCCCTTTAATTTTCGTGAAATCTTCAATCTCACTAAGTGCACGCTCATCAATTTCAAGCGATTGTGCTGCTTTTCGATAGGCCGAGATCCGAAATGGATTCTCCCCTTTTAACTCTAAATAGAGAGCGATTTTTTCTAATAACTGAATCAGGTCTTTTTTATTCAATTGATTCATGATGATCCCTCCAGTATTTTTTGTGAGAAAAACCCTTGTACACATGAGGTCAAGGGTTAGCTGTTAATTATATGTTCAAACCATAATGTTTTAATTTGTTCTGATAAAACGGGCGTTTGTTCAATCATAAATCGTGCCATACTTGAATCTGCTAATAAATTTTGGATCATCGTAATCGGCAATAACGACGCAACATAAACAATAATAAATAAAACTAAATATTGTTCAATAAAGCCAAAAACAGCACCGAACAAGCCATTAACAACATTTAACACTGGTAATTCAGCGACAAAATCTAACATTGAGCTAATGATGCTCATAACAATTTTTGTCACAAAGAACAACATGGCAAAAGCGATCATATTATAATAAGCGTTTTCTAACGAGAGCGTTTCACTAAAAAATGCCCAGTCTTCCGCTAAAATTCTAGGGTATGGAATTAGCATTTCTAAATGAACTGCGAGATTGTCATAAAAATAAACGGCAACAAAAAACGCAACAAAAAAACCTAAGAAATGAAATAATTGCAAAATTAAGCCGCGTTTTAAACCACGAAAAATTCCTAATACGAGTAATCCAAGTAAGATTAAATCTAACATAAGCCTATTGTTCCTCTTTCTCTGCTATTTTTTTCAGTAGTGTCTCATAATCCGCTTGTAATTTAAGATAGTCATTAATTGTATTTACAGCTGTTAAAACAGCTAGTCGTGTGGTATCTAGGCTTTTATTTGTCTGATAAATTTCTTTCATTTTATCGTCCACCATACTGGCAACAAGGCGTAAATGGTGTTTGTCTGCATCCCCAATAATCGTATAGGTTCTGCCATAGATGTCAACTGTTATCCGTGTTTTTTGTTCTTGGGACACACCGNTTCCCCCTTTTCTTCACTCCTACACATTATCTTAACATGAACAGCTTATTTAGGGAACTATTCTANTGNAGGTTTATTTGATATAATAGACAAAATACGCTTTTTGAGGTGATTGAATGGCTAATATCGTTAAAGTCGTTTCTGACCAAACATTATCCGAGATGCAAATTGCTTACCAAACTTCGCTTAAAAAAACACCACCACATGCAGTCTTTTCAGCGCAGACAAATCAAACAACAATTACTGCCTATAAATCAGGCAAAGTGCTGTTTCAAGGAGCTCATGCAGAACAAGAAGCTAACCGCTGGGGCGGCGAAGTTTCCGCTAAGAAAAAAACTGAATCAAAACCAAAACAAGCACACCTTTATCACCCGGATTCAAGTTTGTTTACTCAATCAATTATTGGTTCTGATGAAGCAGGTACTGGTGATTATTTTGGACCCATTACAGTTGCTGCTGCCTATGTCAGAAGTGATCAAATTGAGTTGTTGCGCGAACTTGGTGTCCGTGATTCAAAAAACTTATCTGANCCAATGATTGAAAAAATCGCGNAAGATATTTTGCTCTGTGAAATTCCATATTCATTAATGACATTGCCGAATCCAAAATATAATCAATTACAAGCACGCGGTTGGACACAAGGAAAAATGAAAACAATGCTTCACGACGCTGCGATTAATTCTCTTTTAGAAAAAATTTCTCCAGCCAAGCCTGATGGGATCTTAATTGATCAATTTTCTGAACCAGGCGTGTACATCAATCATTTAAGAACTGAAAATAAACGCCTACCAGATTCAACTTATTTTATTACGAAAGCAGAAAGCCACTCGATCGCAGTCGCAACTGCTTCAATTATCGCACGTGCACGATTCGTTCGAGAGATTGACCGATTAAGCAAGCAAGTTGGCATGACCTTACCTAAAGGTGCATCAGCCAAAGTCGATCAAACCGCCGGCACAATTATCCGTCGCAACAGTGAAGCATATTTAAACAATATCGCCAAAGTTCATTTTGCCAACACAAAAAAAGCAGCAGCCTATTTGAAATAGGGATTGGCTGCTTTTTGATTATGGCAGATTTTATATGCACTGTTATATCTTACGACCATCGATTTATTTCAGATCAGGAATTAGATCAGTTAATAATGTATACTCATTAAGAGTGAATTGAGAAAAGTGAGATTTTCTATTGTCACTGTATAGGTGGCAGTCTATATGATTTTATTTCTTTTACCTTTCCAGACTTTGCGGCATTACTGAACGTGTACACATCGCAAAAATTAATTTTTGTCCCGTTTGCTAATGAAATCACACCATTTATTGATGCGAATTTACCATGTGTGATCACCTGATAAATCTCAAGCACAATAATNTTGTTATTATTTTCATCCTGTATCGCAGTAATGAATTGAGCTTAGGCTTTCTACTTTTTTATTCTCTTGTAATTGATCCCACACAATCGATTCATCTCCATATTTCTTGATGACATCGTTGTGTCGCATAACTAAAGCAGTGGCACTGACCGATAAGAAAATAAGTAAATTGTTGTTCTCAGGATCAGATTGTTCATCAACTGCTCTTGCTGTTTGCGTTTCTAGAAAATCTTCGTAAAACAGGCTGCTTTCTTCGACAAAACCTTCAACTTTTCCGTTTTTGATTTGAATCATACCGTTTGGACCTCCAACTGGTATGAGAAAATCATGATACTCACTATTTTCTAAAAATAAAAGAAATTCTCCATCTTCACTTTGAAATTCGTCAGCCCAGCCAAGATCAAAAATGTCTAAACCAGCTGTAATCGTTTGGTCATGAATATCTCCTTTGTAAACACTTTTGACGTTAAAATCAAAACCTTGAAAAATAAATTGNCTGGGCTGTGGTTCACTTGTAAAATCATATGTTCCAATAATAATAACTTCGGCTCGCTCAAGAACCTCCTCTGGTTCTAATCCAACCCAAGTTGTAGCAGAAACAGTATTGCTTGTTAACGTTAATGATGTAAAAAAGCAGACAAGTAAAAATATAACATATGATTTTCTCATTATATTTCCATCTCCTTTTTGTTAATTAAATACAATGAATAGGAATAATTAAAATCTATCCTTCTAGTACTTATCTTTTCATTCGTTTATCAATTTTAAAGTGCTGTCAATTAAATCATATCATTCATTTCAAAATTTACCATGATAAAGAAAAAATTTGTTATTATATTGGTCTCAAATTGATCTAACTGATCCTGATGGTCAATTTCATGATCGTAGTTCGCAATATCGGACAGCAATTTTTTATCAAAATGAACAACAAAAGCAACTTTCGATTGAAGCTAGCGGGCGTTTAGTCAACCGATTGTGACTGAGATTATCAAGTATTCGAAATTCTACCCTGCTGAAGATTACCATCAAGATTTTTGTCAAAAAAATGAATCTGAACATATAAAAGATTGCCAACTTTCCGGTCGAGTTCAATTTATTGAACAAAATTGGAATTACTTTCACAACTATAAAACCAATGAAAATTCAATCGTTAGAGATCACCTTCTAAATTGATGTGGTCTCTAACGAATAAAGACTAATCGTCAGAAATCAACCTCTGAATCGATACGATCTCTAACGAATAAAGACTAATCGTCAGAAATCAACCTCTGAATCGGTGCGATCTCTAACGAATAAAGGCTAATCGTCAGAGATCACCCTCTAAGTCGATACGATCTCTAACGAATAAAGACTAATCGTCAGAAATCAACCTCTGAATCGGTGCGATCTCTAACGAATAGGAGCTAATCATCAGGTGTCTCACATAAAATTGCTTTGATATCCAATCAATCACGATAAATCGTTAGTCATTCGGCAAGCTTATCTATAAATAACGCATTTTATAATTTCTTAAACAATAAAAAAATACGTGGTTTGACAGTCAATATTCACCCTGTCAAAACCACGTATTTATATTATTTATTAAGCTCTCAACACCGCATCATGTTCGGCTTTCACTTTTTCCAAAATCACTTCATAAGATGCTTCAACTTCTTCATCTTTAAGCGTTCGTTCTGGGTTGAAGTAAAGTAAGCTTAAGGCAAGAGATTTTTTACTCTCTTCTAAATGTTCGCCTTGATAAACATCAAAAACATGAACATTCTGAAGCCATTCCCCACCAGCTTCGATAATTGTTGCTTCTAAGTCAGCTGCCGTTACAGACTCATCAACAATTAATGCAACATCTCGTTTAATCGATGGGTAACGCGGAATCTTAGTAAACGATGGTTCATCATCATGAATCGCGAATAGATGATCTAAGTCGAGATCAAAGACATATGTCTCTTTTAAGTCAAAATCTTTCTCTACTAGCGGATGAACTTGACCGATAAAACCAATCGCCACATCGTCAATAAAAATTTGTGCCGTACGGCCTGGGTGCATCTGCTTCATCTCAATTTGCTTGTAAGTTGGTGTCACCTTCAAGCGAGTGAATAACTCATCCAAAATTCCTTTTGCTAAATAAAAATCGACTGATTTTGCTTCTTGTTGCCACTCATGCGTCAGCCATTTTCCAGTAATTGCACCACTTAAACGCAGTTTTTCTTTTGGCTGAGTTTTAACAACTTCTTCTTTCCCAATAAAAATATTCCCGATTTCGTAGTAGCCTAAGTTTTGCTCTTTACGTGCAACGTTGTACGATAAAGTGTGCAACATTTCAGGTAACAAACTTTGTCTCAGCGTACTGTGCTCTTCAGTCATCGGTCTTGATAAACGGACTGCACTCTTACTCACAGCCTCGACTTCTGGACTAATCAACAGTTTAGCACGATCGTCTGTCGTCAATGAATAGGTGATCGCCTCCATTAAACCAGCACCTTCCATGTATTGCTTCACATAGCGCTTCAACTGCTGATTTTTTGTCAGCTGACCAGCTTGCTGACTCCCTTCTGGTAATGTATATGGTAAATGATCGTAACCATAAATACGGGCAACTTCTTCAAGGATATCTTCAAAAATTGAAATATCTTGACGGCGCGTTGGGACCGTAATGTGGAACGTATCACCATCTTGAACAAACTGGAAACGTAATTTTTCAAAAATAACCGCAATTTCACTTGCTTCAATTTCTGTTCCCAAACGATTATTGATTCGTTCAACGGTAACAGTGATTTGTTTTTCAGATCGATCAAGCTCGTCAAACTCACTGATTCCACTTAAAACAGTCCCATTGGCATATTCGGCTAGTAAACGTGCAGCTCGCTGACCCGCTTTTCTAACCCGATTCGGGTCAACACCTTTTTCAAAACGTGAGCTTGATTCACTACGTAATTGATGATCTTTTGAACCGATTCGAACCCGTTTCGGATCGAAATAAGCTGTTTCAAGTAAAACCGTTGTCGTTTCGTCTGATACTTCTGAATCTGCTCCGCCCATTACCCCAGCGATTGCTGTTGGAACTGTTCCATTGGTAATGACTAAATGATCGGTTGTTAATGTTCGCTCAACATCATCAAGCGTGACAATTTTTTCTTGATCAGTTGCCCTGCGAACGACAACCTGATCTGAGCCAAATTTGTCAAAATCAAACGCATGTAATGGCTGACCATATTCAAGTAAAACAAAGTTAGTTATATCAACAACGTTATTAATTGGACGAATACCCGCTGCCATCAAGTGATTTTGCATCCATTGAGGTGCCGGACCAACTTTAATATCTTTAATCACAAACGCACCATAGTATGGATTATCTTCTCTTGCCTCAACTTTGATCGTCACATGATCAGTTGCTTTCTCTGCAATTGTCTCAACTGATTCTTCAGGCAAACGAACGTCTCGACCTAAAATTGCGGCCACTTCATAGGCAACACCGATCATACTAAGTGCATCCGCCCGGTTTGGTGTTAAGTCAAACTCAAGAATTGCGTCGTCTAAGTTTAAATAGTCAGTTACATCCGCCCCTACTTCAACTTGATCAGAAAAAACATGAATCCCATCAGCTGCATCTTTCGGCAGATAGGCTTCTTTAACTCCTAATTCGTCTAATGAACAAATCATCCCTTGTGATTCTTCGCCACGTAACTTTGTTTTCTTAATTTTAAAATTACCCGGTAAAACGGCACCTGGTTTAGCAACTGCAACCTTCTGACCTGCTGCGACGTTAGGTGCGCCACAAACAATTTGCAACGTTTCATCACCGACATCAACTTGACATAATTTTAACTTATCAGCATTTGGATGCTGCTCACATGACTCGATAGATCCTACTACAACACCGGTACTTTTCTCGGCAAAATAAGCAACACCATCAACTTCAATCCCTGCTTTTGTAATCAGACTTGCTAATTCATCGGGTGTATATCCATCTAAATCAACATATTTTTTTAACCAATTTAAAGAAACTTGCATCTTAATCCTCCTCGTTTAAGCTTCGTGATACTGCTCCAAAAAGCGACGATCATTCGTGTAGAAATGACGAATATCATCAACTCCATATTTCAACATCGCAATTCGATCTGGTCCCATTCCAAAAGCAAAACCGCTGTATACTTCTGGATCATACCCGGCCATTTCTAATACTTTCGGGTGAACCATGCCACCACCTAAAATTTCAATCCAGCCTGTTTGTTTACAAACTGAGCAACCTTTTCCTTTACAAACTTTACATGAAATATCCATCTCGACAGAAGGCTCTGTGAATGGGAAGAAGCTTGGACGTAGCCGAATTTCCCGTTCTGGTCCAAAAAATTGCTTAGCAAATTGGTTAAGCACGCCTTTGAGATCACTCATACGAACATTTTTATCAACATACAGTCCCTCAACTTGAGTAAATTGATGTGAGTGTGTTGCATCATCCGAGTCACGGCGATAAACTTTTCCAGGGCAAATCATTTTGACAGGTTTACTGCCTTGATATTCACCCATTGTTCGTGCTTGAACCGGCGATGTGTGTGTCCGTAATAATAACTCCTCAGTAATATAAAATGAGTCTTGCATATCCCGCGCTGGGTGATCTTTCGGAATATTTAATGCTTCGAAATTATAGTAATCCGTTTCTACTTCAGGTCCTTCTCTAACCTCAAAACCCATTCCAATAAACAGATCTTCAATTTCCTCAATTAATTGCGTGAGTAAATGTGGACCACCTACTTGTACAGGACGTCCTGGTAAAGTCACATCAATTGTTTCTGTTTTTAGTTGTTCATTTAAAGCCGCTTCTTCTAAAATACGTTTTTCAGTTTCAATTGCATCAGCAATCGCAGCTCGAACTTTGTTAGCTAGCTCGCCTATTACTGGGCGCTCTTCTGGAGCGAGTTTCCCCATTCCTCTGAGTACTTCTGTAATCGGACCTTTTTTTCCTAAATAAGCGACACGAACTTTCTCAACATCTGCCAATGATTGAGCTTGCTCAACTTGTTCGAGTGCTTCATTTTGTAATGCTGTTAATTTTTCTTTCATTAAAACGACCTCCTTGAATTTAATAAAACATAGCTCAACTTATTTTTTATTTAAAAAATAAAAAAACCTCCATCCCAAAAAAGGGACGAGGTTTGAAAGTTTCGCGGTACCACCCTAGTTGGCAATTAAAATTGCCCACTTGATTGTTTTAACGGACATAATCCGGAACGTTCTTACTTGACTAAATAGATCAAGGTCCCAAACGTCAGCTCCAGAGTGAAACTTCAGCTTTTATCAATGGGCTTGCTTTCAGTCAAGGCAAGGCATTCCTGTATCATTGATCAGTTAAAAGCTTACTAGCTCCTTCATTGCTTTTCATATATGACTCTCATTATAGAAAAGTTCAGACGATTTTGCAACTTTATTCCTCAAACTACGGACATTTTTTTGATTTTAATTGCGATAATATGTCCATAGTCTCGCAACTACGGACTTTTTGCTTTGAAAAATCTGTGATAATGTCCCTAGTGGGGGCGACTACGGACAATTTTCAACTTAAAAAATGAGAATATGTCCGCAATTAGTCAATTAGCTTAGAGATAGATGGTTTAGGTTCTTCAAGCAGGACTTATCTTATCAATTCATTTGCATTTGATACATCATAATCCCAGCGGCAATACTGACGTTGAGCGATTCGGCTTTTCCGTAGATTGGGATATGCACGAGTAGATCCGATTTCTCAATCAAAGTCTGATTTACCCCTGAGCCTTCATTACCGACAATTAACGCAACCTGTTCTGGCCATTCAATTGTCTGAACAGGAACGGCTCGCTCCAATGTTGAGGCACAAATCGCCAAACCCAATTCCTTTAACTCATCAATCGCCACTTCAAGCGAAGCCTGAATAATTGGAATATGAAAAATTGATCCCTGTGAAGCTCGGATCACTTTATCGTTATATAGATCAACCGTACCCTCGCCTAAAATAATCGCGTCAAAACCAGCGGCGTCTGCTGTTCGAATCATTGTACCCAAATTTCCAGGGTCTTGAACAGAATCGAGTAATAACAGCCGCTTCTTTTCATAATCTGTCACTGATTTTATTCTAACGATCGCCAAGATTCCTTGCGGTGACTTCGTTTGTGCTAAGTATGAAAAAACATGATCACTAACATACTCAACGGTTTGGTTGCTCAAATCAAAATGAGGCTCAAAGTTTGCTTCAATAACAATTGTCTCAAGCTCCCAATCACTTTTTAACGCTTCTTCAACAAGGTGTTCTCCTTCAACTATAAAAAGTCCTTGTTCTTTTCGATATTTTCGTTGTTTAAGTTTTGCCCAAGTTTTTATTTGTTGGTTTTTAACTGAAGTAATCATTTTTTTCATCCTTTTAACGTTTTCTTAGCTCTATCATACATAGATGGAATAAAGTTGGTCAAACTATTTTTAATGATTGAATTTACAAGAGGTGATAAATGATGGATTTAAATTTAAGAAAGGCTATCTTAGCAAATGTAACAGACAACAGTCAAGAAGAATTAGAAGCAACAATTGTTGATGCAATTCAAAGTGGAGAAGAAAAAATGTTGCCCGGACTCGGTGTTCTGTTTGAATTGATTTGGCAACAAGCTGATCAAGCAAAGAAAAAGGATCTCGTCCAATTGCTTGAAACAGGTGTTCAGCACGCTGGTGCATAACTTAATTAATGAAGCACGGCAGATCAATTCGATCCCGTGCTTCCTTTTGTTAGATCGTATTAAAATTCTTCATGCTTCAGCGGGTCAAGGTCATTTAAGCGACCATCTGATTTATTGAGACTATTTATTAGCTCAACATCACCTGCTTCAAGTTCAAAATCAAATATCTCCAAGTTATTAAGCTGACGTTTTGGATTAGCTGACCTTGGAATACTAATTGAATTTAACTGATAATGCCACCTTAAGACGATTTGAGCAGCAGTACGTCCATACTTATCAGCTAGTTTTTTAATCACTGGTTCTTCAAATAGTTTATTCGCCAGTGCTAACGGACTCCATGATTGAGTCATCACACCATTTTCCTCATGCCACTTACGCTGTTCAGCTTGATTAAAGTATGGATGAAGCTCAATTTGGTTGACACTAGGTAAAACACCGGTCTCTTTCTTTAGTCGCTCAAGATGTTCGGGTAAGAAATTACAGACACCAACCGAACGAATAAGGCCCCATTTTTTCGCATCAAGTAACGCTTGCCACGCTTCAACATACACGTCTTGTTTCGGATTTGGCCAGTGGATTAAGTAAAGATCATAATAATCCAAGTCAGCACGATAAAGTGATTCCTGAATCGTTTGGATCGCCCGATCACGTTGATGAGATCGACCAGGTAATTTAGAGGTAATGAATAAATCTTTTCGTGATACCGAACTCTCTTTAATCCCTTTTCCAACCGCACCTTCATTTTCATAATTATAAGCTGTATCAAGAAGTCGATAGCCATTATTGATCGCACTTTTAATTGCATTGACACCTCGGAAACCATTTAATGTTGCTGTCCCTAAGCCAATCATAGGTATCTCTGTGCCATCATTTAAATAAGTTGTTGGTATTTGAATCATCTTTATCCTCCTTTTAGTTTCTATCCTTAGTATACCTTGTTCCTTTAAAAAGGAACATAAAAAGCCGATTCAGATCATTTGATATGCAACTGAATGTTGCCTTTTGTCAAAGCTTGACTTAAAATAGAGATTAATAGAGTGTTTTGCAAGGAGAGTCTTTATGGATATTCGGACATTACAAACTTTAATTCAAACACATACAATTCAAAGTTTTTTACCGACAAACCAAAGTGACAATCGTCATTCTTTTAATCAATTATTTTTACAAAATTTCAATCAACCAACTAACATGGCTACGCAGTCAACAATGTCAATTCGAGAAATTTTACATGGTCGCCCATCGATTCTCGAACAAACTGCTGCGATTGCCACACCGATTGAAGCGAATTTGTCGAAAGACTTGAACACAATTATTAAAGAAGCAGCGTCGACATACCAGATCGATGAAAAATTGATCCGCTCCGTTATTCAAGCGGAATCTAATTTTAACCAATATGCAGTCAGTCATGCCGGTGCTCAAGGCTACATGCAACTGATGCCAGGCACGGCAAGAGGTCTTGGTGTGACCAATTCATTTGACGCGAGACAAAATATTTTTGGTGGCACAAAGTATTTGCGACAAATGCTCAACCGTTATGATGGCAATACAACTTTAGCATTGGCTGCTTATAATGCTGGGCCAGGTAATGTTGATAAATATAACGGCATCCCACCATTTAAAGAAACACAAAATTACGTTAAAAAAGTTATTGGACAATATCGTGGATAAATTAAAAATGCTTGGTCAGCTGTGACCAAGCATTTTTTACATTTATTTATCTTTCTTCCCACGCATAAGGCAAGATAAAGCCATCATATTTTGATTCAGATGTGATAAAGTCTTCAAATGCTTCTGATTCATAAGCAGCTTTAACATCTTGAGCCCACTGGCTGTCGAGCTCACTCGCTAAAATTGACACGATCACACGATGCTCTCTCGGTGTATCTTCAATCGCCAGCCCATCCGCAATCCGCATCCCAGCATCAGCAATATAGTTGCCATTAATAATCCCAAAATCAACATCTGGCAAAGAAACTAAAATTTGAGCAGGATCTAATATTTGAAAATCAATTTCATTTAATGCGTGAATTTTAGTGTTTTTAAGTTGATATGTTTATCAACACCTTCAAATTTAATCATTAACATCACCCACCTTTTTAGTCGCTCCATAATACCGACTTATTTTATCTGAATAGTTCGTTTAGTGATAAAGCATTTTCTTGAAATATGCAATAGCTTTTTGCATATTTGAGTCATTTGCCTAGTATTTCCGCATAATAAAACCCCTAGGAGCGCTTACTCTTAGGGGTTGCTGACTGTCTATTTAATTAATCATAGGTAATTTCATGCACTGTATCTTTATCTAATTGCTTAATCACTTCAACAATCAACTTAACTGCATGATCAAAATCATCTTCGTGAATAATTCCTGCATGTGAATGAATATATCGTGTTGCGATTCCAATTGATAATGCAGGCACACCATTAGCTGTTAAATGAATCGATCCACTATCTGTTCCGCCGGCTGCAATCGATGCATACTGGTAAGGAATCTCGTTATCTTCAGCTGTTTTCAAAACAAAATCACGTAAGCCTTTGTGTGAAACCATTGATGCATCGTAAATGATGATTTGTGGCCCCTCACCAATTTTACTATCAGCATCAGTAGGAGAAATACCTGGTGTATCTCCAGCAATACCTGTATCAACTGCAAAACCGATAGCTGGCTCAATCATGTGTGTTGACGTTTTTGCACCACGTAAGCCAACTTCCTCTTGAACCGTTCCAACACCATAAACAACGTTAGGATGATCGACATCTTCTAATTGTTTTAACACTTCAATCGCGATTGCACAACCAATTCGGTTATCCCATGCTTTAGCAAGTAAGAGCTTTTCATTTTTCATCGGTTGGAATTCAAAATAAGGTACGACAGAGTCACCTGGTCTCACACCAAATGATTCAGCTTCTTCTTTGCTTGTTGCACCAATATCGATAAACATATCTTTAATCTCATATGGCTTCGTTCGTGCAGCTGCCGGCATAATATGTGGCGGTTTTGAACCAATCACACCAACCAGGTCACCTTTTTCAGTACAAACTGTCACGCGTTGGGCAAGCATCACTTGACTCCACCAACCACCAATTGTTTGAAAATATAAAAAGCCATTTTTATCTATTCGAGTGATCATTAAACCAATCTCATCTAAATGCCCTGCAACCATCACTTTAGGACCATCTTCTTGACCAACCTTCTTGGCAATCAAACTCCCTAAATTATCAGTAAAAACCTCAGTCGCATACGGTGAAATATATTTTTTCATCACCTCACGCGCTTCTTTTTCATTACCGGAAATCCCTTTTGCTTCTGTTAATTCCTTAAACATCATTAATTTTTCATTCATTATGTATGACCTCCTTATCTTCTTATTATAACGAATTTTTTGCAAAATAGACAGAATACCGATTAACATCTATTCGTACTCTCATTCACCTAAGTTTCCGCCAGTGAGGGAACGATTAGTCTCTGTTCGTTAGCTTTCGAACTCACTTAATCATATTTACTGTAAATCTATAACAAAAAAAGACGAGTACAATTTAATCCTGCTCGTCTAAGACTCTCAATTTATTTTGTTCCCGACTTACCTGATGAGCCAAACCCACCTTCGTCTCTCTCCGTTTCAGACAACTCATCAGCCTGAACGAGGTCGACAGTTAAAACAGAGGCAATCACCATTTGAGCAATTCGCATATCTTTATCAACTTTAAAATCTTCTTTTCCATGGTTAATTAAAATTACTTTAATCTCACCTCTATAGCCCTCATCAATCGTTCCCGGACTATTCAAGACTGTAATTGAATGCTTTAAAGCAAGACCGCTTCTTGGTCTAATTTGTGCTTCTGTCCCTTTTGGTAATTCAATTTGTAATCCCGTTGCTACCAACGCTGTTTCTCCAGGCTTGATGATCTTTTCCTCAACAGAATATAAGTCAAGACCTGCATCGCCTTCATTTGCACGGTATGGTAATTTCGCATCTTCATGGATCAATTTAATAATCAATTTTTCAGCCATTTGAACCCCTCTTTTATTAAAAATTTCCTCACCTTAATAATTAGATTATCTTAAAAATTCGCACACACTGACGCGATCGGATTTTTTTCGTGACAAAAATAATAATATGATTAAACTCGCAAGCATCGCTACAGATGCGATCGGTGAAAAATTAACAACTGATTGACCGATTGTTGTATAGATAACGGCCATGGGTATCACTGTATAAAAAGATGCGCTCAAATAAGAACGTAGGTCCTCGCTCGATTCATAAATTAAGAAAGATAATAAATGATAATGGATAAATGGGATCATTCTTAAGATCGTGATTTGACCAGTCGACAAATGTTTGTCATTTGTTTTTATTTTAGCCTTCATTTTAATTAAACGTTTTGTCATCGACGGCATTTTTTCGGCTAAACCGTAAAAAATGATACTCGATAATAATAGACCAATAATTGATAGGATAATACCTGGAATGACACCAAAAATCATGCCACCTGCAATACAAATTGCAACCACAGGGATGAAGAAAAGCGATCGAATGCCATGAAGTATAATAAATAACATTGGAGCAAGTATTATATGAGTGTCTCTTAATACTTCAATATACTGTTCGATTTGTTCCAATTCTTTTTGGCCCCCTCTCTCTTTAGGTTAACCTTATGAAAATGGTTTAACAATTATGCTCAGTTAGAAATTATTATAACATAAATTACACCTAAAGTTTGAGCCAAAACTAATAGTGGCAAACCGACTCTAAATGATAAGTGCTTTGTTTTATGACGAAACAAAAACATGCCAATCAATGTACCTAATGAACCACCGATTACACTAGTTGACCAAATTGTTGCCTCTGAAATCCGCCATTTTCTTTGTCTGGCGCGATTTTTATCTATTTTCATCATTAATAAACCAATGATATTTATTAAAATTGCGTATATGATCCACTTTTCCATTCAGATCCCCATTCTTCTGTGACTTATTTTTTGCTAAAAATAAAAGAGTTGTCTCTTTAAATAAGAAAACAACTCTAGAATTTAATGATTATTTGTTTAATGCTGCTTTAGCTTGGTCAGTTAACTTTGCAAAAGCGTCTGCATCTGAGATAGCTAATTCAGCAAGCATCTTACGGTTTACTTCGATGCCAGCTAATTTCAAACCGTGCATTAGACGGCTATATGAAATGTCATTCATACGTGCAGCAGCATTAATACGTGCGATCCATAGTTGACGGAAATCACGTTTTCTTTGCTTACGATCACGGTATGCGTATTGACCTGATTTGATTACTTGTTGTTTCGCCGTTTTAAATAGGGCATGTTTTGAACCATAATAACCTTTAGCTAATTTTAATATGCGTTTACGACGCTTGCGTGTAACTGTTCCACCTTTAACACGTGCCATAATAATTCCCTCCTAGATATAACCTAACACCAACATTATCTATTATCTTGGTATCATTTGATCGATGCGTTTTTGATCGCCTTTTGAAACGATTGCACCTTTACGTAGTTTTCTTTTTTGTTTTTGTGATTTATTTGCAAATAAGTGACTTGTATAACCTTGAGCACGTTTTAGCTTTCCAGAAGCTGTTCTCTTGAAACGTTTTTGCGTGCCCTTATGTGTTTTCATTTTTGGCATAGTTGTTCCTCCTTAAAACATCTAAAATAAAACTTATTTTTCAATAGTTGGTGCGAGCATTAAGAACATGCTGCGACCTTCCATTTTCGGTTTTTGTTCAACAGTTGAAATGTCATTACATTCTTCAGCCATACGTTCAAGTACATCACGACCAAGATCTTTATGCGTGATTGCACGTCCGCGGAAACGGATTGATACTTTAACTTTATCCCCTTTTTCCAAGAACTTACGTGCATTCCGAAGCTTTGTATTGAAATCATGATCTTCAATACCCGGGCTCAAACGAACCTCTTTAATATTAATGACCTTTTGCTTCTTACGTGCTTCTTTTTCTTTCTTCTGTTGTTCAAAACGATATTTCCCATAGTCCATAATCCGACATACAGGTGGCTTTGCATTTGCTGCAACAAGAACTAAATCTAAATTACGAGTTGCCGCAATTTCTAAAGCCTCTTGACGAGATTTAACACCTAGTTGATCCCCATTTGAATCAATTAATCGAACTTCACGTGCGCGAATCCCCTCATTAACGTTCATTTCTTTGCTAATAGCCATCCACCTCCAAAATATTTTAAAGCGTGTGATGATTGACAATGAATTAAAGTGAAATCATCCGACCGTTTTGATAAGATCATCTGATAAAATTATGTATCATAGGTTTGATACACATCATGTTGGTAAACACGTACCCCTTTTATTTGAAATTGTTCAAATAAAAAAAGTGTCGGCACTCATGCACCCACACTTATCCTGTTTAATCAGAATAATAATTGTTAAATGACCTGGCAACATCATGAGTCGATCAGGCGAGAAGCGGGTGCCTCTACTTGTCAATTGATCATATTTAATTTCACACTCAATCATAATACCACTTCATCTATCTCTTGTCAACTTATTTTTAAGCGATAAATAAATAGATTGCTGAAAGAATTGTCGTTACAAAGATTAATTTTCGATACGTTTTTTCTTCAATATGTTGGATAACAAGGATTCCCACTCGAGTTCCGATAAAGATGATTGGCAATAAAATGAGTGCTAAAACAAGATTAGAAAAATCAATTGTTTGCCAGACAAAGATATGGAAAGGTAACTTCACTAAATTAGTCACGATGAAAAACCAAGCAGTTGTACTNATCATCTTCCGTTTATCGATCGTTTTACTTAGTATGTAAACAGAAAAAATCGGCCCTGCCGCATTACCTACCATCGAGCTAAAACCACTTAATACACCGACAATTGCTGAGACAAAAGAATGATGAGGAATTTTAATCGTTGATTTCTTAATCTCTTTATGAATTAATAATGCCAAACAAATCAAGACGATCACACCAATAGTCATCTTAAATTGGTTATCATTAATGATGTTCCCATAAATAACACCAAGGATTACTCCAACAACTGTTGAAGGTAAGAGGTGCCAGATTCCTTTGATACTGACTTCTTTACCGTAATGCTTAACTGCAAATGCATCACCAACTAATAAAAATAACAGCATCATTCCCGCTGAAATTTGACCACCAAATGTAATCGCCATTAATACAACGACAGGAATTGTTGAACCTTGGATGCCTGTTTTAGCAAAACCAATCCCTAATCCAGTAATAATTAAAACAAGCCACTCAAACCATTGGAATTCAAACATTTTCTCTATCTCCTTTAATGCAAATAACTGACGAAAAATTAGAACGTTATTTTTTTAATAAACGTTCGTAGATAAAATATGAATATAATCGATAACCAATCGGAATTAAACTAACAAAAAATAGAGCGGCCATGTCATCAAAGAAAATAAGGCTAACAATGGCGATAATGATTGCTAAAAAGAAGCCTACGTTAGCTACCCATCCATTGAGTGGCTCTCCCGATAAGAAGAAACCTCTTCCTCGCTTTAAGTGATCTGAGTAACAGTGTTCGTGATAAGCAACTACAGACAAAATAAGCGTATCTGTCACAAGCTCTCCATTTGATTCAATCGTTCCATTACATTTTTCACAAATAACTTTTCTTTGCTTCATTACAATCCCTCCAAAATCGTCAATTAATTAAAACTTGGGACTCTTAGCACTTACTTAATTCCATGTTAACAGAGCTTGCATAGCATATCTAGAATATTTTTTTGAAAATAAAAAATAAAGATGCTCTCATAAGTGATTGAAATGGCGCGTACCAGAACTTTTAGCAGAGAGAGTCACCGCAAATCATATCGATAGGTCTTCACACTATGCTGAGAAATCTAAGCCTGATTATAGGATATCAATATATAGGACATACTTTCATAACTATAAATCCTCTGAAATGTATATAAAAAAATCGCGTTAGATGTAACAAATAGAGCTAATCGTCCCCTGTCTCGCCGGATAATCGGTCAGAGAGGTAACGAATAAGCACTAATCATCAGAGATCCCCTCAAAATCGTAACGATCTCTAATGAATAGGAGTTAATCGTCAGAGATCAACCTCTGAGTCAAGCCGATTTCTAACGAATAGGAGCTAATCGTCAGAGATCAACCTCTGA